>ERZ724526.888-NODE-888-length-16368-cov-3.669711_pt1 | contig 16368 bp, 13 predicted proteins | sample MGYA00376059_ERZ724526 | MGnify/ENA primary metagenome ERZ724526 (study PRJEB28724, sample SAMN07190883) | activated sludge metagenome | isolation source: activated sludge of sewage treatment plant in Hong Hong | place: Hong Kong | collected 2016-03-17 ... | reverse complement strand
TTGATAATTTTGAAGTGCCTCAGTTTATGATTCCACAGATCCCAGATCGTGGAATGCTGATAAGCATTCACCATTTCGTCAAAAATATACTGATGTGCAATATCCTTGTCAATCATCGATGTCCAGTAAAATTTCAGCAAAATTGCGAGCATTACCGTCAGCAAAAAATCAAAGATCAGCAGATGAAAATTTCGGAACACGTTGCGCAATATATTCATCATCGATTTATTGCTTGATGATTTGAACGGACAGAAAATATAAGATTCGCTTCATGTAACTTGTTAAATGTCTACATCATCAGACTAATATAATGCATCGCATTCTGCCACCAGAAAGCCAGTTTGCTACTGAAGTAAGTTGAAAACAGCTGTGGTCCTTCTACGCTATAGGAATTGTTGTTTAGGTTGAGATCGGTCAACAAATAATGACCTGGATCGATATAAACTTTGCTCAACGCAATTCCTGATTCAATCCGGATACGATGTACGGTGTCCCTGCCATCCCAGTATTGCAAGGTTTTACTGTGATCTGAGAACTCAATTTGAACGGGGACCCTACAAGTCCAGGCACCCGTTCTGCACAATGTAATTTCATAGGCATAAGTCGAGTCATGCGGAGTGACTGTCTTGACATCGGCGACTAAGTAATCCATGGACCCTTCTTCAAAAATGCCGTAACGAACATATTCGCTACAGTTCGCTGCAATGGAAGAATCCATCAAAGTGTAAAAATTGCTTTGCACAAATTGGAAAAAATCCATTCCACGGGGATGCGTGAATTTGTAACAATGAAAATATCTCTTCATCACGGTATCCATCACCGGTGTGCCGATCATGCGCTCCAGCGAATGAAAAATAGTTGCTGTTTTACTATAAATCATCCCTTTCCTATCGCGATCAGTAAAATACCAGGCTGGCCTTGCTGTTATGCCATGTCCGGGATCCTTGAGACCGGTATATTCCATTCTCGTGATTTCTTTATTATCCATCTCAATACCCATACAATTGACCATCGAATGATGCTCTCCATACATTGCATCAATGATGCGGTCTTCATAATAGGTTGCAAATCCCTCATCCATCCAGGGTTCTTCTTTCTCATTATTCGCCAATACCGCCATGAAATACTGATGCACCAATTCATGTACAACCAGCGACTCCATGCTATGGATACATTCCGGCATTCCGTAAAAGCTTCCGGTGGTAATCAATGTTGGATATTCCATTAACCCTGAGGACACTGCGTGAAGTGGCGGGCAAATAATACTTAACGTAGAATAAGGATAAAATCCGACATGCCCGGCCATGTAATCCATTGCTTTATTAATCGCAAAAACTACCCTTTGTTCCTGTCCTGCGTAATCAATGGGCAGCATCAATCGCAGGCTGACACTATTCCACTTCCATTGTCTGATAAAAGCGTGACGATGCAAAGCCCATGCAAAGTCTATTACTTTCTCTGCACGAAAATGGCTGACATATTGTCCTCCGACACGGATCTGATCGATCATCTCACCACTGGCACAATGCCTGAATGATGTATCGTACTTCATCCACACATCAAAGTCACTGAACTCACCATAAAACTCTGTATTGCGGAAAAACTGATGACAGTTCCATTGCCACTGATTCGCAGAATTCTGCTCAAGCACACCCAGTTGCGGAAACCAATGGCAGAAAAGGTAAAAATCCTGACTATAGCCTGCGCGGGCAATCACCTTTGGCATCCGCGCATCCCATTCCATTTTAAGCGTGACGGAATCTCCGGGTTCTAATAATTCAGGAAGACACAGCTCCAGAACCGAACGGTCCTGGTCATTGCCGTCATCATTGTATACATAATGTAGTTTCTCAAGAATGTCAAATGTGCGGTGATGATATTCGAGGCGAAAGGAGCTGAAGTTCATTTGAGACCATTCATCGTCGCGGCGATTTTTAAAGGCTCTCCCGAAGATATTTTCTCTTCCGCGAAGGAATGAGCTGTGTTCATCCCTGAAAGCATTCAGGTAAAGATAAATGAGTATATTGTCTAATGGTATTTGGCTATGGTTGCGAAATACGACCTCCTGCAGGCTTCTTATGGTATGCAGACTATCATTGAGCTCCGAATGAATTTTGTACGTACTGTATCGTTCTGTCTGCATTGACTGAATTTGAGCACAGTTCTGGGCAAATGCCCATCGTGCGATCATCCATAAAACCATACAGAAAACAACCCTCATCAGCTATATTCATCAAAACCCTGTAAAGGTACATTTCAATCCAGGAAGTCCTTTCCGAAAAATTTGATTTATCAATAATCAGTCTGGAGAGTCAGGTGCTTTACAATTGGCATGGACCAAAACAAGGACTCATTCTGATTCAAATAAATTTATACAGTACTATCAGAATAAAACAATTATTGGCAAGAATAGTGACCAAGTTTGTATTACCGGTTTAGAGACGATTACAAGTGTAAACCATCCATTTGAAAATCACTCCATCAATACAAATCCTGCCCAGTAGTAGGGTTCATATCCTTTGCGACGCATCGTATTTTGTGCCTTGTACAAGGCATCGCGTATTGACATTTTGTGAGTGATCCAGTTTTCATAAAAGAGCCTCATTAACTCGGAAGTTTGCTTATCCGGCACCTGCCAAAGTGACATCAGAACATGATGAACTCCAGCTATTTTGAAAGCACGCTGTAAGCCGTAAACTCCTTCATTACCCTGAATATCGCCAAGTCCAGTCTCGCAGGCAGATAATACCACGAGTTCGGTGTTACTAAGATCCATTGTACTGATTTCATAGGCTGTGAGAATGCCGTCTTCTTTTTCATCGGTATTGGATAGCTCACGATTCCAATTTGAATTGGCACCGGCCAGAATTAATCCGGATCGCAACATTGGCTGATTTGTTGTTATTGGGTGCAATCCGAAAACACTATCCGATTGAATTAAGGATGTGGTTGAATCTGGAAGGAAAAATCCATGTGTTGAAAAATGAAGAAGCCTGGGAGAAGGCCTACCGTTATTATTTCGCTCCAATGATTTAAATGATTCTTCATCAGCTTTGGAACCACTTAGTAATTGAACCTGACAATTGGAAGCCTTGAGGATATTTTTGATTTGTTCGACCTCTTTGTTTGTACCCGCCAGGTAATTCCATCTGCCTTTTCTGATTGAGGTGTCGTTACTATAAAAAGAGAACTGTCCTCTGGTTAGTGCAGCGACAGATGTTTGCATGGAATCGATATCATTGAAACGCGTGGTGTCTTTTTCATAATTGATGCCACCGTATAGAACAAACTCCCCATGCTGGATGTCAGATTCCTTATTTTGCGAAATTAAGTCACGCGCACTATTCAATTGTACAAGGGTATATCTATCCTGAACGAGCACCTGGTCTTTTAAGGCAATGGCATTGAAGTTAATTTTATGCAGGTGTCCAGTAGGTGAAAAGTAGATTTTATTACAGTTTTTAAGACTTTTCTCGAGAGGCAGCCACACCAGTTGGTTTAGATCTTTTTTGTTGGAAATTGTTTTCCCAATCTGTGACTGATACAAATTGGATACATATTCAATTCGCCGAGAACCCTTAAAGTCAAGAAGCCTGTCCAGTTCAGCCTCCGTGCAAAGGGGGATAAACTCCGGGCCAGCTCCTTCATTCTTGAGAATCAATGCAGCATAACGGAATTCTCCGGTCTTGTCTCCTTTTGCATAAATAGGATAGCGCATCATTTCAATAATGGCTTCATTGTTATCAAGTTGAGGCTGCAAATATTTCCAGGTATACCTGTCCACTGTTTCTCCCTCCCACTGTATGGCCTCATTTAATTTCTTCTCAGCTTTGTTGGCTAGATCCTGCAGGCTATCCAAATTTAAGCGATTGGCAATTGTTTTTGAATATTCCGAAGCTATTTTTCTTTTACTTTGCCTGAAAGCCTCATCCAATTTTTCAATAGCGGTATCTTTTTCAATAAGCCGCGCTTTTCTAACCAATGAATACAACAAAATTCCCTTGTTGAACAGAATATCATCAAAAGCTTCGTTGGAAAGCATTTTCAACATATTCTGATCTCCGAGTTCGCTGTAGAGATTGAATTCATCCTTATTGATTTTGTTATAGTATGTAGTCGCTTCCTGTTCGGACATAAAAGCCAGACTTTTCCATTTGTTTGCTTTTTCGATCTGACCTGCTTGTAACAAACAGGCCGCTGACTTACTCAAGAAATTTATTTTATAGTAAGTCCTGGCCAACTGCAGCAGCATGGTACGAATCAAATGGTAGTCACTACCAAACTCCTTAGTTAAGAGATTGATAGCCTGGGTATCTTTATCAATTGCTTCATCATATTTTTTGATTCTGCTTAGGTAATTAGCGTATAAGCTCATTGCCTTTGCACATCCTAAAGTTTTATTTCCACCATTATTTAAATTCAGTTCTATATTTTTTTTAAAAATACTATCGGTTAGCGTTGGACTATTTCTTTTCAATTGGTACTCCAGAAGGTTTTGGAGAGCAGCCAGCGTAAGTCCATGATCTTCGCCAGCGTTTTTTCGATAATAATCATAGGCATTTTGAAATTGTTCTTCCAATCCTTTATCCAAGCCCATTTCTGAATAAATACGCAACAAGTTGGATCTCGTCCCGACAATTTGGGCTGTCTCCGATCCATTACTCATTTTCTTAAAAACATCCAAGGCTTTTTGGTAGAAACTGACTGATTTATCATAGGAGCCCAAATCATAATAATATATACCAAGTGCAGTGCAACAATTCCCATAGCCTACCGTATTCTGGAGTGAAGGATTCATCTGAAATGAAGCAAATGCCGTCAGAATGGACTTCTCCTCCTTGTCTTTTCGCCCCAAAGACTCATAAATTTGACCCAGCAAGATATAAGACAATGGATATTCAATTTTATCTTTCAATCGAAGTGAATCAAATATATTAATCGCGGTATGGCATAGCGATTCTGCCAATTCAAATCGGTCTGTATTATAATATAGTTCCGCAAGATTGCGAATATTGGCAGCATAAGGCTGGCTGAAAATACCGAGTTTGGACTTTCTGATTTTCATGCATTCAGACAAGTAAAATTCCGCCTTGTCGTAAGCCTGCTTCATCCCATAAAATGATCCCACGTTCTGAAGCATTTTGGCATATTCAAGGTCTTCTGTACCGTAAATTTTCCTCCTCAGCCTCAATGCTTCAAGGATATAGCCTTCTCCTGAAATAAAATCTCCTTTTCTGAGATATGCCTGGCTAATCAGGCTATTACACTGTGATGCATTAAAGCACACAGAATCTGAGCTTTCACGATACAACTTCAATGCTTCCTGTAGTGATTCCAAGGCCTTATCGAGATCATTCCTGTTAAATGCAATGAGACTTAGCAGATAGGTAGCCTCTCTGTTTTGCGTTGAATGCTCTCCGTATTGAGATTGAATGGTTTGTTTCAGATCGTTCAGGAGTTTTTCTGCTTTGACCCAATCCCTTTTGTCTATCAATGCTTTGGCCACCTTGAGGACAGAATCCGGTCTTGCGATAGTATCTCTCATCGACTCTCCATGAGCCATGACTCCTGCGAATAGTGAATATATCAGGATCAATATGTGTCTCTTGAACATACTATTCGAGTTCTTTTAATAATTGAAGTGCCTTTTGATGATTTTTTAACTTCAGCTCATGGAGTAACTTTCTGGTCTCATCAATCTGATTAGAATATAACTTACAAAGTGCAAGGTCCCAAATAATATCTTCGCGATATCGGCTCATATTACGCTCTTTTAGCTGATCCAACAAATTGATTGCTTCTTTGACCTTACGTTCTGCAAGCAATGCATTGGCCTTTATAAAGAGCGTGTTATCATTTTTCTGCATGGAAGGATCTATTTTTTCAAATTGATCCAGTGCCTTATCATATAGGCCAGCGGTATAAAACTGAATAAATTTCTCGTATTCGCTTAACTCACCCTCACCCCTGACATCGGTCTCCATGGACTCATCTTTAAAAGTCTTAAAATGGGCGGCAAACAACTTTTCACCATTCACTATATATCCTTTCTGCTCACCAAGGGTATCTACATCCGGCAAAGATCTTGATCTGGCTCCTGAATCCGCAACAGGTGTGTTCAGAAGACCTGCACTGTCCGGACTTTTTCCAGGACGGTTCATTTCATGGTAACCGGTATTTATATTTCTAAAAATAAACCAGGCAACAAGGCTTCCAATCACCGCCAAAATCCACAGCATTTTATTACGGACAGGGATGTCTGATTTTTGATTAGGATTATTTATTTTGGCTTCCCGTTGCTGCAATCGTTTTTTAAGTTCCTTTCTTTCGAGTAATTGCAATGCAATGAATCCTTTCTGAATGAGCAATATCTCGTTACGAAGCGAAGGATTGTTCAGCAGCTCAGCTTCAAAATCCTTGCGCTCCTGCGCCGTCATGGCATTCGCCAGATATTTATCAATTCGGTCGTTATTTTGACTCACTTTGTATCAGCTTTTGTTCATAAAGGGTTCCAGCATTTCTTTTAGTTTCTTCAGACTTCTGGAAAGCGTTACACTGACTGCATTTCCGGAGTTATAATTCATTTCTTTCATAATCTCATCGATACTCTTGCCTTCCATATATCGCATAACCAGCAATCGCCGGCTTTGGACCGGTAATTGTTCCACAGCCTTCATCAGCATGACTGAATCATCATCAACCGGACCGCCCCAGGCAGCTTCAAGGACTGAAAGCTGACTGTTCCATTCTTCCCCCATAGGCTCTGAAGGAAATTCCTTCAGGTAATGTCTTTTATATTTTATGATATAACGGTAACCGATAAGAAATAAAAATGTCTTAATGCTGCAACTTAGATTTGTAATCCGACCAGAACGTATCTGCTCAAAAAAGGATATCACGGAATCCTGCCATGAATCAACAAGATCTTCTAGCGGAACCTTGTTAAACTTATAGGAGGCAGAGCGCAGAAACTCATCCCGGTAAAGGTCGTAAATCCGGTCAAATGAGTCCATGTGACCGGCCTGCAATGCCTTGAAGAGCAGCTGATCCTCCGATAGTTCTGAAAACGTGTCTCCCAGAAATCCTAATTTTCAAGCAAATATAGACTTTAAAGCTAATATCACTTAGAGATTAAGGGAAACAATCAGCCAGACTTCAATCAGACCAATAATCGTTCAATTAAATCTGAAATTCAATAAGGTATCAGGCTCGTGTAGCCAGTTTAGCATTTTTCTAATTTCACCGAAATTATCACAAAATTTGCGTTAACAATAAATATCATCCCTTAATATCAATTGTTAAAAAAATCTTAGTACTGAATTTTATATTTTTAAAATTACTTCCGCCATACAAGCAAATTAAATGGAGAAACCAACGATAAATGAAAGAAGAAGATCCTTGATTAATGCTACTATTCCTCAAATTAAGAAAGCAATGTAAAAGAGGAAGTTGATTAGCAATAATTTAATTTTTCAAATCCGCGAACCATCCTCTCGAACATAGCAATTAATAAGCAGTAGTCAGGATTCTGAACACCATAACGCAGCCAATTTTCGCCAGACTAAAAAATAATGCAAAAATCCTGAAATCAATTGCTAACAATTGACATGGGAGTGGTATGAATATCCAAATTTAGTCAAATAAATGGTGTTCATTCAATTGTTAAGTGAATGAGGACTTAACAGTGAAACAAATTAGTATACGGACTATAAGTTTATAATACAGATGAAATTCAAAAAAAATAAAGATGAATAATTTCAAAATTAAGTTAGTGTCGCTCCTGATCATATTTAATATCTGCGGACATTTATCGGCCCAGGTAGGTCAAAAGCAAGTTTTGTTTACCAAAAAATGTGACACTGTTTCTGTCGATAGCATGGTTTGTATCAAGTGCACAAACCGCGAATTAACGATGAATTGCAGACGCTATGCCTGCGCGATACATGGTGATTGCATTCCCATGGGTCCGGTGATCGTCAATGGCAATCGGTTGAAAGATGCACGCGCTCCGCAAACCACAACTAAAAAGAAGTAGGGAGATGTACGATACGCGCTACAGGATTCTTTTAGTTTTTTTTCTTGCTCCGTTTCTATGGAATGGAAAAGCACTTGATCAATTAGAGCACACCAAAGTTTGCAGACTTTCCAAGGGTATTCATCCATTTGACTCTTTAAAAGCACTCTCAATCCCGACAGATGAATCGGAAGAAAACGTTCTGCTGAAGTACTTTAAGTATGATGCTGGTCAGAATATTTTTCTTCTTCTCCCCGATTACGAAATGATTTATCCCACCTATGCACAATATCCATATATCGGTTTGAAAAGCGAACACACTAGAAATCCGAGAAGGCATATTCTACTGGAATTTCATTGCTGCAAGGTGTTTCAGGCGTGTGTTTCTGAGCCAAAGTTGTACTCACTGGACAATCCACCTTCCATAGAATGTCGCTGTCCTTTACAAAGAGCTTATGTCCGTAACGAGGATTGTCTTAAAGCTTATAAACGAAAAGATTTATACATGAGAATATTCAGCCTTCCTTAAATATAATTCGTAAAGTTAGAATGAATCAAAATAACAATAAAACAAAATAATTTATGCAATACTCAAAATTAAATTTCGCAAAAATCTTTATTCTATTATATTTTATTTCTATTTTTAGCAACCATCTTCTGTTTGCCCAAGTGCCGCTGAAAATCAATTACCAGGCGGTCGCCCGCGACAATGCCGGCAATGTTCTTGCATCAAAATCGATCGCTGTGCGGTTCAGCATTCATGACGCAACATCCAATGGGGTCGTTGAATATGCGGAAACTTTCAATACCAATACAAATCAATTCGGACTTTTCAGCCTAGTCATTGGAACAGGTAATCCATTTATAGGCGCATTCTCAGATATTACCTGGGATGGCAATAAAAAATTTCTTCAGGTCGAGGTTGATCCGAACGGCGGCACATCTTTTTTGAATATGGGCACAGATCAGTTAAATGCCGTACCGTATGCCTTTGTCGCAGAAAGCGCCAACACGCTAAATACGGCATTGCCACTCAAATCCTTAAAAAATGATGGCGCACAAGATGGGCAAGTGATTAAATGGAATTCAGCAAATAACTCCTGGGAACCGTCAAATGATAATGGTGGCACATCAGGTCCTGTCTACACCGCTGGAAATGGCATCATGATCACAAATGCCAATGTCATCGTCAACACCGGCGATACCAATGCTGGGGATGATATTACCAATTCAACTTCAGCCGGAGGAGATTTATCCGGAACTTATCCGAATCCGTCCGTGGACAAAATTCAGGGAAAAAAAATCAGTCTGTCGAATTTACAGAACGAAGACGTCATCAAATGGAACGGGCTGGAGTGGACTTCGCAGCCTGATGGTCTAAAATTACCGGCAACACTTACGGCCAATTCAACGAGATTACAGTCTGTTGACCGATATGCACTTGAAATCTCCCAGACCGGTAAGGATGGCGTGCTGTATGTGGCCAATTCGAATAACGCGACATCCAATAGTGTATTCTATTCTGAAAGTAATACCGCGGCGCTGGCGGCTGAATTGATCAATAAATCTACCGGAAGTGCCCTCAGTATAACCAATACAAATCCCAACAGCACTGCACAGACTATGTCTGTAAGTTCCAGTGGACTAGGTCAGTGCCTGCATATATTCAATACCAATGTTAACAACAGCGGCATTATGGTCGACCTGGGAAATAATGGTAAAGGTGAAGGTATAAATGTTGCAATGAATAATTCATCTTCAATTGCGAGTGCTATAAGTATCAACGCAGCTCATAATGGGCGTGGAATTTCTCTTATTCGAAACAATGCATCCTCTACTTTGCCTGCACTCGATGTACAAACAAATGGAAATGGTTCTGTTGGAAAATTCGTACAAACAAGCACAACTGCCGGGAATATTGATGCAGTTTATATTGAGTCTAACGCGGTAAACTGGGGTCTGCATGTGGTCAATAAACATTCGGCTGGCATCGGCGCGAAGATTGAAAATACGAATGCATCCTCCGTTAATGATGCACTGCAGGTGGCTACAGCCGGCACAGGGCATGCACTTCGCTGCACCGGGACAGCCCTCAAGACAGCCGGTGGTAATACCTGGGCGGTTCCTTCCGATCTCAGATTAAAGAAAGATATCAGACCCTTTACTGATGGGATATCAGTTATTGAAAAAATAGAGCCAAAGTATTTCAGATATAACGGACTGGCTGGCACCAATGATAAAAACGAAGAGATTGGAATTATCGCACAGGAAATGGAAAAGATCGCTCCGTATACCATAGGTCATGAAAAAGTAGTCCTCAATAAACTCAGTGAAAATGCCGTAGCGGAGGATATCCTGACCTACAATGGTGGCGCGCTTCAGTATGTTATGATCAATGCCATTAAAGAACTGAATGAGCAGGTTAAATTGATTCTTAAAGAAAACACAAAGCTGAGGGAGGAGATCCAAAGTCTGAAAAACCAATTACAGAAATAGAAAAACAGAACAATGCGATTCCAAGTAATAGTATTCAGGACCATGATTCTGCAGTTGTCATTCAGTGCGATACCACTGTTGTTATGCGCCCAAAAACTAAGTCCATCTGTCACCTCAACGGCAGGAAATTTCTATCAGAATCCTGCTCTATCAATTTCACAAACCGTTGGAGAGCTCTGCTTGACCAAAACTTACTTTAACAACCTGATCCTGACGCAGGGTTTTCAACAACCGGAAATCATTATCAGCGCAATACAAAACTCTGGTGATGAAATGCAAGAATTAAGTGTTTACCCCAATCCCTCTGATACGTATATTCATGTTATCACTCACTTTAATGATTTCGATGACTGCATTATGGATATAAGTGATGTTCACGGTAGAATTATTGATCACCAGATTTTAAATAACTCAATACAATCCGTTAAACAAATTACGATTAATACTTCCGAATGGAATAGTGGTCTGTACAATCTAACAATCCAAATGGGTAGAGATGGACACTATACGAATTCGAACAGAAAAATAATGATCCTGCGGCACTAAGCAGGAGGATACCACAAATGTAAAAAATGAAATCCGCATAGCGCAAATGAACCTGATGTTAAAGATAAGAAAATTCTTCATACTGTCATTGGTCTTTACGACCACGAGGGTTCTGTCTCAGGAGTATGGAAACTTCGAGAAGGATGGTCAAAGTATTATTTTTCATGCGACAGAATTCTCTATACCCGTATCACCTGCTTTTGATTTGCTGGGTGTGAATCCCTGTCTTGTACCGAAACCAAGTCTCATAAGGAATTTCAAAGTAGATTGGTCATTTAAAACTTACGGGCTCGCTCCGAATCTCGCCTTGCAGACACAGCCCATCAATGAGTTATTTTTTAATACGCCCAAAAAACTGAATGATTACAGGAAAGCAGCTCCATGGAAACGATTTCTGTCAACGCTTGATTTGTCCATGGGAACTGTGGACGGTCCTAATGATGTGGAAACCAATTCCCGATTTGTCAAAACTTCAGAAGGATTGGACTCGCTGATCATTACGCAGAATAATTGGCGGCTGAGAAGTTTTGCCTATGCATTTAAATTGAATCTATACAGTCAATTTGACCCATTGAAAGAAAGAAAAATATTTAGCAAGGCGCTTAAAGAATATGCAGAGGAAAAGCAAAATCTCGAAGAAGAAATTAAAAACGCCAAGGAGAATTTAAGGAAGACAAAAGATTTCGAGGAAAAATCAACCATGAAATCAGATCTAGAATCAAAGGAGACGGAACTCAAAAACCTGGACGATCGGTACCTGGATCGCATGAAGAGTATTGTCACGATGTATAAATCAGAACACTGGAATGCCAGCTTTGTAGATATTGCATTTGGTCAGTTTGTCGACTATGATAACAGGGATTCCAGTTTATTCAAATTTGCGAATCTGCATGTGGTTAACTCCGGCTGGGCAGCCTGGCTCAATGCCAGTCAGGGTGTGGGCAAAAATTTACTATTCAGCGGTATAGTCAAATATCAGGCCAGAAGAAACGCTTTGATCGATCAGAATACCAACAGTATTGAAGGCGGAGTCAATATGAGATATGGAAATCACAGATACAACATTTTTGTTGAATTATTCGCACCCATTCACCTTCAAAGTGAAGATCTGATTAAAGAAAAATTCATGTCCTTTGGAGGAGACTGGCGTTTTAGCCGCAATGTCATACTCAACTATGGTGTACGATTTATATTTAGTTCTAATAACAAAATAGACAATATCGTGCCCGTGGTTAGTCTGTCGTGTATGATGAGATAATTAATAATTAGTAAAACGTATTATATGAATAAATATCAATTTTCTACTCTTCTTTCAATTATTATTAGTACTACTACGTTCAGTATCGCACAACAATCCGTACAAAAAACGCCGGATGGAAAATATGTTGGTAAGTGTGAAGTTGTAGCCACCAATATGAAATCCTGCAAAAAATGCGATGATGAAAAGTTAACAAAAAATTGTAAGGATGTAATTTGTGATGATTATGGTCAATGTGCAGAATTACATATTAAAAGCACTTCTGTCAAAGCTATAAAATCGGCTTCGGCAGAAACCAAAATCAAAGGAATTCTAAAGGAAAAAACGACCGATGGCCAGACCCAATACTATCTTCAGGAAGGTAATTACCGCACGTATATATTTCGTACTAAAGACGGTTATAATTTGACTGAATATGATATCAGCAAGGCTGATAAGAATATTATCATGACCAAACCACTAACGCCTGCACAAATATCTTGCATAGATAAATGCAGAAGGTCATTGAATTATTGCTTAGAACATGAAGCACACCTTTCTGACAATGGGGAAGCATTATGCCGCAGTGAAGCAGAATTCTGTGCTCGAGAAATCTGCCTAAAATATGCAAAGCGATTTACTCTTCAGCTTCCGTTAACACCTACAACTAAAGCCACATTAACAAATTTTTAATATGAAATATTTTATAACTTTCTTTCTAGTATTATACTGCTGTATTAGTGCGTCTGCTCAGAATTCCAACACCTATCTGATTAAGGGAAAAACTAAATATATTAAAAAAAAGTCTACCCTCAGTAGTGATGTATTATTTTTTACAATTTGTGATGACAAAAGCCTAAAAAGCAATTGTATAAATTATATAAAATCCGGTACTAATAATATTGAACCCACCGGACTACTTGAATCAGAATACAAAACGATTATTATATCAAAAAACATACAGAAGCTTCCAAATGTAAAGTTTGATAAGATTGGAAATAATTATAAAATTCCGTACATTCAAAAAAATAATAGTATAATATATTTTTTAGCTGATGGAAAAGAACTTCAAATTATCGAATTTGCACCTTCCAAAAATGTTATTTTCAACGACAATGATCCTGCACCAACTACACCAGAGCCAAGCGATTTAGAGAAGTGCAGGCAAGATTGTAGAGATCATTTTGATGTCTGTATGAATTCACATAATCCACATGGTGATGACAATATATTTGTATGCGCAGGTTCTTACTTGCGATGCAAAGCCATTTGTAATAGTATTCTTACCAAGAGTATAATTAGTATAAACTCATTGAAAATAAAAACTATTGTAAAATCTAATTAAATTAATGTATGAAAATATTTATTTACGTTACATTGCTAATAATTTTAAAATCCTATCAGGTCAATGCACAAGCCCCTGAAATTCTATTAAATAATAGACAAACATTAAAAATTACATCAACTTCCGCTTTCGCAAATTCTGCTAAAATCTCCACGTATTGTGGAAGTGTCGGTAAAATCAAAACATGTCGTAGTGTTATTTCAGATAAAGAGTCTAATGAACTAATTATGCCAGATTGTTCATCAAATATCTTGAGTAATATTAAGTCATGTAAAATAATATCTACAAAAGGAATGAAGAAAATGGTTAACACTAAAAAAAATATCACTAACTATTTAGAGATTGGTAATGATTATGCAATTCTTACTATGATAATTAAATCATATATCGTATATATGATATTTGAGTTCGAGTCAAATTCATCAATTCAAAAGCCAGCCATTGAAGCGGCATTTAAACAGATTGTAGAAGTTAATAATCCTGATTATAACCGATGCCTATCATACTGTATTATTGACCAACAGGAATGTTATCTGGATAATTCCATTAATAAACCAGATGCAGATTTGAGTACTTGTGATTTTTTCTTTAGAGATTGCAAAAGAGATTGTGCCATAGTTAATGGTGTAAATATAACAAAAATTAGGAGTATTATAGAAAGAAAAAATAGAAATTCAAACTCCTTTACAATTCATATAAATTAGAAATAAAACAATATATTCCAGTACAAGCTAAAATGAATAAAATTCAATATTTCAATATTATTGTTATAACTAAATAATTGAATATATAACGACTTAAAATAATTATATCGCCAAAATATATTACATACCTTAATTGATAAATATGAAAGTAAATAGTATCCAATTCCAACTCGTTTCTGCATTAACTTTTACGATTGCATTTTCCATCACGAATTTATTTAGTCAAAAGCCTAATTTCGTTCGGCCAGCCAGTGTGAATGATCTAAAAATTCAGTATATTTCATTTACTGTTCAGACGGCGAATCTGGAAGATGCGGGTACGGACGATTATGTATATATACAATTAAACGACAACATGAAGCCATTTTATCTCAATAAGTCTGGAGATGATTTTGAAAGAAATAAATTGGATTTTTACATATTTGCTGATCCAGCGATTAAGACTGTCCGAGACATTAAGTACTTAAAAATTGGTAAAAGCGGTTCCGACGGCTGGGCGTTAAAAAAGATTTCGCTGGATATTAATGGTGCTACTTTTTATAGTACGACTTTCTCCAATCTTTGGCTTGACAATACGCCTGGAAAAAGTCTTACAAAACTTATACCCGGAACAGCACTTAATGGTTCATTTTCGCTGGCATATAGCCGACTGCCCAATATTCATAAAGTAGAAGCAATCATGCCTTTTCCAAGAATAAAAACAATTGTAGAAACTATTGTTGGCAGCGGCTTAATCAAAATTACGCCTCAAGCAGTAGTCACCTGTGCCGCCTGGGGAAATACTACAGGTATCAATACACTATTTGGAGAAGCCGTAGAACTGGCATACGAAGCCCCGGACAAGTTGAAAGTGGATCTGGATCTCCAGTACAAGCTGAATAATGCACCAAATCCTGAGTATGATGTGGATATTGTTTTACAAAATGTATTAAATACTGCGCCTGGCAATATAATCATTACACCAGAATCAAGCTGGGGAGCTTATGGCAATTGCCTTGACAAAGAACAAATTATAAGTAGGCTTCAAGCTGCTTTTAGTCGGGTTTTTAACATTGGTGTTAAAACACATTTTGACAGCTCAGGTAATTTAATTTACTATTAATTCAGCAATTTGTTTTTATGATTAAATACACTTCGCTATTATTCAATCTGATCATTTGTTCTATTATTACAAATGCATCTGTCGGGCAGATTCCCACTTTTGTCAAACCTGCCAATGTCGGTGATGTACAGGTCTATTCGATTGAGATTGTGTTTCATACGACAAATATTAAAGATGCGGGAACGGACGATAAGATTAAAATTCGATTCAATGATAATATGAAGTATTTTAATCTCAATAAATCCAATGATGAGTTTGAGAGAAATCAGCAGGACAGGTTTATACTATCAGATAGAACTATAAAATTTATCAAGGATATAAAATATATCTCGCTTCTCAAGGACGGGACTGATGGCTGGTCGTTTGATTATTTGGCCATTAGAATAAATGATGCGACGATGTACGAAGCCAAATTCAATTCTGCTTGGTTAGATAATGTCAAAGGTTATAAAAATTCATATTTGATTGGGGGGGCATATGTTCAGAGCATTTTTGGATTATTTTACAATAAACCTTGCAGTGTGCATGCAACCTTGCCAAACATTCTAAAGTATCAGTTGAAAAATATGATTGAGACTGCCGTTGGTGATGCAATCGATTCCAATTATTATGCAGCCTATGTTATATCACACGGTGTTGCATGGGGAAATACGACGGGTATCAATACTTTATTTGGTGATGCAACCGAATTTAAAGTCCAAAATCCTCATACACTAAGTGTGGATCTTGACCTACAGAATATTTATTCAAATTGGCCCAATTCAGAGTATGATGTAGACTTTGATATTTTTATCTCCTGTACGAATGGCAATGTAAAGGCTGAAATAATTTCCAAAGATCTTAATCCTGGAAATGTTTATTTCAATGTTCCCAAATTTAAAGAATCGATTCAGAACATGTTGAGCAGGCGATTTAACGTGCCTA
>ERZ724526.886-NODE-886-length-16377-cov-6.077625_pt1 | contig 16377 bp, 17 predicted proteins | sample MGYA00376059_ERZ724526 | MGnify/ENA primary metagenome ERZ724526 (study PRJEB28724, sample SAMN07190883) | activated sludge metagenome | isolation source: activated sludge of sewage treatment plant in Hong Hong | place: Hong Kong | collected 2016-03-17 ... | reverse complement strand
TTCAGGGTAAAGAAAAAATCGTCGGCGGGCGAGTTGACCGGGAAGCCGGCGTTTTCGGGCTTCGACCATTTTCCATCGGACCTGACGGTTTTGAATACATCCAGACCGCCTACCGAAGGCTGGCCGTTGCTGCTGAACCACAGCGTCTGGGAGGAGGGGTCGAAAAACGGGGTTACCTCGTCGCCGGCTGTATTGATCGCACCACCCAGGTTCTGCGGAAATGAAAAGTCCAGGTCCTCTGTGTCGAGCGGCCGTTCGCAGACGTACAAGTCCAGTCCGCCGAAGCCGCCTTCCCGGTCGCTGGAAAAATACAATATCTCGCGGCCGCGCTCCTGAATGACGTAGGGATGCGTAACCGTATGGTCGGGCATGTTGATGTAGTTGCGCAATTTTACCGGAGGTCCCCAGCCGCCATCGGCCGAGCGCCGCAGCACAAACAACGCGCACAGCGTCCGGAGGCCATTGGTTCCGCGCCCCGTGGTATTCTGTTCCGTGCACTGGGTACAGTAAAAGCGGTTCCCGTCGGGCGAGAATACGCCGTTTCCAAACCGGTAGGCGGCAGCTTCCGGCAAACCGTTGGCCTCGGTAGGCTGCTGCCACAGCCCCGACTGGCGCTGGGTCCGCATGAGTTTCACCTGTCCCTGCACAACCGTGGAAAAGTAGAGCAGGTTGTCGGAAAAAGGAACCGGTGAAAATTCGTTTTCAGTACTGTTGACCCATTTGGGAAGAATTTTAACCTCTGCGGGTATCACGGGAGATGCGCGCTGGGTGACGAGTTGGAGGGCCAGTTCGCATCCGTTGATCTCATTGCTGACCACACTGATCACCTGTGCCCTGCGGTCGCCGCGGTATTCCCGGCCAAACTCCCGGAAGGCCTCCATGGCCTGCTCGTATTGCCCGTTCTGCTTTAAGGCCCGGGCATACCGCAATCCGGCAAATTCATATCGATCGTAATCGCCTTTCAGCAAGACATAACACTCGGCGGCTCTTTTGTAGTCGCGAACGCGGTAATAGGCTTCAGCAGCCTTGTACAACAGCGAGTGATTCTCGCCATCTAGGCGGCCGGCGAGTTCGTACATTTCGGCGGCTTCACCGATTTTACCGGATTCAAACAGCGCATCGGCATTTTTGGCGATTTCGCTCGCTTTCTGCGCGGTGAGCGCAAGGGGGAGCAATAAAAAAAACGTCGCGCGAAGCAGTTTGTATTTATTCATGCTATACCGAGTTTTGGGGTGCAAGTGTTTTGACGAAAAAACTATGCGGCGTTTTCAGACACAAGTTTAGCGATTATTTCCGGAAAATACCGGTGTTCGAGTTGCTGGACTTTTCGGGCGATATCTGCCGGGGTGTCCTCCGGTAAAACAGCACAGCGCATTTGGAAAACGAAATCCCCTTTGTCGTAGTGTTCATTTACATAATGAATCGTGATGCCGGTCTCCGTTTCTCCGGCGGCTTTTACCGCCTCGTGCACGTGCATGCCATACATGCCCTTGCCGCCGTATTTGGGCAGCAGGGCCGGGTGAATATTGATCATACGTTGTGGAAAAGCGGCAATCAACGGAGGGGGCGCCAGCCATAAGAATCCGGCCAGTACGATAAAATCAATATGGTGCGCGCGCAGGGCATCCAGAACCTCATCGGTTTCATACAGCATTTTTCGGTCAAATACCATCGTGGGTATCCCGTGTTCCCGGGCGATATCCAGCACGCCGGCGTCTTTTTTATTGGACAGCACCAGGGCGACCTCCACCGAACCGGAACCGGAAAAATACTCGATGATCTTGCGGGCATTCGAGCCTGTACCCGATGCAAAAATGGCCAGTTTTTTCATGAAAAAGAGTGTTCAACTCAACAGATCGGCAATAGCCAGCGTCCCGAAGATCAAACTGGCGATACCGTTGGTGGTAAAAAACGCCATGTTGACGCGGCTCAGGTCATTTGGTCTCACAATCAGGTGCTGATAAAGCAATAATCCGAGAAAAATGGCTGTACCCAGCCACAACAGCCAGCCCGTTTGCGGGGCCGCCGACAGCAACAGGGTGCCTGCATATACCATCAGCGCCGCAGAGCCCAGGTGCATCCACTCCGACAAACGCAGGGCGCGTTTTTTCCCGAAGAAGGAAGGTATCGAATACAGGTCCTGCGACTTGTCGAACGCTTCGTCCTGCAACGCGTAAATGACGTCGAACCCCGCTACCCACAGCAATACAGCCAGTCCGTATAACACCGGTATCCAGTCAAAATGCCCGGCAACAGCGAGATAAGCGCCCACCGGCGCCAGCGACAGACCGAGACCCAACACGAGATGGCAAAGCCAGGTGAAACGTTTGGTATAGCTGTAGCCCAGTACAACAGCCAGCGCCACCGGCGACAGCGCAAAACACAGCGTATTGATAAACCAGGTGGTGGCGATAAACAGCGCGCAGTTGGCGACAACAAATACAAGCGCCGCTCCGGGCGTTATTACACCCGATGGTATTTCCCTGACCCGGGTCCGCGGGTTCACCGCATCGATGTCGCGGTCCAGATACCGGTTGAATGCCATGGCGGCGCTGCGGGCAAATACCATGCAGAGGATTACCAGTGCCAGTTTAAGCCAGTCCATTCCTTCCCGCTGCTGTGAAAGGGCGATGAAAAAGGCCGTCAGCGCAAAGGGCATGGCAAAAATGGTATGGCTGAATTTGACGAGGGAAAGGTAATTTTTCATCTATGCAAAAGTGCGGCAAGTTTTTTAAAGATTGCATCTCTTTGTCATCCTTGCCTGATTCTTTATCGATAGTTCGTATTCTTTAGGTGAAAACCATTTACCGCGCTACCTTCGCGCAACAAAAACTTCTAATCCGTTGAGTACTTCACCATCGCCATCCCGTTTTTTTCTGTTGCTTATCCCGGCTGCAATCCTGGCCTGCTGGTTCGGCTTGCGCAATTCTCCGGACCCGCTGTGGCTCGAAGCGGGTGCATTGCTGGGCGAAAAACATTACATGATCGAAGAAGTGCCCGATTCGCTGCAAAGCATATACTGCGAGATGCACGGGACGGAATTCAGGCCCGGCGATTCGACTGCCTTTCACCTGGCATCTATTCCATACCTGTCGAATATTGAATGGACGAGTTTTCGGGATTTTTGCAGAACAGCCTGCAGAAAAGATTTTCTGGTTATTTCGGGTGTTACCGGCGTTGGCGCCACCAAGCAGACCAAGCACATGGCGCGCCTGCTGGCCGGGAAGCCTGACAATATCATGGAGATCGACTGCGCCCCGCAGTTCGACCTGGAGTACCACAAAAAATATATCGGATATGAAGCGGATGATCGCTTTATACGCGGAAAACTGCTCGAGTTCTGGGACAGGTGCCGGCAGCATCCCGACGAGCACTTTGTTACCGTGGCCGACAATTTTGACAAGATCAATCCCGAAACCTTTTTCGGCCCCGAACTCTGGGAATCGCTGAGCAGCACCCGCGACACGGCTGTACTCGGCGGACAAAAAATAACGGTGCCGCCCAATTTTCACTTCTATTCGGTGACACACCTGGGTCCGGGCTCACTCATTGAAATGAATGAGGAGCATTTCAAACGCCTGGGCCGGCAGTATATCATGCCGCCCAATCCGCGCGAATTGCTGGCCTGGATGCGCTTTCAGACCAATAAACTGAGCCATAAATCGAACCCGGGTCCAAAAGACCTGCGCGCGTTGGCTGCCCTCCGGGATTCCGCCCAGTTACAGCAGTTTCTCTTTTTCTTCCTGAAAACCAATAAGTTCATCCGGGATAAATACTCCCAGGGCTTTCAACTCGGACAAGGCAGCAATATCCGCAATTTCTACTGCGCAGAAGACCGCGCCGACCTGAAACAGGTGTGGCTCAACCATATCAACGCCCTGCGACCGCAGCGGCCGCTGACCAACGACGACTTCAAATCAGCCGAGTATACCATCCGCACGGCCGGACTTGAACCGGGTTCCAATTTCCTGGCCCGCCAGATCCAGTTTCTTGAAGATACGGGCTACCTGGTGGAGATCACGATGGTCGGTACCACGGCACTGCTCACTGCCCTCGCGGGTTGGTGGGTCTTCCGTCGCCGCGAACAACTCATCCGGCGTTACGGCGACCGAGCACAGCAGGTGTATGCGGGTTTCGAGACGCAACTCATCAGCGCCGAAATGGCCGCCCGGAGACTGGAAGAGATCAAAAAAGAGGTGGACGACCTGGTGTTGCGCCGACGGCTCGGCTATACGGAAGGCCTGTACTTCCTCGCTTTTATTGAAGACCGGTCCAAAAGGATCGAGTTCGCCCGTAATGTCAGTGAAAACTTCCTGGAACTCTTCAATGCGTTTATGGAGGACGATATCCTCACGGAAAGCGAATACATGAAGTTGAAACAGTTCCTGCAATCTATCCGGCACAAGATTCCGGGGGAGGTGTACGAACGATTCCGCGACAAAGTGGAACAGGCATACGCGTCGCATCAGGGGTAGGGGCCTTGTTATTGTTGTTATTCGTCATTGCCGCTTGACGTAACGCGAATGCTTCAGCCAGAAACGCCAGGGCCATTCGGCGCACTCCCCTGCATAGTCCACACCGATGCGTTTACCTGATGCGATATCGGTTTCCTGAGTATCAGATCCGTTGTCTTCGATCCATACGGGCGTATCGGGCAAGGTCAGTTGCTGCCCGGAAAGTGAGGTCCGAATACCCAGGGCCTTGGAAAGAGCGCCGGGTCCTGTAGTCAGTTGTACCGGCGGGATGCCGGGTTTCGAATGCCTGATATTGCGCCGCTCCTGCATAAGTTCCAGTCCGTCAACGGGTTCTATGGCCCGAACCAATACGGCATGTGCCATATTTTCCGGTCCGGTCACTACATTGAACAGGTGGTGGATGCCGTAACACAGGTACACATACGCCCTGCCACCTTCCCGGAACATTACCTCGGTACGCGCGGTTCGCCGGTTGTTCCAGGCATGGCAGGCCCGGTCGTCGGGAGCGCGATAGGCTTCTGTTTCGGTTATGATCCCCGCCGTGCGTTGCCCGTCCATTTCCGTCACCAGTATTTTTCCCAGAAGGTCGCGGGCGACCTGCACCACATCGGTACGCAGATAAAATTCAGGCGGTAGTCGCTGTGCAGGGCTTATTTTTGTCTTAAAAAATGTATTTCCAGACATGCAAATCACGGTATCAGAAGCGCTTGAAGCGCTGCGTGAACGCGAAGGTAAAATCTTCGCCGAACTATTCCGGCACGGCTCCATGTCCGTAGAAATTTACCGGCCTGAAGGCAACGACATGCAACAACCGCATGCCCAGGATGAAATATACGTCATCATAAGCGGCAGGGGTGTTTTTCAAAACGGTACGATTCAGCATCCTTTCGAGGCCGGCGACGTCTTGTTTGTTCCGGCAGGCGTGGAACATCGTTTCCTCGAATTTTCTGCCGATTTCAAAACATGGGTCATTTTTTACGGCCCGAAGGGCGGGGAACTCAGGCAGCCAGCAGGCGCGTAAGTGCCCGGCTGCGGTATTTATACCAGGCTGCGTACGCTCCCATGCGCATCTCATGCCGACCGCTGCCGAGTGCATTATCGCCTGCTGCAAATTGAGCCAGGATGGCGAGCGTAGCGGTGGAAGGGCTTTCTGCCGTCCGGTCGCCGGCAAGTACGGCGGCAGCGAAATTGTTGAGCATCTTGTGATCCAGCAGTTCGCCCGTAGTTTCGTGGATCAGCAGGCAAAGCGACTGGGCTTTGCCGTGTGAAAGTGGCGCAAGTTGTTCGCCGAACGCCTTCTGATACACTTCGGCAAGGAGGGAGTGGAATACGAATAATTCCTTTTGTTCCATTTGGTTGTTTCGGTTTTTATGGTGAACATTTTTTGGTTGCCGCAAATGTGGGGTATCGGGCTTTATATCTCCAAAAAAGTTTTCCAGCAATCTCATATGGATTAGTCGTTTCAGCCACCTGTTTATCAATGCATTTTAATCCTTTTTTAAAACAGTCCCGATAAGCCGTGGATCGGAAGGCAAATGCAACCATTATGAGCCTACTATTTGCTACATTTCGGGCAAAAATAGCCGATGCCCCTTTTGTTGACCACGCATCCGTCTGCCGGTACGATATTCGGGTTGTGGCAAATCACAGAGGAAGAACATTTTTTCCGCCGGGAACTCCCCCTCTCCGAGGCGGAAGAAAATGAACTGGCGCGCCTGAAAAACATACGCCGCCTGGAATGGCTCGCCAGCCGCTGGCTGCTGCACAAACTTACCGGCGCGCCACAACGACTACCACTGGCCAAGGATGCTTTTTCCAAGCCCTTTTTTCTGGACAAACCCGACCTGTATTGCTCGCTCAGCCATTCACACGGGATTGTCGGCGCCCTGTTGGCAGAGCAGAATGTCGGCTGCGATATCCAGGTGCTCGTGGGGAAAATGCCCAGGCTGGCCGCAAAGTTCCTGAACGAACGAGAAACGGCGTTTGTGGCGCCGTTTTCACCGCAGCAGCAGTTCGATCTGTTTCACATCTTCTGGACGGCAAAGGAAAGTCTGTACAAAGCGTATGGCCTGAAAGAACTGGACTTTCGGGCACACCTGCACGTGGAGCCCTTTGATTGGGCCGAAGCGGCCGGGCACACACGCGGATGGGTGATAAAGGAGGCTTTCCGACAGGAATATCAACTCATCTTTGAAAAAATCGACCTCCCTGACTCCGGTGAACTGGTCTGGACGGTCTGTCTGCCGGCAGGTTAAGTGGCCTGTGTGTTGCGTGCCTTGATCGTAGAGGGCGACACGCCCAGGTTCTGGTCTGTGCGCACATGCGGGAAATGGCACAACAGCCCTATCTTGATCATGGCGAGGTGGTGGATGGCGTGGTCGTACACAAACAAAAGTTCGCGCCCGATGGTGCTGGGATAGGCAGGGCGCTCCTGCCCGCCGAATTCCGCCCTGACCTCCACGGGCTGCATGGCATCGAAAGTGTGCAGCGCAACGGCAAAAGCACCGAACGCCGCTGCTGTGAGTTCCGTATGGTCTTCATACAGCAGATTCCGCTCCCGCGCGGCGTAATCGACCATTCCCGAATCAAATCCCTGCTCCAGGCACTGGAAGAATTCCAGGATATGCCTGAAGTGCTGACCCAGTGTGCTGCCCTCAAACTCGGGTAGTTGTTGCCGATACTCATGAGGCTTCAACTGAGCGAGAACGTGGTTGACCTGGTCGATAATGGTCAGGATGGCGCTGTTTGCTTGCATGGGCGCGGTTAGCAAAAAGGGTTTTCAAATTATGGATGCGTCGAGGATTCAGGTGGAGCAAAAATAGATACGATTTTTTGCTTTCGCCGGTTTCCCTGAATTTTTACTGCAACAACGTCCGCATTAAGACTACAGTGCCGACATTTGTCCCAACATGCTACCGCCGCCCTTTGTACGACAGATGCTGGAATTGCTCGGCCCGGAAGAACACCCGGCCTTTCTTTCCGCCTTGCAGGAACCCGCCCCGGTCAGCATACGCCTGCGCGATGACGACCGCATTTCTGCACCGGCGCAAGGAACGAAAGTACCCTGGCATCCGCGCGGATATTATCTGCCGGAACGGCCGGTCTTTACCCTCGATCCGGTTTTTCATGCCGGTGCCTATTATGTACAGGAAGCATCGTCCATGTTTCTGTATGAGGCCTTGCGGCAAACGGTCGATTTTTCCAAACGATTGAGAGTGCTGGATTTATGTGCCGCTCCCGGCGGAAAAAGCACCCTGGTTGCAGACATGATCAGCCCGGGCAGCCTGCTGGTTGCCAATGAAGTCATTCGTACACGGGTCGGTGCACTGCGGGAAAACCTGGAGAAATGGGCCGTGCATAATGTCGCCGTTACCAGTGCGGAAGCCGAGGACTTTGCCGCTATCGGGCCCTGGTTCGACCTTATCGTGGCCGATGCGCCATGCAGCGGCGAGGGCCTTTTTCGCAAAGACCCCGATGCCATGCGGGAATGGTCGCCTGCGCAGGTGGAGATGTGCGCCGTCCGGCAACGCCGTATCCTTGCGGCTGCAGTGGAGGCTCTTGCTCCGGGCGGCATATTTATCTACAGCACCTGTACCTATAACCGCCAGGAAAATGAAGATAACAATGCCTGGATGATCCGCACATTCGACCTGGAAGCGCTCAGCCTGGATATTCCGCCAGACTGGGGTATCGTTCAATCCGGGAACAGTTTCCGTTTTTTCCCGCACCGGACACGCGGTGAAGGTTTTTTTCTGGCCGTTTTTCGCAAAAAGGACGGTAATCCGGGAAGGCAAAACCCACCGGCCGTATTCCGGAACGTGACGCCTTTGGCCAAAACCCTGATCCCCGAGGCGCGAAAATGGCTGAACGAAACGGCAAACCCGCGGTTGCTCCAAACGCCTTCAGGGGATATCATTGCCTTGCCTGCCGCACAGGAAAATGACTATCTCGTGCTGGACAAGTTCTTGAAAAACAAATGGTTTGGGACAAATGTCGGTGTATTTAAAGGGAAGGACTTCATTCCGTCGCATGCCCTCGCCCTGAGCAGCATATACGCCCCTACCCTACCCGCCCTTGATCTTTCGCGTGAACAGGCCCTGCTGTTCCTGAAAAAAGAGACCTTCGACATTTCTCCCGACATGCCGCGCGGTTGGGCACTCGCGCGCTTTCAGGGGTTTAACCTGGGCTGGATGAAAATACTGCCCAACCGAATGAACAACTACCTGCCTCCCGAACGGCGGATCAGGATGGAGATCAAAGGCGGATGATTTTCCCTGTTTGGAACGAATCACCGGCATAAACCCGCCAGAGGTAAACGCCCGGATCGGGGAAAGCGGAAGCGGGCAGGTCGAGGGTTTGCGATACCGGGCCCGCCGGGAAGTCGCTGCCATATACTACCCTGCCTCGTATATCACAAATTTCAACGCGCAGCGGCGCCGGTTGTGCGGTCCGGACCGGTATCGACACTCCGCCCCCTGTCGGGTTGGGTTGCGGTGCACCCACAATCGTCCTGTCTGGTGTATAGTATTGTAGTACAAGGGGATGCACGATTCCTCCGGCCAGATAGGCTTCCGGTTGAAGGCGTTCCGGGTAAAAGTCGAGTACCTGGCTCAAGGTGCAGCGCTGTGTTGCCCTGAGCCGCAGCGTCAGCAGGTTGTCGCCCGCCGACAAATGCATGGGCCGGCCTGCAAACCAGCTGATGTTCAACAGTCCCGGTTCCGGCTGTGCAAACGCCTGATCGTCAAAATCCGGCAGAACGGCAGATGACAGGGCTTCTACCGCCACCACTAACGGATCGAAGCGGAACCCTGCCTGGAAACCAAGCCAGGAAGCGTCTGCCTGTATTCGGATCGGCACCTCGACAACCGCACCCGCTTCCAGTATTTGATCGGCCATATCGATGGTCACAGCGGAGCCTCTGGCCTCGACCGCGTCGGCTGAAAGACTGGAAGCGAAAGCGGTTCCGTTCACGTCGCCCGTTTTAACGCCGTTGAACAGTACAGGAGCGGGATAGTTCCACACGGGCATGGTGATAAAGGAATGTTCTGCCGGGCAGTATCCGGTGAAGGGATTGGGTGGAAAATTGCAGTTCGCCGCAAAAAAGCGCCATGAAGTGTTTGCCGGAAACTTGTTGTAAATGCCGAGGATCAGTTTGCGCAGTTCCAGCACGTCGAAGGTTGTAATGGTACCGCTTCGGTTGATATCGGCAGCAATCCACTTCCAGGGCGCGTCGAACGGCGTGATACCGAGTATATGACTGGATATCAGCACCAGGTCGAAAGTGGAAACGCCGTTCAGCGGGAAGGTATCTTTCTCTGCAAAAAGCGAAAACGAAGGAGCAGGCGGCAGGGTGTCCAGCAATGTACAGGCATCCGGTCCGGCAGGCAGGCTGATCGTGTGCAGTTGCTCGGCGGTATCAACCCAAACCATGCTGAATTTCACGCCGTCGACCGTGCTGCTGTCGCCCCAGAAGGTGCGGGCGCAAATTTGGGGCGCCAACAGGCAGTACCCGTTATTGTCGTCGATTGAAATGGTGGTCGTGCAGGATTTTACATTACCCAGTTTGTCTTTTGCCCATATTTCTATGCTTTGTGCGCCCAGGGCGTCGCAATCGTAGTTGAGTTGCGCAACCGGACTGCCGTTCAGAAGCGGGAAACCGGAGCCATTCCCGGTTTTTCGCATGGAGAGTTGTAACTGATTGAATGGCGTTGAATTGTCGACCACGTATTCCAGGGCATCCAATAGCGGCAGGGTTGCCGTACCATTCGTATTCATGCCGACACCGATCCCGGACTTGCAGGAAATAGTTGGCTCCAGGCAGTCTTTGACGCGGAACGTGTGGTCGCAATATTTCACCACGCCGCCTTGCTCCACCCGCCAGATGATCCGGTGCCTGCCCTCCGGCAGACGAGGCTGTACGTAAAGATTTCCCGTAAGCCACCGCACATAGGCAAATACGGTATCGCCGACGGAGTGAAGTTCCATGGCAAAGCGAAATTTCAGCGAATCCGGAACCGGACGCCGGTCAAATTCTACCGGGTCGCCGCCGGTGTAGTTCTGGTTCTGTGCGTTGTTGGCAAAAACCAGCCCTGGAGGCGGCAATGCATTGCTGGAAACGGCGGATTCATAGTTATTGTCGTTGTCCAGATCGAACAACAGGGCATAGGAAATATTGACACTGCCTGCATTTCCCGATCCGCACTTCAGGACTTTGAGGTTCAGGTCGACCGTTCCCTCGTACAAATCGGAAGTAGACAGTAGCTGGCTCCAGGTAAACGGGGCATCATTCCACAACGCAACGTCGTTGCCGGACAGGTCGCAAATGACCGGGTTTCCCGGCGGACAATTGAGGATCGTCGGACATTGAGCGGAGAGGTTTCCGGCAATGACGAGGACCAGGACAAGAGGGTGTAGCGGTTTTTGCATAAGCATCTGCGATTGACCTGAAAAACACCATAAAAATACAGGAAACGCAGATAACCACGGCAGTTTTGTGCCGTTATATTGAGCAAGCGGCGGCGGTGTTCCTAGCGCCCCATGACGCGTTTGACTGTCGCGCCGATCTGGGCGGGCGATTCCACCACCGTAACGCCGTTTTCAGCCAGGATACGCATTTTGGCGGCAGCCGTATCATCGGCCCCGCCAACAATAGCGCCCGCGTGTCCCATTTTACGACCTTTGGGCGCCGTTTGTCCGGCAATAAAACCGATCACAGGTTTTTTATTGCCGTTTGCACGTATCCAGCGTGCAGCCTCTGCTTCCAGCGATCCGCCAATTTCGCCGATCATGACGATGCCCTCCGTTTCCGGGTCGTTCATAAACAGTTCGATGGCCTCGCGTGTAGTGGTGCCGATGATCGGGTCGCCGCCGATACCGATAGCGGTGGTGATACCCAGTCCCGCTTTCGCTACCTGGTCGGCCGCTTCGTAGGTCAGGGTGCCCGATTTGGATACCAGTCCGATGGGTCCGCGTTTGAATACAAAGCCGGGCATGATGCCCACTTTGGCCTCGTCCGGCGTAATGATGCCGGGGCAGTTGGGACCGATCAGGCGAACGCCTTTACTATCGACGTATGCTTTGGCCCGGATCATATCCTGGACCGGAATGCCTTCCGTAATGGCCACGATCACCCTTATACCCGATGCTGCGGCTTCGATAATGGCATCGGCGGCATACGCCGGCGGGACGAAGATGATGGACGTATCGGCGCCTGCATTTTTCACGGAATCTTCCACCGTGTTAAAGACGGGACGGTCAAGGTGTTTTTGGCCGCCTTTTCCGGGCGTTACGCCGCCTACTACGTTGGTTCCGTAGGCGATCATTTGTTCGGCATGAAAGGTTCCTTCTTTTCCGGTAAAACCCTGTACGATGATACGCGATTGTTTATTGACCAGGACAGACATCTGATAGTGAGTGCGTTGTAAGTGGTGTGTAGTATTGGTTAATAGTGACGGGGCCGTAACGAAAAGACCTTTCGGCCCTTTCAATACAGCCCCGTCAGAACTTGGTTTCAGTATTGGGGATGTTCATTTCTCTTCCTTGATGATATAAACATCCTCGTTCCGGCGCTTCATGAAATAATGCTCGCGCGCAAATTTTTCTTTTGTCAGTTCAAAATCCTCGGCTTCCTCCTGGGCGTCCTTGATTTTCTGCTCATAAAACGCCTTGTCGTTTTCCATACGGTGCAGTGCGCGCTGAAGCCGCCACTGCGTCCACATACTGTGCTTGTCCAGAAAAATCATGATGAAAAAAAAGACAAGCAGTGTGAGGTAGTAACGGTTTTGCAGTGGGGCTGGTAGCCGCAGCCACAGTGATTGAAAAGGATTGGCAGGTAGCGCCATATTCGCTCGGTTGAGTAAAGAATCGGGTTCCTTGACGCTCAAAAGTAGCGCCTTTTGCTCAATATGCGCAGAAAACTTTTGAAAAGAAGCCCTGTTTCGTCGTCACAAGGCATCAATTACCTTTGTCAGCCGTTCGAATATACCCGAAATACTTCCGATCCCGTTCACCTGGTGGCTTTTTCCCTGTTCTTCGTAATAGTCGAATACAGGCGTGGTTTCGTTTTTATATACCTCGATGCGGTTGCGGATGATGCTTTCATCAGAATCGTCAGGGCGGCCTGAAGTAACGCCGCGCAGTTTGATTCGCGCCACGATCTCTTCGTCGTCTACCTGAAGGGCTATCAGGGCGGAAACCGAAGTGCCTTTTTCCTTCAGCAGATCGTCCAGCGCCTGCGCCTGATTGATCGTCCGCGGGAAGCCGTCGAAAATAAAGCCTTGCGCCTCCGGGTGCGCTTCTACTTTGTTACGCAGCATGCCGATTGTCACCTCATCGGGCACCAGTTCGCCTTTTGCGATGTAGGATTTGGCCTTTTGGCCCAGCGGTGTGTTGTTACCCATTTCATGGCGAAACAAATCGCCGGTGCTGATATGGATGAGGTTGTATTTGTTTACCAGTTTATCGGCCTGTGTGCCTTTGCCCGAACCTGGCGGGCCGAAAAGTACAAGGTTGATCATTGTATGTTCGTTAATATATTTAGGTCAATTTAAAAGTCTGTAAACCGGTAGCGTTCCCCGTATTCCTGCATCCAGCCCATCAGGCGTTCCACATCAGCCGGAAAAAACAGTTCCGTGCCCGGATTCATGGTTGCTGCCGTACCGCACGCCACGCCCGTCCGGGCCATGTCGCGGAACGACTTGCCCTCGCTCAGCGCCCATACCATACCGGCTACCATGCTGTCGCCGGCGCCCACGGTGCTCCGTTTGGGAACCGGCGGCGCCGGGAAATGTTCGAAGCCGTCTTTTGTTACAAGCAGGGCGCCCTGTGCGCCGAGCGATACCACCACCACTTCGCATTTTCCCTGATGGATGATTTCCAGCGCCGCATCGTCCACCTCGTTCATTTCCAGTTTTTTGACTCCGGCCAGCGCACTCAGCTCGCCCAGGTTGGGCTTGAGCAGGAAAAGGCCTTCGTCGGCAGCAGCCTGTAGGGCAGCGCCCGAGGTGTCCAGGATCAGCCGTGCATTGATCTGCTTGGCTAACACGGCCACTTTTTCGTAATAGGTATCGGGCAGACCCGGCGGCAAACTGCCGCTGGCTACCAGATATTGGGGTTGCAGCTTCGCGACAATACTCAGACAGGCGTCTGCATGGCTTTCCGACATTTCCAGCCCCGGCATGGTGAAGCGGTACTGGAGGTTGGTGGAAACATCCGTGACGGAAAAGTTCTCGCGGGTTTCACCTTCCATTGCTTGCACCCGCGTCTCGATACCTGCCTCTTTCAATATAGCTTGGAGCCGGAGTCCCGTCGCGCCGCCTGTGGGAAACACGGCAACAGATTCGCCACCCAGTTTCCGGATGCCTTTCGATACATTGATGCCGCCCCCGCCGGCGTCCAGCCGAAGCGGGCCGCAGCGCATCTTTTGCTCCGGCACCAGGTGATCGACTGTCGAGCTTTTGTCCAGTGCGGGATTTAAGGTTAGCGTTACTATTTTCACGGTTTAAATGTGTTGATGCAGAAACCTGAAAAACCTGTAATTGTTTAGCAAGGAGCAATGATAGTTAAACTCAATGAAACGAATCTAATAGAAGCTGCACATTGGCTGGCAGAACGGGATAAAGGGCTGGCAAAAGTACTGGACAACTTTGGATATCCACCGCTTTGGGCGCGCGAACCCGGGTTTTCGACGCTTGTGCATATTATTTTGGAGCAGCAGGTTTCACTGGCATCCGCCAACGCTGCATTTCAACGCCTGAAAGAGCATGTCGGCGACCTCACCCCCGCTGCTTTTTCAGGGCTTGACGATGTGCTGCTGCGCAATATCGGGTTTAGCCGGCAAAAAACCACCTATGTCAGGGCGCTGGCAAATGCAGTGTTATCCGGCATGTTTGACTTCAGCGCACTCGCCGCACTGTCCGACGAACAGGTACGGCATGAAATGAAAAAACTCAAGGGTATCGGCGACTGGACGGCCGACATTTACCTTTCGGAATGTCTGCTTCGCCCTGATATACTCCCCAAAGGCGATATAGCCATGCAGGAAGCCTTTCGCGTGCTGAACGGACTGGCGGAACGGCCCGTTCACGACCTGTTCGAGGCCGCTACGCAACACTGGCGCCCCTGGCGCAGCGTGGGCACGCGAATGCTCTGGCATTTTTATCTTTGCCGGCGCAAACAACCTTCCTGATGTTTTCCCTGCATTCTGCAGGAGCCAGGTCAACATTCACCCATCCCTGTTCGCTTTATACGTCTTTCAATATGTCCGATTTCTTTTCCAACAAACGAATCTGGATTACCGGCGCTTCCTCCGGTATCGGCAGGGCTTTGGCACTTGCCTTTGCGGAACACAGGTCGCACCTGATCCTTTCCGCGCGCAACGAACAGGAACTCAACAAAGTCGCTTCCGATTGTCTGGAAGCCGGCGCCGTCTCTGTTGTCGTTCAACCGCTCGATCTGGCGCAGCACGACGCCATACCCGGCATTGCACAAAAAGTATTGAAACAGGTCGGCAAGGTGGATATCCTTATCAACAACGGCGGCATCTCCCAACGGGCGCTGGCCAGGGATACGACACTGGACGTCGACAAACGGATCATGGATATCAATTATTTCGGGACCGTTGCGCTTACAAAAGCCCTGCTGCCGCATATGTTGACGCACCAGCTGGGACATATCGTTACAATTACCAGCCTGACCGGTAAATTCGGCTCACCGCTGCGCTCCTCCTATGCCGCATCTAAACACGCCTTGCACGGTTTTTTCGACAGTCTGCGCGCCGAACTCGGTCACACGCCCTTAAAAGTTACGCTGATCTGCCCGGGGTTTGTCCGCACCAATGTCAGTCTGAATGCGCTCACCGGCGACGGGTCCAGGCAAAACAAGATGGATGAGGCCACGGAAAAGGGCATTTCGCCGGAATACCTGGCGCAGAAGATCCTGCGCGCCATAGAAAAAGGGAAAGAAGAGTTGTGGGTTGGAGGAAAGGAAGTGCTTGGGGTGTACATCAAACGTTTGTTCCCTGCTTATTTTTCGCGCCTTATCAAAAAGGCAAAGGTTACCTAGGATGGCGCTTTAGTGTACCCGCGTCGTTGCCAGCAGTCGTTTTATACTATACCTGCCACTACCCTTCCCGGCCAGCATGAGCAAGCCGCCTATAATGGCGATGTTTTTCATGAAAAGAATACTCTGTTCCCGCAGATCTTCTTTCGGGCAATTCCAGAAATCATGTACGATAAACGTTACGGGTACCCAGTACAACAGCAGCAGGATAACCCCAAGGGTTGAACGGTAGCCGAAAAGCACCATCAACCCGCCCGTTACCAGCAAAAAAATTGCCCCGTACAGCAGCAGGTTCTGGTTCCAGAGCAGACCGTAATCGGTCATTACCTGTTTGGTTTTTTCAAAATAAACGATGGAGTCGGTTGCCTCAAAAATAAATATGGTAGCGAGGAAAATCCTGCCAATAAGGTCTGTGACGTCGCGCATACGGCCTGCCGGTAAAACTACCGGCTGTTTCAAGTTAAGAATTGGACTGAGCCTGTTGGTCAAATGGGAGAGCGAAGGTATACAATTTGAGCACTGTCAAAGCGAGAAAAATCGGCGTCGGGTTGCCTGAATAAAAAAAGCCCCCCTCCTGCTATTAGGAGAGAGGCCATCCCAAAAACCGATTTTAAAGTATGTTAAAATCGATTTCCAGCGATTCATCATAGCGACAGGCTCGTGCCGCGTGTATCTCTTTTATTTGATTCGTAAACTTCGAAAGTTGATCTAGCAGGTTAGAGGGTTTGGAGAGTTTAGCGGACTTCAACTATTTGTCAAAACCCTCTAAACTCTCCCTCTAACTCCCTCTAAATTACTTCGTCTGAATCATCTTCTTCGTGGCTGCGTCCGTAGCAGTTTCCAG
>ERZ724526.885-NODE-885-length-16382-cov-7.008330_pt1 | contig 16382 bp, 14 predicted proteins | sample MGYA00376059_ERZ724526 | MGnify/ENA primary metagenome ERZ724526 (study PRJEB28724, sample SAMN07190883) | activated sludge metagenome | isolation source: activated sludge of sewage treatment plant in Hong Hong | place: Hong Kong | collected 2016-03-17 ... | reverse complement strand
TTTCTCCCGCGTCTTGTTGACCATTCGCGTTCTTGTCTTCCCATACCCGGTCGCCAATGCTGGCTTTTTGCAATACAACGCCCGCATCCCAGGTGAGGTCGTTTTCTCCTGATTCGAGTGTCGTGGTAATGGTACGTCCTGTCGTCGCATTCGCATCGCTATCAGTACCGTCGTTCGCGCCTTGGTCTTGGCTGGTAAATTCATAGCCCGCCGGTTTTACAAATTCAACGGCGTAGGTGCCAGGTACGAGGTTACTAAATAGGTAGTAACCAGGGTTACCATTGGTGTCGTTTGCAGTCACTTGCGTCGCAATAACCGCGCCGCTTCCATCAAGTAAGTTAACCGTGACACCATTGAGGCCCGTTTGTCCGTCGTTTTGAACACCGTCTGCGTTGTTGTCAACCCACACATAGTCACCCAGGCTCGCCGTCTTGTAGAAGCCCGCATCAACGGTCGTTTCATTTTGGCCCGGTTGTAAGGTGTAGCAGCCACTTAAACCACTCACATTGTCACTGTCGCTCGCATCTCCTCCAACATTCGCAACCGTGCTGGTATAGCCGTCCGGGGTTACAAATTCAACGATGTAGTCTCCTGGAATCAGGTTCGCAAAGTTGTAGTTGCCCGCGCCATCGGTTGTCGTCGTACCAACCAATACGCCCTTCGTGTTGTTGACACAGGTGTATAGTCTGACTGTCGCGCCCGATATGCCATTTTCTCCCGCGTCTTGTTGACCATTCGCGTTCTTGTCTTCCCATACCCGGTCGCCTAATTGTGCAGGGATAATCTCTGCAATCAAACCTGCATCAACGGTAAGATCACTGTCACCGGAAAGTAAAGAATAGCTTCCTGTTTTACCATTCGTTGTATTAGCGTCGCTATCAGTCGTGTCCGAGCCAATATCATTGTTGGTAAATAAAAATCCTGTCGGCGCTACAAACTCAACTGAGTAGGTACCTGGGTTCAGATTATCAAAAAGATAAAATCCATTGCCATCTGTTACGGTTGTTCTAATTACAGTTCCCGTACTATCCAGCAATTTAACGGTGACATCAGCTACCCCAGCTTCTTGATTGTCTTGCTGCCCATTGCCATTACCATCTAGCCAAACTTGGTCTCCTAGTTCGGCTAGTTTATAAAAACCAGCATCAATCGTTTGGTTATATTCGCCCGCAGAAAGAATGACTTTATCAGAAACCAAACCATCGCTATTTACCCCTGATAGCGGCAATGAATCCGATTGACGTGGGCTTGTCGCGTCATATCCACTCGGCGTCATGAATAATACTTGATAATCCAAACCTGGCGTCAATCCAGTAAATTTATACTCACCTTGCGCACCAGTCGTTGTCTGCGCTAATACTTCATTGAGGTCATCGAAATCCCCATCGTCATTTAAATCGCGAACTAACTTAACAACAGCGCCCGCAATTCCCACCTCAGATGTATCTTGAATACCGTTTGCGTTAGTGTCATGCCAAACAAAATTCCCTAAAGCGGCTGACTTAACTTGAACAAGAGTCGGTTGTTGGGCTACACCATCAGTCCGATAAGGCGCAAGCAAAAGCAGGGTATAGTCATTCGTTGGATCACTATCGGTAATATCAGATTGGTAGTTATTACCATTAGCCAGCGCTAAATTGATTAATGCTGTGACTTTAGCAGGATCAACAGTCCCAATCGAAGTACTACCAGCATAAGGATCGCCTAATAATTCCCATGCCGCTGCTTGTACTTCACCAAAGGTATAGCCGTTTCCCGGCGCACTAAAATTCTGATTAAACAACCAGTTAACCACATCCAAGTTTTGCGGATTTTCAATTTTTAGAACTGGAAAAACAGCACTATTGACACCCAATTCATAAATTGAGTATACCTTTGCTTGAAGTGTTATCTGGAAAGATCCACCTGTCGGAGTCCCTGCAGGCGGGTTTATCGGTGTATCACGGTCAGCACACCACGCATCATAACTACTTGAACCGATTAAACCTCTGAATTGCGCGTCTAGGAACTCAATATCGAAATAGCTTGGAACATTATTGGTTCCAGTATATGAAAATTTGACAGTAGTGATGGGTGGCAGTGACATGAACCTTTCTCCTCAAGTTAATACTTTTTTTCTATTATTTTCCCAGAGAGCCTACAGAAGGGCACTCTGGGTAATTTTATTGATGAAACGCTGTTATTTACGACGAGCAAACCACATACCAGCAACACCCGCAGCAATAATCGCCAAAGTGCCTGGTTCAGGTAAAGCGATAGGATCTCCCACCTCAGCAAATGCTGCTGTTGAAGTTAGACAAAGTATCAATATCGATAAAATTTTTTGCATGGTTCCCTCATTTAATAAATACTAAAAACATGGAATTTTCTAATTGAAGGCCGATATCAAGCGATATTTAGGGCCACTCATGCCGCAGCAATATTCATGCCATACAAAAAAATGCAATAAACTCATCAAGATATACCTATCCAAAGCCCCGACACCAGACAAGTGTAAAATTTATCGACAGCGATAAAATGTGATTAAGCACAAGAACGAAGCAAACTCATTACCACAAGCTTGCTTATCTTGATTAACCTTATGATTAAATGCAGTTGTGAGAAAACCAGGTAAAAACAATGCGCTAAGGAGAAAGTAAAGCACTGTGTAAAATATCCCGACAAAACATGCTCCGAGTTACAGCATGAATGCAAGTCTCGCCCCAGATCGTTTCGCGATTAGGTAATGAATTAAAGGAAATCTGAGTAATTGTTCGCAGAAGGAATGCCCATCAAATCATCAATACAAACTATTTTCTGAGCTTTCTGGATCATAGGCTGACGGGTTGAAATAATGATCGAGGTTCGCCCTTGCATCAAAACATCGAGGGCATGATCAACTTTTTCGTTACTGAGTTCAAATTCAGCGCAGGACTCATCAATAATGACAATCGCTGGATTTTTAAGTAATGCACGCGCCAATAACACGCATTGCTTGAGTGCCTCAGAGAAAGTCAATCCATCTTTATTGATGCGAGTCTGCAAGCCATAGGGCATTTCTCGTGCAAAATCAGCAACGTGACTTACCCGGGCGATAGCGGTTAATTGCGCTTCTGTCGCACAATGCATCGTCCCATATGCAATATTGGCTGCCAACGTATCTTCAAGCAGTGACATATCGGGACTAATCCATGCAACCTTTGCACCTATCTCCTCGCTCTTCAGCGTAGCAATATCGATTCCATCCAGCATTATCCTTCCTGAGTGCGGTTGATTAAATCGTAATGCACAATCCAACATTGATTTGAGCGCCCCGGGGTTTGCTGCGGTTAATACCACCACGTCTTTGGGTTGAATTGTCAAAAAACTATGGGACGATGAATCAGTAAGCGAATCATGACCTTGCGGCTTAAGATTCTCAATGACGAGCGCACCTTGCATCGTTCCAAGAGCGATTCCTTCTTTAGGGGGCTGTGTCTGCAATGATAGAAATTCATTGAGCTGTTGCAACGCAATCCGTCCTGTATCCATCTCTGCAATACGATTCAAAAACCGAACTGAAGCAGGTGCAAGTAATCCGAATGCAACAATCATTGCAATCATTTCACTGAGCGCTAGCTTATGAAGATGATATTGATGCAACAAGTAATAAAAAACTGCAATGAGCATTAGAGAAAAGACAATGATCGCCAGGAGCTTACCTAAGAAATTGCCTATAATCGGTTTCAGTAAGGATATTCGCTGTTTCTCAAGTCGTTGATAAAAATTGCTTTTTTCCTGGAATGAGCTCTCATCAATTTTGATCGATCGAATATGCTTCATAATTTGTTGAAATAAATCCGACGATTTTGTGATTGCCAAGGATTGACTATTACGATGATTGGGTCCTTTATTAAGGATCTGAGCGATTAAAACAGTAACCAAAATCAAAAAGATTCCTAGCACCGCGGCATCCCGATTGATATAAAACATGATGGCGACTAAGCCAGTAAAAATGAGGATTTCTTTAACTTGGCCCCAAAATACGCGCGTACTGAGATCTGCAATTTTCAATATATTCGCAATGTGATCTATGTAAAATTGCTTGAGGTCATGCTGCTCAAAGTGGTAAACCGGTAATGCTAGCGCTTTTTCTAATAGAAGCGTTTGAAGATCGGTCGATAGTTTTCCCGCAATCCAGCGCAAGATAAAATCTGCAAAGTAATTTGCTATTGTTCGCACGCTGATAATACAAATCAGCGTAAACATCGTTACCATCATTGTTTCTTGATCTTGGTCTAGCATGTGATCCAGTAACGCCTTGGCCACTAAAGGTAGTGTTGCGGATGACACGCCAACAATCAAAAGAATCGCTGCAACAAGCCAAAAGAAAACTTGATAGGGTTTACACCAATTAATCAGCAAATGGATCGATTTTGTTTCACTCATGGTGCATCATCATCAATGCTAAAATTATTCAAAATAAATGCAATGGCTGCGTACATAAAGTCATCTCTTTTTAGTAAACTCACAGCATATTCAGGATTCAGTCAATTTATCAATCCGTTTAGGAAAACTTAATTTCATTCGATCAGGACAATGAATACACATCCATCCGAACCTACCCAACAGCGACCTTCCACACCTAGAAAAGGTATCATTCTAGCAGGTGGTTCAGGTACTCGACTCTACCCTGTAACTCAAGTCATTTCAAAACAACTCTTACCAATTTTTGATAAGCCAATGGTTTATTATCCGCTAAGCACCCTAATGCTTGCAGAGATTCGCGATATTCTTATCATCTCAACACCGCAAGATACCCCGCTCTTCAAGCAATTATTGGAGAACGGTGAATCCTGGGGGCTCAATTTGTCCTATGCCGTGCAACCTTCCCCCGATGGCTTAGCTCAAGCCTTTATCATTGGTGAATCGTTCTTGGGAAACGACTATTCTGCATTAATCTTAGGTGACAACATTTTTTATGGTCACGATTTCCACCATTTACTCGATAACGCCACGCAACGCGCAACGGGTGCAACGGTTTTTGCGTACCATGTTCATGACCCTGAACGCTATGGCGTGGTTGGATTCGATTCTGCCGGCCGAGCGATCAATCTTGAAGAAAAACCACAGCAACCCCAATCAAACTACGCAGTAACGGGCTTATATTTTTATGATCAGCAAGTTGTTGAATACGCAAAAAGTTTAAAGCCTTCCGCGCGAAATGAATTGGAAATTACCGACCTCAATCGAATTTATCTAGAACAAAACAAACTCCAGGTGGAAATTATGGGCAGAGGCTATGCTTGGTTGGATACCGGCACATACGAATCATTACTCGATGCGAGCAAATTTGTAGCAACCATAGAACATCGCCAGGGATTGAAAATCGCATGTCCTGAAGAAATCGCATTTCGTAAAGGATGGATTACCGCAGAGCAGTTAGATAAGCTGGCTCGCCCTTTAGCTAAGAATAGCTACGGTAAGTATTTACAGCAAATTTTGAACCAACCCTTATTATGATCGCTTGAGAAAATTAAGGAACAAAAAATGGAAGCCATTCAATTAGCCATTCCAGATGTTTATTTGATTCAACCGCGTGTATTTGGCGATGAACGAGGCTTCTTTTTTGAAAGCTATAATCAGCAACAGTTTAATGCAGCGATCAATCGACCCATTAGCTTCGTTCAAGCTAACCATTCGCGCTCAGCGCGCCATGTGCTGCGTGGCTTACATTATCAAATCAAACAACCACAAGGTAAGTTGGTTCGAGTCGTCAGCGGAGAAGTTTTTGATGTGGCTGTCGATCTTCGCAAGCACTCTGCTAGCTTTGGGCAATGGGTCGGTGAAATTTTAAGCGCTGAAAATAAAAAGCAGCTCTGGATTCCTGAAGGCTTTGCACATGGCTTTCTCGTGCTTTCGGAATCGGCCGACTTCCTTTACCAAACAACGGACTATTGGGCACCTGCGTTTGAACGGTGCATCCTCTGGAACGATCCCGTATTGAATATTCAATGGCCAATCGATCAGTCTCCTGTGCTATCGGGTAAAGATGCGCAAGGCACATCGTTTAAGCTCGCCGAAACTTACCCTTGAACACTACGTTCCCATTAGCACCAACCGCCATTAATTACTAATATATGGCAAAGTCCAAATCGCTATACTTCTGCAATGCGTGCGGCGGGCAATCCTTGAAATGGCAGGGACAGTGCCCTCACTGTCGCGAATGGAATACCTTGGTTGAAGGCGTTGCTGAAAAAAAAGGGCCAAGTTTGATTTCAGGACTAAGACCAGCTGAAATACAAAGCTTGAGCGATATCGAAGTCACTGAAACACCCCGTTTATCAACAACAATCGGCGAATTCGATCGTGTGCTGGGGGGTGGTTTGGTGCTGGGGGGAGTCGTGTTATTAGGGGGAGACCCGGGCATCGGCAAATCAACACTGCTGCTTCAGGCGCTTTCAGCAATGTCGATGGATCATCGCGTATTATATGTTAGCGGCGAAGAATCGGCGCAGCAAATCGCTTTAAGAGCACGGCGATTAAATCTCGATGTCAGTAAAGTCAGCTTGTTGACTGAGATTCATCTTGAAAATATCCATGCAATGCTTAGTAACGCAGCACCTGCGATAACAGTCATCGATTCAATTCAAACAATCTATTCAGATACCTTGCAATCAGCCCCCGGTTCTGTGGCACAAGTCAGAGAATGTACTGCGCAATTGACGCGAATTGCCAAAAGCAAAGGGATTTGTATGATTCTGATCGGGCATGTGACGAAAGAAGGTTCGCTTGCCGGGCCCAGAGTGCTTGAACATATGGTCGATACCGTTATGTATTTCGAGGGTGATGCTCACTCTAGTTTCCGTTTGGTTCGCTCATTCAAGAATCGATTTGGCGCCGTCAATGAGCTCGGTGTTTTTGCAATGACGGAAAAGGGGTTGCGCGGTGTTAATAATCCATCCGCTTTTTTTCTCTCTCACCACCATAAGCCTGTGCCAGGTTCCTGCGTTATGGTCACTCAAGAAGGAACTCGCCCCTTATTGGTCGAAATTCAAGCCTTGGTTGATGACACCCACACTGCCAATCCCAAACGTTTGAGTATCGGTTTAGAACAAAACCGACTGGCAATGCTTTTAGCTGTTCTGCATCGCCATGCCGGAATTCCTTGTTTCAATCATGATGTCTTCATCAATGCAGTGGGTGGTATCCGAATCACCGAGCCTGGCGCTGATTTAGCGGTTTTAGCCGCGATTGTTTCATCAATTAAGGATAAACCTCTTGCAGAAAAAATGGTGGTATTTGGCGAGATTGGCTTAGCTGGAGAAATTCGCCCCGTACAACGTGGCCAAGAACGGCTAAAAGAAGCAGCAAAGCTCGGGTTCATCAAAGCCATCATCCCCGAATCGAATAAGCCCAAGCAGCCCATCCCTGACATCGAAATCCTTACCGTAAACCGAGTGGAACAAGCATTAGCGCTACTGCGATGAACAGCGTCATTACATCTAGAAAAATTCGTATCTATTTGTTAATTTTACTTACTTGTGCATTGCTTCTGGCTGCCGCTGTGCTACCACCGGTCTCACAATCCACCTTATATCATGAGTTCGCTGATCAACGCTCGTATTGGGGCATTCCTAATTTCCTCAACGTGGTTTCTAATCTAATTTTCTTGATTGTTGGCATCGCGGGTCTAATTTATTTGAGGAGGGAATCATTATTACAGCAAAATCAACCGTTATCCGCTGAAATAAAATCATACCGACTGGTATTTGCTAGTACCGCTGCTGCTTGCTTGGGTTCGATTTACTATCACTGGGAACCTAGCCTGATTAGCCTATTCTGGGATCGATTACCCATTGCAATCGGATTTATGAGCTTACTTGCCGCGACTGTAATGGAACGCTTTGCTACTAACTGGGTAACAACCTATTCTGCAATATTATTACCTATTGCTGGCGCAATGAGCACACTATATTGGCTCTGGAGCGAGCTTTATAGCGTTGGTAACTTAAATTTCTATCTGGCTGCGCAATTTTGTTCAATTATTCTCATTCTCCTGCTGGTTAGCAGTTTTCCATCTCGCTATAGCCATGCGTCGGAGATTTATCGCATCCTGTCCATTTATGGTTTAGCTAAATTAGCTGAGATAGCTGATCAAGAAGTTTATCAATTCGGAAACATCATCAGCGGACATACCCTTAAACACATCCTCGCTGGACTTGCAGTTTATTTCATTATGCGCATGCTAAAAATACGAACACTGAAACCAAGCCATGAAATATACGTCAGTAAAAAATAAAAAACCCCTTAGCAAATTTTGCTAAGGGGTTGGTAATTTTAGAAGTTACTCAAGAGCCAAAACGCGGTGTACGCGACTGATTACTTCTTCCTGAACCTGAAAATGAATTAAATCCAGATGAAAATCCACTGCGATTTCGGACAGGTCTTTTTCTAGCCTCAGAGCCAGCTGAAAAATCATTAAACGTATGATTATCCCGCTTTGATTGATTGGAGTGGTTCTGCGTTTTTCTTTCTTCAGTTAATTGATTACCTCCCCCCCACGACCGATTTCGTTTATGCGTGATATTTGGCATTCTTTGGTCTCTACCGCTGTGTGAACGCCCACCACCAGTCTTTGGTTTATATTTTGACTCCATTCCTGGAACAACGAAAGGAGCAATCGTTTGCCCTGTAAATCGCTCTATTTTTCTCAGGCTGATGCTGTCCCTTCCAGTTGCAAACGATACTGCTACGCCTGATGCTCCAGCTCGTCCGGTTCGACCAATCCGATGTACATAATCTTCTGCAAATTTAGGTAAATCAAAATTAATGACATGAGTAATATTCGTAACATCGATCCCACGGGCAGCCACATCAGTAGCAACCAGTATTCTTAAACGCCCTGCTCTTAACCGCGTCAGTGTTCTCGTTCGTTCACGCTGATTCATGTCACCATGTAATGCTGCTACTTCATGACCGGATACAGCCAAATCATCAGCCAATGCATCCGCATCTCGTTTGGTTGCGGTAAAAACGATAGCTTGTTTAAGTGACTCATCACGTAACAAATGATCTAGTAATCGATTTTTATGCGAGAGATCATCAACATAATGGAGTTTCTGCTCAATATTATCCAGCTTTGCGTGTTGAGCGGCTACCTGAATGCGTTTAGGTGATTTCAATAATCGTAATGCGATCTTATCAATCGATGAATCCAATGTTGCTGAAAACAATAAGGTTTGACGTGTATCTGGTGTGCGGGAGGCGATGGCTTCAACATCATCGATAAATCCCATATCTAACATTCGATCTGCTTCATCCAACACCAGCATTTCCAAGCGGGAAAAATCGATACGACCACGCTGGATATGATCAATAAGTCTTCCTGGGGTTGCAACTAAAATATCAACGACTTGTGATAATAGTTTATTTTGTAAGGGGTAGGACATACCGCCGAGAATACTCACCACTTTAGTGTGTGGCAAATATTTACCAAATTTGCTGGTAGCGTCTGAAACTTGTAGCGCTAACTCTCGTGTCGGCGTTAATACCAGGACCCGTGGCCCGCGGCTTCTAATTTTAGATGGTGTAGCTAGCCGGTTCAGCGCTGGTAGCATAAAAGCGGCTGTTTTACCTGTCCCTGTTTGGGCAGAAGCCATAACATCGTGACCTAAGATTAATTCTGGAATTGCTTGTTGTTGAATCGGTGTAGGGGCAGTGTAGCCTAATTCATGAATTGCTTTAATAATTGCTGGGTTTAAATTTAAATTTTCAAAAGACACGTTATTTCCCAAATTAAGTTTGAGTAAAAAAGCAAGCAGGAATGAATTGAACGAGTCAACCAATACCGCTAGCGCAGGATTAATGCATCGCTGCTAACCAGGGGTATAAGCAATTTCCAAAGAAAGAAAATTGAAGGAAGGTCAGGAACGATGGGATATAACTATGAAACTGCCATAGTTAGCTAGCTATTATAGAATATTTTCGATTACTTTTGCAAAATTCACATCACTAGCACCATAAACTTTATTCTTTACTTACTTCAGCAATTCAATGATCGTTTGATCTTTTGCCATATCTAAGGCAGTTTTATCGCTTTTACTTTTAAGTTTGGTATCAGCGCCTTTTTCAATCAACAATTTAACAGTGTCGATATGATCGTGTAACGCAGCCCACATCAATGCCGTAATTCCATCTTGATTTTGCTGATTTATACTCGCTCCTCGGGCTAACAACGTTTCAACAACCGCAGTCTGACCATTCTGTGCCGCCAAGATAAGCGCTGTAAAATCATTGGTCGCTTTCAAGTCAGCTTTCGCACCTTTTTCCAGTAGCAGTTGAACCACCTCTTGAGCACCGACCAAAGCTGCTAAAATAAGGGCTGAGGCGCCATTCACATCTTGAAGATCGGGTTTTGCACCATTCGTAAGCAACGTGTTTACAATGTCAACATGACCGTTCTGCGCTGCAATATGCAGCGCCGTCGTTTGACTAGTATCACTTAAGTCAGGATCCGCTCCTTTTGCCACCAAACTTTTAACAATATCAGCATAATCCTTTGCAGCTGCGATGATGAGTGGGGTTAATCCATTTTTAGCTTGCAAATTGGGATCTGCGCCCTTTGCAAGTAGAGTATCGACGATCGCAGCATGGCCATTTTTTACAGCGAGTAACAACGCGGTTCCTCCTTGAATATTCGCCGCATCCACTTCAGCATTCTTATCCAGTAGTAATTTCACTATGGCGTCATGCCCTTTCTGAGAAGCCACAGCCAATGCCGTAAATCCATCTGGGTTTTTCAAATTAATGTCTAAGCCTTCAGCCAATAATTTTTCTACGGTTGCACCATCGCCAGTTAGCGTTGCCTTAAAAAAATCTGCCTCGCTATTTGCAAAACTGATTGAAGTCCAAAGCAAGAGAGAAACTAAGCATAATCCAAAGCGATTGAATTGAGATTTAAAAAATACGTTCATAATGAGTAGCATGTGCTAGAAATTAACTTATAAGGTTAAATAAAGTGGAAAAGTATACCTCACTTTTCCTAACGCTTCGTTTGTAAAAGCGTTTACTGTGCAATCAACGCCAAGCTCAATGGCGCCCACAGTTTAGTGTTCACCTTCAGCTCACGAGGAAATTCCGCATCATCCCGAGATCTTCATGCTCAAGGTTATGGCAATGGTAGAGATACAGACCTGTATAGTCCTCAAACGGCTTAATAATTGTAACCTCCTCGCCAGGCATCACCAATACCGTATCCTTCCAGCCGCTATTAATAAAGCCCTGTTTGACCGTATCGTAGCCACCAGTTGCCTGTTGGTCTGTTAATTGTCGGGAGAGGATTTGAAATTGCTGACCATGAAGGTGAATCGGGTGCGCCATCGACATCATCATGCCCATACCTCCTCCTCGGCCGCCTCGCATCCCACCACCCATACCACCACGCCCTCCATGCATCTGATGACTCTCATGAAAAATTCTAATTTTTTGAATGGTATTGACTGGGATTTTTTCAATATCCATTACATTCCCCATTTCGAATGAACGTCCGTTGAGTTTCCACGACATATGCGCCATGCTAATCGCGATCGGAATCGTTCGATCTGGATTTGATGCATCGCGCGCTGTCAGCCGATTCATTTTGATCAAAGTTTGCGGCAATTGAGGTGATTCACTCATTTTCTCAATGATGCGAAATTTAGCGATCGGAAATTGTTCGCCCTGTGCCAAACCACTCATCATGCCCATTGCTTCGCCTTCCATACCGCCTCCCATTCGTCCACGCATCCCCATTGATGGGGCTACCCCATGGAACGCTAAGCTCTGCAACACAAGCTCAGAACCCACCTCACGTCCTGAAAAATCCACCCATAATTCAACACGTTCAGCAGGGGCCAACATGATATAAGGATAGCTTTCCGGCTTTTCTAACAACGCACCATCGGTTCCAATAGCAATGAGCGATGTGCCATCCTCCCAGGCTAATTTATAAATCCTTGAATTAGAGCCATTAAATACTCTCAATCGATAGGCGCGCGTTTTTACAGGGATAATAGGATTAATCTGCCCATTAACTAAAATCGTATCCCCCAAGAACCCTACCATGCGCTCGTGCATGCCATGTTGGCGATAGTAGAGTTGATTACTTTCTGTGAAACGCCGATCTTGAATCACAATCGGTAGATCGTATCCGCCGCTTGGCAATTGCAATTGCTGTTCTTGCTCATCACTAATAACAATCAGTCCCGCAAGACCACGATAAACTTGTTTCGCTGTCAACTCGTGTGTGTGTGCATGATACCAGTTGGTTCCTGCAGGATTCTTGACCTCGAATTCATAAATATAGGTTCCACCCTCCGCAACCTCATACATTGGGTGGCCATCCATGCGCTGCGGTACATGCATGCCATGCCAATGGGTGATGCAGGGCTCAGCTAGCTGATTATGAAAATGAATCCGCACTTTCTGGCCTTGAACCAAATTTAGCGTTGGACCAAGATAATTTGGCATCGTTGACAACGTCGTGGAAGGCCCTTGCAGTAACCGCCCATGATAGCGATAAACATCTGTTGCGGCACCCGACATCATCGAAACCTTGTCATTGCGCGCGAACAATTCGATTTCTACGTCGGGCTTAAAGGTACTGGTAATCGTTGTACTTTTCTGGCTTTCTCCAGCAAGCAGCAAACTTGGCCACAAGGAAACCAATGAGCCAAACGTAGCTGCCTGTAAGAATTGCCTTCTGGCATGATCAAAACGTTTCATTTTCTGTTCCTCTTTTTTTAACTACGCAAATTAAATTGCATTAATCGGTATCTTTAAATAGGAAACCCCATTCGACTCAGGATCAGGAAACCGGCCTGCCCTGATATTAACTTGCACCGAAGGTAGCATCAGTACCGGCATTTCTAATGTTGCATCACGCTTCGTTCGCATCGCGACAAACGCATCCTCCGTCACGCCATCTTTGATATGAATATTGTGCATTTTCTCCTCAAGCACTGTACTTTCCCACTGAGGAGAACGATTGCTGGGTGGGTAATCATGGCACATAAATAACCGGGTCTGCGGTGGTAAACTCAGAATTTTCTGAATTGAATGGTACAACTGATGCGCATCACCACCCGGAAAATCAGCACGTGCAGTTCCAACATCCGGCATGAACAAGGTATCTCCTACAAATACTGAGTCATCGAGCTGATACGCCATATCCGCGGGCGTATGACCTGGAACCGATATTGCTTTAAGCGTTATTTTTCCTACGCGAAGCACTTCACCATCGGTGATCCGGTGATCGAAGTGCAAACCATCTGCTACAAATTCTGGACCCAAATTAAACAGCTTCTTAAAACTACCTTGCACAAGGGCAATAGACTCACCAATCGCCGTTTTTCCACCGACTTTATCTTGCAGATAAGCGGCTGCTGAAAGATGGTCTGCATGAGCATGGGTCTCAAGGAGCCATTCAACCGTTAATCGGTTTTCCCGAACGAAGTCAATCAGCTTATCAGCTGATACCGTCTTGGTTCTTCCTGACTTCGGATCATAATCCAGCACTGGGTCGATAATGGCACAAAATCCACCCTGCTCATCATAAACAACGTAACTCATCGTCCACGTCGCTGGATCAAAAAACGCTCTAATCTGTGCACGCATTATGCTTAACCTTATTTCATATTAGTTGACTATAATATATATATTAATATAATATACTAAAAGATTATATGTAAAGATAAATTTTGGGAGATTTCGATGAATATTGATTGGACGAGCTTTACACCTGTATCTGCTTTAATCGGTGGCGGCATCATTGGCATCGCAACTGCAGTGTTACTCCTGTTTGCAGGTCGAATCGCTGGAATCTCAGGCATTGTTGGCGGATTATTCAAACAACCCAGCGCCGATACAGGCTGGCGCATTGCCTTTCTAGCAGGACTTCTCCTTGCCCCCATCTGTTGGCAACAATTCTCAAACTTGCCCCCGATTCAAATCAATGCAAATGATGCAACACTCGCACTTGCAGGATTCATCGTCGGTATCGGAACACGTTATGGTTCCGGTTGCACGAGTGGTCATGGGGTTTGTGGAATCTCCCGGCTTTCACCTCGATCGATCGTCGCAACCATGCTTTTTATTGCAACGGGTGTCATGACGGTTTATTTCATCCGTCATCTCATCAGTTAATTCAACTCAACTGAACACGATGAAAATGCTTACTCATTTGATCGCACTACTGACTGGCCTAATCTTTGGATTGGGTTTAATTGTATCGGGTATGGTTAATCCCGATAAAGTTCAGGATTTCCTGGACCTGAGTGGCTCATGGGATCCTTCATTAGCTTTCGTGATGGGGGGTGCCATTGCGGTAGGATTTCTGGCTTTTACTTTTGCCAAACGACGCAACCAAACCTTCATGGGTACACCGATTCATTTGCCAACCACACACCTCATCGATAAACGATTAGTGCTTGGCAGCCTTGCTTTCGGTATCGGCTGGGGTATGGCAGGTATTTGCCCAGGCCCAGGCTTAGTTCTAGTTGGTTCTGGAAACGTACAAGGTATGGTATTTGTTGCTGCCATGTTAATCGGTATGGGAATATTTGAATTGCTAGAGCGCCGTAAACAAAAGAAACCTTAAAATTAAGAAACAACCACCACCATTATATTCAACCCTCTTTCACCAAACTATGTTTAAGGAATCACTCACCGAAACTCACCCAACCGCACTATCAGCAATGCTATCCAATCGAGCAGCCGCGGGCCAAGCCTGTGCATTATTAAAAGTACTCGCCAATGAAGATCGCTTGCTGATTCTTTGCCAGCTAATCGAGGGAGAAAAAAACGTTGGTGAATTAGAGCAAGCACTTGGTATCCGGCAACCGACTTTGTCACAACAACTGACCGTATTACGCGATGAAAATCTAGTCGAAACGGAACGTAAAGGTAAATTTATTTATTACCGATTGACAAGCCAGGAAGCATTACAAATCATGAAAACGCTCTATCAGTTATTTTGTGGCCACCACCACACTGAGTCCTAACAACCCAATGACCATTACACTCATTTGCGTTGGATTAGGCCTTGGAACCGGTATCATTCTTGCGCTTACCGGTGCCGGTGGAACTATCATCGCAGTGCCACTTTTGGTATTAAGTCTCAATCTATCCGTTGTAGAAGCAGTTCCAATTGGTTTATTGGCGGTTAGTTTAGCGGCGTTGATCGGCGCATCGATCGCGCTTACCCAAGGAAATGTTCGTTATCGAGCAGCGGGTTACCTTGCCATTATGGGTTCTATCGTATCGCCGCTCGGCATCATAGCCGCACAGCATTTACCCAATATGGTGCTCACCGTTTTGTTTGCAATACTACTCACTTACATTGCATGGCGTCATTTTAAAATAAGTTCAGCGCCACGACCATCGCTCTCTGAGCGATTTTCCGTACCTTGCCTACTCAATGATGCCTCGGGTCGCTTAGTTTGGAATGCGCCTTGCTTTCGTGCGCTCACATTTTCTGGACTGATCGCAGGTTTTTTGTCGGGCTTATTAGGGGTAGGGGGAGGATTCATCATCAACCCTGCGCTCAAAAAAATTTCTAACTTATCGATGCAAACGATACTCGGCACAACGCTAGCCGTCGTTGCACTCATTTCCATGGTCGGTGTGATTTCAGCGATGCTAATCAGCACGCTACAATGGTCGATCGCAATCCCATTCGTTAGCAGTACCATAGTAGGAATGTTATTCGGTCGATATCTCGCGCGATATGTCACTGAATCACGGTCTCAACAGCTATTTGCTTCACTCGCTGCTTGCGTGGCAATCGTAATGCTGTATAAAGCAATCTCCAGTGTGCTCTAAATAATTTGCAAAGCCTGATAAACCGATAAATCATTACCCAGCAATTTTTCAGCGATAGATTTTAATTCAGCTAAATTCGCTTCCGCTGTTTCGAGTGGCTTACCTGCTTTGGTAAGTCGTTGACCCTGTGAAGACAATATCCGCCAGGCAAATTGTGCTAATTCCCCTGCAGAAATCGACTTAGGCTGCTGATGTTGTTGGCAACCCAGTAAGAAAAGCTGGTGAAAGCGCGGCACTGAAATACCCCCGCCCGTGACAGGACTCGCCAGGTAATTAATTTCAGCATTACTACGTGCTTTTTGCATCAAATACTGATTCAAAGCATCAGTTTTTTTTCGGGCACTCTGAATTGCTGCCTCGTCCTGCGCACACTGTAAAGCCCCACTACCACTCAACAGCAATACGGCTTGCAAAACCTGCGCTGCCGTAATCTTTTGGTTTTTAAGCGCCTGGACCAATTGCCCAAGTTGCTTGGGTTTATTATCAGCCAAACAATCCAGCAGAGGATTAAAAATAGTAGGCTGAATCTTTGCCTCGCTCAAGCTTCCCACTATTTTGGGTTC
>ERZ724526.872-NODE-872-length-16522-cov-11.783446_pt1 | contig 16522 bp, 18 predicted proteins | sample MGYA00376059_ERZ724526 | MGnify/ENA primary metagenome ERZ724526 (study PRJEB28724, sample SAMN07190883) | activated sludge metagenome | isolation source: activated sludge of sewage treatment plant in Hong Hong | place: Hong Kong | collected 2016-03-17 ... | reverse complement strand
GCCACCCGTACGTCGGGGATCTCGTATTCACGGCCTTCTCCGGCTCCCACCAGGATGCCATCAAGAAGGGGTTCTCCGCTCAAGAGGCGGATGAGCAATGGTCAGTGCCCTACCTCCCGATCGATCCGGCCGACGTCGGGCGCAGTTACGATTCGGTGATCCGCGTGAACAGCCAGTCGGGCAAGGGCGGTATCGCCTACCTGATGGAAACCGAGCACGGCGTGGTCATGCCGCGGCGCTTGCAGGTCGAGTTCTCCGGCGTCGTCCAGCGCCACGCTGAGAGGCTTGGCGGCGAAGTGAGCGCTGACAACATCTGGGATCTGTTCGCGCAGACCTATCTCGAGCCGGCCGCCCCGATCCGTTACCGCGAGCACCACCTCTACGAGCACGGCAATGTCCAGGGCATCCGCCTCAGCGTCGATATCGAGGGGACGCCGCATCTCCTGACCGGCGAAGGTAACGGCCCGATCAACGCCGCGGTGCACGCCTTCCAGAGTGCCGGAATCAGGATCCAGGTCCGCAGCTACGAAGAACGCTCGATGATGCCCGGCAGCGACGATGGCAATGCCCAGGCCTGCGCCTTCATGGAGATTGCCGGCAGCGGCAATGGCGATTTCTACGGCGTCGGCATCGACGGCAACATCGTCACCGCGTCGATCAAGGCGCTGGTCAGCGGTATCAACCGCATGGGCATCGCCAGGCAGGTGCAGCCCATCGAGCAGGCCGCCTGAACCAGGGTCGCGCCCGACGACACGCCCCGATGCGGCAGCTTTCGCCGCACCCGGGCGCCCCCGGCTTATTTCGGGAACATGAACTGCATCTGGAAACGGATCTGCCAGTTTGGCCCGTCATCGGGCGTGACCACGTTGTAGTAGGCGGACAACTGGGTATTCACCGGCAGTTTGCCGAGATGGAATATCTTGCCGATCCCACCACCCACCGGCACCGTCCAGCGCTGGCTGCTCTCGGCCTTCCAGTTGGCGGTGATGATCGGCGAGCTGGTCAGGTAGAGGCCGCCGGGAAAGTTGTAGTTCACGAAGGGCTGGATCAGGCCGTTGTTGTAGGAGCCACCCTGCTTGCTGTCGGACAGCGACCATATGTTGTTCACGAGAATGCCGTAGACCCACGAATCGCCCTTCTCGATGTGGAGCACGACGGCCTACGGACCAAGACCCCAGCTGTCGTTGCCGAGACCATGGGTGTTGGTCGGCGCCTGCAGGATCGTACCCGCACCCCAGATCCAGGCGCCGGGCTTCGCCGGCGACAGCATCGCGGAAAACTGCAGGTCGCCGATGCCATTGGCACGTTCGTCGCCCGGGTAGAGCGCCGGCTGAGAAATCACCGGCAGGATCGTCCGGGTGATGACGTTCCAGTCGTCACTCACCGAAATCGGGATCACCGGCTGGATGTTGAGGACGTTCTGCGTGCCCTTTTCCGGCCCGTAGTTGAGGTTGGTATTGTTCTGAAACGGTACGCTGATCAGCGCGCCGACCGGGTTCTGGGCAATCTTCGCCAGTTCCTCGGCGCTCAGCTCGGCATGTGCCGGGGCGACCGACGCCGCACTGAAAATGGCAAATGCGACACTCAGCAGCGATGGACGACTACGTGAAGCCATGGCGATGACCTTTCCGATCGTGGAATGACGGCAGATCGCATTCTAGAATCTTTACCATCGCGCCTGCTTGACAGATCGCGACACTGCTGCACGACGGTTGCGGTCAACCGCCCCCGAGACCCCGATTCCGCGCGTGCATCCGGCGCCACTCGCTGGGCGTCATGCCGCGCCAGCCGCGAAAGGCGCGTGTGAATACGCCGGCCTCGGCATAGTCGAGCGCGGCGGAAATCTCGCCCAGCGTCATGCCGGTATCGCGCATCAGTCTCTCGGCCTGGGCGCACAGCGCCTCCTGCGATATCTGGTGAAATGTCGTTCCCTGAAGCTCGAGCTTGCGGTTGATGCGCCGGCGGTTCATCGAGAACAGGGCGGCGACCTCGTCGAGCGAGCAGCGGCGAACTGCCACCAGACCGCGGACGACACGGCGAACCTGGTCGGCGAAATCCAGATCGTTCTGCCGGGAGACCGTCTTCAGCCGTTCCGCGAGCAGGGCATACTTTTCGCGATCGGCACCGGCAATCCGCCGCCGGAGATTCCCGGCAGGAAAGATCAGCGCAGCCCGTTCGGCGGCGAATTCCGGCGTACAGGCGAAGACCTCCTCGTACGGGCGCATATCGCGTGGCTGGCGGCGCGGCAGCAAAACCGCCGTCGGCTTCCATTTCGGGCCGCACAACCGGCGCATCAGCCCCATGCCGATGGCAATAGCGCCATCGTAGATCTGCTCGGCGCCAGGACCTGTCGCATCGAACAGCAAGTAACCGATCGATGCACCCCTGCCTTCGACCGTCCGCGTCGCGATTGCGCCCCGATCGTGCACATGAAAATACTGCTGGAAATGGGCGATCGCCGTCCCGACGTCGGCACACTGCTCCAGTATCTCGCCAAGCAGTCCGAGCGGATTAGCGCCCGCGCCGGCCCCCAGCAGCAGGCCGAAGTGCTCGCAGCCGGTCGCTGCGACACAACGCTCGAGCAATTCTCCGATCGCCTGCAGCGAGATCGCATTCTCCGGATTCGCGAAGAGATCGGCGGGGATTCCGGCCTCGGCAAGAATCCGTTCCGGATCAGCCCCCAGATCGCTGATCGTCCGGGCGATATGCATGATCGGCTGCACACGCGTGCAACCCGCCTGAACATCGCCGAAGACACTCGTTGCCGGTGAATTCCCGAAAACTTTCCTGGACATGAGCGGACCCAAAACGCGAACGTCGTGAATTATCAAGCACGACGCAAGAATTTGGAACACAATCCAAAATGTACGGATTATCGCGACCAGTCGTCGATCAACAGGGGGACCCCGGAGACGACTGCAGTTGGCTGCAGGGCAAGCTGAAGCATCGAGATCGTGCTGATGGACATGAACTTCTGGGTCTGATCCGTCGCGCCGTCATTCTGGCGGCGCCGCCGGGACTGCGCGAGAATGCCGAAATTCATCGGGAAGGGGACAGCCGTGGAGGCCATGCAGATCGCTGAAGAAGCCTTCGTGGCTCTGGATTTCAAGTACAGCAAGCAGATCCTTGCCGCCCTGCTGCCGATGGGCCTGACCGTCATTTTTCACGGTGCCGGCATCGAGCTGGTGCACCGCTTCTTCAGGCGTTTCGGGCGACCCGTCATGCGCGGCCCGCACCGGGCTGCCCGCACGGCGGTCATCATCTGTGTGGTCGCGATGCTGCTGGTAACGCATTTTGGCGGCGTGGTCGTCTGGGCCGCCTTCTATTACCTGAATGACCTGATCAAGGACATGTCGCATGCCATGAACTACTCATTCAATTCCTACACCACCATGGGTGCCAGCGGCATCGTTCTGCCCAAGGGCTGGGTTGGGTTCGGAAATTTCGAGTCGATGACCGGCATGCTGATGTTCGGATGGTCGACGGCGGTTCTTGCCGACATCATCGGGAAACTTCACAATACCGATGACTGACTTCAGCGCTCCTGCCGACAGGATTCTCCGAGGGGTCAGGTGGCTCAGGGCGCCAGATTCATCCGGGAGTGCGAGAGGCCAGCGAATGCCGCCCATCGAATTCCAGATATTTTCGTTTCGCGAGGAGTAAGAAAATGTCAAAAAGCAGACCAACCATCGGCATTGACGGACATCCGCTTCCACTCCTGCCGCCGGAGCGCGACCCGCGGCTGTGGACGCGGCTTGTCCGGGTCATGTTCTTCACGCCCGGCTTCGTCGCCCTGCTCCTGATCAAGGCCGGCGAACCGGCGGCTTTCGGCGTCACCATCGAGTTGCTGATGCTGTCATGCGCCACCGCCGTCGTCGGCGGGCTGTTCGTCGCCTCGCAATCGTCGGGCGCCGGCGCCGATGCGGCCTCCGAGGTCAGCCTCTGGTCCGGCGGACTGATTCTGGAGTTCCTTTCGGTCGTGCCCTTCCTGTGCGCATTGCCGCCGCTGTTCCACCAACTGGCGAACAGCACCCTGCTGCACGCCAAGGCGCTGGACGCCGTCGACCTCAGCCTTGGCGCCTCCGAGATCATCCCGGCAGTTGCTATCCTGCCGTTCATGCTTTATCAACTTTCGGGATTCGGGACGTTGGGGTACATCGTGTCGAGAACGACCAACTGGGTTCTCAACATGGTCATATTCGCGACGATCATCGCCGGCTATGTCGCCAACCGCACCGCCAACTTTGCCGCCGAAAAGGCGCTTGACGGCTTTCTGGTCGCGCTGATGACGTTTGTCGTCTTCTATGGCGTGCTCAAGCTCAAGCGCCTGCAGGCGATCCATGAAGCGCACGCACCCGCCAAGCCGCCCAAGGAAGCGAAGGCCGTGGAAACTCCTCCATCATCCTGAACGAACGACCATCAACGGAGGTTTCATGTCCTCACGCTCGCTGATCGTGATGCCCGATGACACGGGCAAGCCGCTTGTAGATGCCATCGACGGCGCCCGCGAGTCGATTCGCATCAAGATGTTCCTGTTTTCCGACCCGTCGCTGCTCGCCGCGGTAATTGCCGCCCACCAGCGCGGCGTCAAGGTTCGCGTCATGCTCAACCCCGCCCGCCGCGAAGGCGAACCCGAGAACGAGGCGACGCGCCAGGCGCTCGAAAAGGCCGGCGTCGACGTGGCCGACACCAATCCGGCGATCGACCTGACCCACGAAAAGTCGATGGTCATTGACGACGAGGCCGCCTTCATCCAGTCGCTCAACTGGGAGACCAAAAATCTCACCGTGACGCGCGACTACGCGATGGTCACCTCGCACCGTCACGAGGTGGACGAAGTCAGCGCCTGCTTCGATGCCGACTGGGAGCGCAAGGAATTCGATCCGGGCCCGGACTCGCACCTGATCTGGTGCAACATCAACGGGCGCAACCGGGTGGCCCATTTCATCGACCAGGCGACCGAATCGCTGTTCCTGCAGAACGAGCGTTACCAGGACGAGGTGATCATCGAGCGCTTGGTGCGCGCGGCGGCGCGCGGGGTCAAGATCCACATTCTGGCGCGACCGGCGCACAACCTGAAGAAGGGCAAGCTGGTCGAGGGCGTCGAGGGCCTGCGCATCCTCCAGGACCTCGGCGCCAAGGTGCACAAGCTCAAGGGATTGAAACTGCACGCCAAGATGATGCTGGCCGACGGCGCGCGCGCCCTGATCGGGTCGATCAACCTGGCGCCCGGCAGTTTCGACAGCCGGCGCGAGCTGGCGATCGTCGTCCATGACGAGGCGGTGGTGAAACGGCTCGAACAGGTCGTCCATCACGACTGGTCGCATTCGGTTTCCCTGGATCTCTCCGACGAAGGCCTGCTCGCCGACCTCGCCGAGATCGAGGAGGAAGCTGCCGCCGAACTGGCCCTCGAGAATCATCACAAGAACCATCACCATCAGTGAAGCCGGGGCACTAGCGCGCCTGGCATTCCCGGCCTGCAAAGGAGACCCGCCCATGAAGATTTCCGTCCCGTCCGCCGCGACCCTGCTTGCCGCCCTCGCCGTTGCCGGGTGCGCCACGCCGCCGACGCAGGTCCTCGACAACATGGAGCCGACGGCCGTCAATACCGCGCTGCGGCGCGGGCGCTTCGAACTCAACTGTCCGGATGCCCAGGCCGCGCTGCTGTCCCGCGAACTGATGCAGCCGGCCAGCGAGACGGTACGCTTCCAGGGCATCCAACGCGGGTCGTTCACCATCGGCATCAGCGGCTGTGGCCAGCGCAAGACGTACCAGATTATCTGCCCCGAGGGCGGAGATGGCTGTTTCTCGGCCGACACGCTGGGAAATATCCGTTAGGCGCACGAGTCCGGGACTTTGCGACCGCCCAAAGTTGATACCATTGGGCACCCGCATTTCCGGACGCGTCCGGACCGTAGCCACAAATATCCATCAACGCCTTTCAAGGAGTTCATCATGATCCAGAAAATTTCATCCTATATTTCCGCCATGGCACTTGCCCTGACCCTTGCTGCCTGCGCGGCGCCAGGCGGTCAGCCGGGCGACGTGGAGATTCGCACCGGAACCATCGAACAGATCACGCCGGTTCAGCTTCAGAGCAACCACCAAATTGGCGTCGGCGCCGTGGTTGGCGGTCTTGCCGGTCTCGGTATCGGCAGCCTGATCGGCGGCGGCACCGGGCGCGATGTTGCCATGGTGCTTGGCACCGTCGGCGGCGCGGTCGTCGGCAATCAGGTGCAGAAGAGATACGAGCAGCCGGTCATGGGCCAGCAGATCATTGTCCGGACCTCCACCGGCGTCCTCGTCTCGGTGACCCAGCCGACCAATGCCAACCTGCGTCAGGGCCAGAAGGTCTACATCGAGGGCAGCGGCGAGGACGCGCGCGTCGTTCTACGCTGAGCCATCCGCATGAGCGGTTGCGGGCGCGAAATTGGCGCCTGCAACCGGTCAACCGCAACAAGGACGCATCATGCCTTTTTCTGACTGCCTCGCCAGCGCCCGGCAAAGCCGCCGCTCTCTGACCGCGATCAGCATCGCGTTGTCGCTCGGAGTTGCCGGGTGCGCCCCCGACGCCATCCTCCCGGAACGCCCTTACGACGCCTTCCTTGACCGTGTGCAGCGCAATTGCGGGAATCTCCGGCTGGGACCGGAGTTCATCAATACGCTACTCCGCCAGCAGGACCCCTACTTCCTTGACCTGACCTCTCGCTTTTTCAATGGGCGGGTCTCGGAACAGAATTTCGTCGATGCGTTGGAGAGTTTCTATAATGCCCCACCCGGTTCGCCGAGCATTCGCTGCATCCTCCAGCAGATGCCGGCGCCGGGATCGCCGCCCCCGCTGTCCGTTCCGCCTGTCATCCGGTAGCCCTCCGCGTCGCGCGGTTACCCTCCCACTTCCGTTTTTCCCGCCATAACGGCACCATCCAACCCCTGGAGATTCTTCATGAAGACTGCATTGAAAGCCACCCTGCTTGCCCTGACCCTTGCCTTCGGTTCCGCCTACGCCGCCGATGTCAAGCCCATCACCTCCGACGCCGGCACGCCGGGGATGATCGCGGGCGACGTCGTCAAGGCCGAAGCCGAAGTCGTCGGGATCGACAAGAAGACGCGCACGCTGACCCTCAAGGGCGAGGATGGCAACGTCTTCGATGTCGTCGTCGGCAAGGAAGCCAAGAACTTCAAGCAGATCAGGGTCGGTGACCGCGTGATCGCCGAGCACATGGAAGTGCTCACCATGGAACTGAAGAAGGGCGGCGGCCTGCGCGAAACGGTCGAAAAGGACATCAACGAGACGGCAAAGCCGGGCCAGAGACCGGGTGCGATCAGGGGACGCGAGATCGACTTCGTCGCTGACGTCAAATCCGTCGATACCAAGGCCAGCACGATCACCATCCTTGGCGCCAAGGGCCGCGTGGTCAAGCTGCATGTCAAGGACCCGAAGGTCATGGCCGAGGTCAAGGAAGGCGACCAGGTCAAGGGCACCTATGTCGTGGCAACCGGGATCGTCGTTGTCGCGCCCAAGGCCAAGGCCGCGAAGTAAGTCGCTATGGCATCGGCAAGAGGGCTGCCCGAAATGGCAGCCCTTTTTTACTTGTATCAGGCGCGCCGCCGCCCTGGCCGGAACTGCCAGCGATCATCATAGTAGGACGCGACCTCGCTGTCCGGAGTGACGCCGGGAATCCCCAACACCGGCAAGGGCTGGAGGTCGCACGGCCGGGTGCAGCGGCCATTGGCAAAATCCGCCGCCAGCAGGGTGTCGACCGCAGCAGCCTGTGCGGCGACGGGCATGGCCAGCCAGTCGTCATCAACCTCGTGCAGGATCGCCTTGGCGGTCAAGCCGCGAAACGGGTTAAGCAGGCTTTCGTAGGTGGCATGACCGAAGACGACGAAGGCCACGGCCCGCAGCACATCTGCCCGGCGTTCGGCAAAGAGCGCCCGCCAGCGGAACTCGCGCAGCAAGTCGAGCAGTTGGGGCTGGCTCGACAGTACGACGATCCCGCACTCGTCGAAATGGGTCAGCGCGTCGCGCTCGCTGCCACGTGCCGCGCCGGCCGGCGCCATCGCCTGCACATGGCGCGCGCTGATGGCCAGCTTGGCTTGCGGAAAAGTCAACCAGACCAGCGCGTTGAAGAAATCATGCCAGCTTCCCGGCCGCGTCTCGACCTCGCCGGTATCCCGGATGCGGCATTCATACACGAGACCATCGGCCCGCGGCGGAACGAAACGGATGCTCTTGCCATCCGGCGCGAGGATCGGGAATTGCTCGGCCAGCGCGGCGACCGCCGTCGTATCCGGGGCTGGTGGCAACTGCCCGAGCCAGCGGCGCAACGGGGCGTACAGTGGCGATTCAAGCGCCCGGGCAGTGCGCGACGGGTTACCGGCGCCCGGCCTCAGCGCATTTTCCAGGACAAGGTCTCGCCGGCGCGCAGCGGCACGATCGTGTCGCCACTGATATACGGGTAAGCGGCCGGCACCGTCCACTCCTCCTTGACCAGCGTCACCGTGCCACCGTTGCGCGGCAGGCCATACCAGTCCGCGCCGTGGAAGCTGGCGAACGCTTCCAGCTTGTCGAGCGCGCCAGCCTGCTCGAAAGCTTCAGCGTACAGTTCCAGCGCGGCGTAGGCGGTGTAGCAGCCGGCGCAGCCGCAGCCAGCTTCCTTGGTCATCTTCGCGTGCGGCGCCGAATCGGTGCCGAGGAAGAATTTCGGGCTGCCGGAAATGGCCGCGGCGACCAACGCCTGGCGGTGCGTCTCGCGCTTGAGGACCGGCAGGCAGTACCAGTGCGGACGGACGCCGCCCAGGAAAATGGCGTTGCGGTTGTAGAGCAGATGATGGGCGGTAATGGTGGCTGCCACGGTCGACGGCGAATTGCTGACGAATTCCGCGGCGTCCCTGGTCGTGATGTGTTCCATGACCACCCTGAGCCTGGGGAAGCGTTGCGTCAGCGGCAGCAGGACGGTGTCGATGAAGGCCTTTTCGCGGTCGAAGAGGTCGATCCGCGGATCGGTCACCTCGCCATGCACCAGCAGCGGCAGGCCAACGCGCTCCATTTCGGCCAGCGTGTCATAGGCTTTGGCGATGTCGGTCAGGCCGGCGTCGGAATTGGTCGTCGCGCCCGCCGGATAGAGTTTCACCGCCTTGACGAAGCCCGAGGCGGCGGCCCTGGCGACCTCCGCCGGCGGCGTGTTATCGGTCAGATACAGCGTCAGCAGCGGCTCGAAAGTGGCGCCAGCCGGCAGTGCGGCGACGATGCGGTCGCGGTAGGCGGCAGCCTGGTCGACGCTAACCACCGGTGGCGTCAGGTTGGGCATGACGATGGCACGGCCGAACTGGCGGGCGGTGTAAGCCAGCACGGCAGCCAGCGCTTCGCCGTCGCGCAGGTGCAGGTGCCAGTCGTCGGGTCGGGTCAGTGTGATCTGCATGTCATTCTCCGGGCGGTTCCGTGAATTCTGCCACGGCGCTCGAAGACCACGCCGCAATTGCCGCAGGGCAGGCATCGACGCTGCGGGGTCGGAAGGGTACCTTGCTCAGCCACCGAGTCACGATTGACCGCGGCCATTCATCCTCCGCAGTTACTGCCCGACCCGATTCAGGCGGCAGCGCATCGCGGAAGCGGCCTCGAAATTAGCCCCTTCCCAGCAGGCGGTCGAACCACCCGACCTTTTTCTCGGGTCTCGCAACGACCTCGGGCGCGTTGGTACCATGGTGCTCGCGGTACCAATTGCCGAAGCGAAGGTCGTGGGTCATGATGTGGCCGATCAGCCACTTGTTCAAGAACCTTCGCATCTCCTGCACGCGGTCTTCCGTCCATTCATCGCCGCCCCCGAGAAAATCCGCCACGGACGCCGCAAACTCCTCATGAAGTCTCAGATGCGCGGGGAATCCCGGGTAGTTGCTGTCTTCCATCAGCTTCTGTTCGTTGGTGAAGTGCGTCACCACATAGTCCAGAAGTTCATCCACGGTCGCAGAAACCGTGCTCAGTTCGAGGCGTCTGACCAGGTCGAAAAGATGTTTGTGCTCCCTGTCCACCTGAGGAATATTGATCATGAATCCGTCGCGCCACCCGACAACGAACGGTGTCTTTTTCTCGCTTGGTTCGGACATTTGTACACTCCCCTAGGTAAACCGTTTAAAGCCTAACGCCCATTTGACCGGCTGTCCAGAGGCAAGCTATATGCCTGTCATGGCCGGCGGGTTCGCGCGCACAAGCAGGTGCGGGTCGGCTCGAAACCGATCTCGCCTTTCCTCAAGCGGGGCGGCACTCATTGACCAGGGGTTTGTTGGTCCTGCCATCGAGCAGCAAACCCTTCCACGGCAGGTCGATCCACACCAGGCCGCTGGCGCTGTCCTCGAAGCGGGGAAGCCCCGAGTACGAGGGATCGCGCTCGAGCCGGTACCGGTTGCCATTCCAGTCGATCGTGATGCGGTAATTCACACGGTCGCGGATTTCACGCTCGACCTGGATGCGCACCTTGTGCTCGCAATTGTAGGTGCCGTTTGCCAGCTTCAATTCGAGCTGGCGATTCTGCGAAGAGGGCGGAACCTTGGGCGGGCTCTCACAAGCCGCCAGGACCAGGGAGAACGCTGCAATTGCCAGCAGTGAAAAACGAGTCATCCGGACATGCCTTTGTACAAGAACGTTGCTGATTCTATCTCAGCAATATGCATCCGTCAGCCTGCGGGGACACTGCGGATCATGCCCTCACAACCCCAGGAAATCCCTGATCTTGGTCAGGATGCCGGCTTGCGGCTGTGATTCCTGGCCGTCGCCGGGTGTGCCGCTGAACTGGTTTCTGAAGGCGTCCATCTCGGCCTCGCGGCGGGCGAGGATCTCGGCGATCGCCTCGGCGATTTCCGGCCGCGAACGGATGATCTCCTCGACCGTGGCCTGGTCCAGGCGATAGCAGACCACATCGGTCTTGGCGATGATCGTGGCGCGCCTCGCCTCGCCCGTCAGCACCCCCTTCTCGCCGAACGTGCCGCCGGCCTGAATCGTGCGGAAGAGTTGCCGTGAATGGTCGGGGAACTCCATCCACACTTCGGCTTCTCCGTCTGCCAGCAGATAGAGCCAGTGCGGCGCGTCGCCCTGATGGAAGACGACATCGCCGCAGGCGAAGGGCGCGTAGACCATGCGTTCGCTGATGGTATGCAGTTCCTCTTCCTGAAGGCTGGAAAACAGCTCCAGCTTGTGCAGGTCGGCGACGCGCCGTTCGATTTCCCGACGTTGCAGCGACTTGCGATAGGCATCGTTTTCCTTGGTGATATGCAATGACTGTTCGGGCACCGCCAATTCCATCCGCGCGCGTTGCAACGCGGCCAGGACATGCACGCGCACCGTGGAATCGGTCGGGTCGTCAGGCTGCGGATCGAGCATCCAGTAGCGCAGCGCGTAGCGCCCGTAGCCCTGGCCGAATTCCATCAGCACGCAGGTCGGGGCCGGCTCCCGCGCGACGTTGGGGATATCGGCGGTGCGGATCGCCTTCTCCACCTTCTGGATCACCAGCGTCGGTGGCGAGTCGTAGGTGATGTTGAACCAGATCCAGCGCCGCCACGGCCAGTTGGGTATGTCCGCCCGGCCGAAGACGGTGAACCTGCCGCGCATCAACTGGCTGTTGGGAACGACCACCACATCGCCGTTGCGCGTCCGGATGGTCGTCTGCCGCCAGCGAATCTGCGCCACCCGGCCGGTGACATCGTCGACCTTGACCCAGTCGCCGGTACGCAGCGAGTTGTCGAGTTGCAGCGCGACGCCGGACAAAATGTTGCCCAGGGTATCCTGCATCGCGAACGCAAGAACCGCGGTGATCACCGCCGAGGTGGTCAGCAGGCTCGACGGGTCGAGGCCGACGATGTGCAGCCGCCCGAGAATGAAGGCAGCATAGACGACGAGGACGATGATGTCCTCGGCAATGCGCACGACGACGATGCCGAAGCGCGGCAGGATGATGCGGAAGACGAAGATCGCCACCAGACGGCACAGCGCCATTCCCGACCCGATGACGAACAGTTCGTGGATCATGACCGCGAAGCGCGAATAATCGAGCGCCTCGAGCAGGGCGCCGAAGAGCTGGCCCACCAGGCAGAGAACGAACACAACCACCGTTCTGCCGATCCGCTGACGGTCCTTGGGCAGCAGCCGCAACGACAGCAGCGCGAAGAACGCGACGACGCCGATAACGTACTTGGTTTCCGGCAACCAGAAATAGGTCCAGATCCTGTGCATCGCTGCTTCCATCGCCACCCCTCCCCGAATCAGGGCACAGCGCCGGAACTGCCCGGCGGCCCGCGAATCACGGCTCTTTCCTGTCCTCACCACGGCGCCAACAGCCGCGCAGCTAGGAACTCCGATGCTTCCCTGAGCAGTATCACGGGGCTGACAGGCGCAGTCAATCGGCAATTCGATGGCTCTCGGGTGGACCCCGGGTGGAACCTGGGAACTCCGCGCCACCGGGTTTGCCACATAATCATGAAGTTCACCTATGCTCGGTTTGGCGGCGGCTCTGACCATGCGACTGGCGCACTTGCCGCCCGTGCTCGAATGCGCCAGAATTGCATCGCAATTGCAATGCAACGGAGAATCACATGAAATCAGCCACTTTCCCCGCCGTGCGCGTCAGCCCTGAACTCCGGCAGGCTGCCCAGGAAATCCTGCAGGACGGCGAAACCCTTTCAGGCTTCGTCGAGCAATCCATCCGGGAACGCGTCAAACGACGCCAATTCCAGCAAGCCTTCATTACCCGCGGCCTGCGCTCGCGCGATAGCGCCCGACAAAGCGGCCAATACCATTGAAACGCGCGAAGTAAGAGTTGACGAGCAGCGCATAAACGTATGTATGTCCGGACCCATGGGTCTCTCCATTAACTGTTAAGCAGCAAAGGAAGGTGGCTATGACCCCTGACGATGCGAACAAACTCGCCGGCCTGTTTATTGAATTCCTGGAAATGGGCACGGTGCCGGACGGGCTGTTCACCGCCGACGTTTTCTGCGATTTCACGATGCCCAAGTGGCGTCTTCAGGCCCAAGGCATCGAGGGCGTGGTTGCGCTTCGCAAAGCCGGCCACCCTGGATCAGGCCAAGTTCCTCGTTGGCGGTGCGACCCTACCGAAGTCGGCTTTGTACTCGAGTTCGAGGAACGATGGGTACAGGATGGCAAAGATTGGTACTCCCGGGAGATGGTCCGGGCTGATGCGCTTAAAGGGACGATCTCTGAATTCTCTGTGTACTGCACAGGGGATTGGGATGCGGACCATCGCGCAAAGCACGCGGCTGCAGTTACGCTCCTTCGCCCGTGATCCAGTCCATCGGGTTGCCTATCCTTGCCTAAAGAGGCGTCCGGCAGGGTGCAGTCAAAAAGGTAGCCGGTTGGTGCCAGATGCTGTTGCGCAACGACTTGAGGGAATGGCATGGCAGGATTCGAGAACTACGGTGCCGATACCGGCGAAATCGAACGGGAGATAGAGCGCAAGGGGGTCATCCTGGGCGTGGACTGGGCTGATGAAGTCCAAGTCAGGGCCTTGGCCAGAGAGGCTCTGGAGCACATCCAGGATGATGTCAGGATTGCCGCGTCAGGAACGGTTGAACGCAAATTGCTGGCCAAGGTCGACTTATTCGGCCTGGCCGGGATGATGCTGAAAACCATGGAAGAAAGCGCCTCGGTCGGCATCGAGAGCCATGGTGGCGACGCATGGAAGGCCTTTGCCAAAGCGCTGTGGGCGGAAAAGGAACTCCGCCAGGCGCGGTGAACCCTAGGACCTGAACCCCAGAGCCTCCTTGCAACTCACTGCTATTGATTTCGTGCGCTGTTCTGGAGCGGCCATTGACCCGAAGATGTCCGGTTCTTTGGCTTTTGACGGTCGGAAGTGCCGCGATAACTGTCCTTTGGCAGCACTGAAACCGAGAGGGGTTGACAGACCGCTTCAGTCCCGATTGGAACTGGTGCGAGTTTTTGCTGCACGCACGGACCGGGGTGCTTGCGTCTCTTCCAGTCGCTTCCAACACTTGCGATGAGTCGATTCCATCACTGTTCATTTTCAGACCTCGGCTATCAACCCTCACGCCCTAATTCCCTAGCCATAAGTTTGCCATGGGCTATACTTAAAAGCTTGAGGAAATGCATTTGAACTCGGGCTGGTGATCAATACGCAACACCATTGGAGGTTACCCCCATGAGGACGACTCTCTGCCTGTTGTCATGTTTGCTCTATAGCCAAGCATACGCGAGCGGCTATTATCACGAGGAATTGGATGAACTTGATGCAGCCTTGGCCTCCAAGCTCCATGTCGACAAGCTATCCTTTGCCAAAGGGTTTGTTAGCGGCGCGGCCGATGCCACCGCCGGCGTGACTTGGTGTCCCAACGCCGACGTCACTAAGGAGCAGATTTTTCAGGTGGTCACCAAGTTCATGGCGGGCCACCCCGAGTCTCGGAAACACAAGGCTGCGGCCGTGGTGGGCGATGCGTTGGCGGCGGCCTTTCCGTGTAGAAAGGAATGAGTCGGCGGCGTCCTAGCGAGATTGTTTTTCTGGCCTGCAAATAATCTTGGCAACCGGATGAAGGGCTGATTACGAATTTTCAGCGCTGGTCCCGAAAGTCCGCTATTCAAAACCTTGACCGTCGCCTTGGGGTCGACACCGGAAATAGCCTCAAAACCGCCCAGAAAGCCGCAAGTCGCGCACGCCACCTCACCCCACGAAAGCCGTCCTCGACGCTTTGACGTATCATCGGCCGACCCAACCCCGATGCTGCTCAAACGATGAAAACCGATACCCCCCAGACGATCTATCTCAAGGATTACACTCCGCCCGCTTTCCTGGTCGATAGCGTCGACCTCGATTTCGTCATCGAAGCCGGCGCCACGACCGTAGCCGCCACCTTGGCGATACGCCGCAATCCGGCCGTTGCCGCGCAACCGCTGGTGCTCGATGGCGACGAACTGGAAACCCTGTCGGTTGCGGTCGACGGTCAAAAAGTGCCGTTTTCCGCGACGCCGACCGCGCTGACCATCGCCGACCTGCCAGACGTTTTCACGCTGCAGACCGTCGTCCGCATCGTGCCCGAGAAGAACACCTGCCTTTCCGGCCTCTATCGTTCCAGGGACGGCTATTTCACGCAGTGCGAGGCACAGGGTTTCCGCCGAATCACCTGGTTCCTCGACCGGCCGGACGTGATGTCGACCTATACCGTCACCCTGCACGCTGACAAGGCCGCTTTCCCGGTGCTGCTCGCCAACGGCAACCCGGTCGCCGCCGGCGACGAAGCCGACGGCCGCCACTGGGCGAAATGGGCAGACCCGTTCCGCAAGCCGGCCTACCTGTTCGCCGTCGTCGCCGGCAAGCTCGACGTGCTGCGCGACACTTTCCGCACCGCCTCCGGCCGCGACGTGCAGCTCGCCATTTACGTCGAACCGGGCAAGCTCAATCAGTGCCCGCACGCGATGGCGGCGCTGAAGAAATCGATGAAATGGGACGAAGAGCGCTTCGGCCTCGAATGCGATCTCGACCACTACATGATCGTCGCCGTCGGCGATTTCAACATGGGCGCCATGGAGAACAAGGGCCTCAACATCTTCAACACGAAGTACGTGCTGGCGCGCAGCGATGTCGCCACCGACGTCGATTTCGAGAACATCGACCGCGTCGTCGCCCACGAGTATTTCCACAACTGGACCGGCAACCGCGTCACCTGCCGCGACTGGTTCCAGTTGTCGCTCAAGGAAGGCCTGACCGTCTTCCGCGACCAGGAATTCGGCGCCGATCTGCACAACCGGCAGACCGCCCGCATCCGCGAGGTGCGCGGCCTGCGCGCCGGCCAGTTCCCCGAGGATGCCGGCCCGATGTCGCATCCGGTGCGCCCGTCGTCGTTCGTCGAAATCAACAATTTCTACACGGCGACCGTCTATGAAAAGGGGGCCGAAGTCGTCCGCATGATCCAGACCCTGATCGGCCGCGACGGCTTTCGCGCCGGTATGGACGAATATTTTCGCCGCCATGATGGACAGGCCGTCACCTGCGAGGATTTCGTCGCCGCGATGGCTGCCGCCTCCGGTTTCGACTTCACGCAATTCATGCGCTGGTACAACCAGCCCGGCACGCCGCATGTTGCGGTCGACGGCCATTTCGATGCCGAAACCAGAACCTACACGCTGACCTGCACGCAAGCCAACCCGCGCGCCAGCGATGCAGCCCCGTACCTGATCCCGATCCGTGTCGCCTTATTCACCGAACAAGGCGAGCCGATCGCCAACAGCGAGCGCCTGCTGCACCTCACCGTAAGCACACAGTCCTTCGTCTTCAACGACATCGCCGCCGAGCCGACGCCCTCCCTGCTGCGCGATTTCTCCGCCCCGGTTTATCTCGACTTCGCTTACACGCCGGAACAGCTCACGCTACTGCTGGCCCACGAAAGCGACCCGTTCAAAGCCTGGGAAGCCGGCCAGCGCCTCGCCTCGACGCTGATTCTCGACGCCACGGCGGCCATCACCGCCGGCCAGGCGCCGGTCTGGCCGGCCAGCTTCGCCGACGGC
>ERZ724526.869-NODE-869-length-16542-cov-5.835082_pt1 | contig 16542 bp, 13 predicted proteins | sample MGYA00376059_ERZ724526 | MGnify/ENA primary metagenome ERZ724526 (study PRJEB28724, sample SAMN07190883) | activated sludge metagenome | isolation source: activated sludge of sewage treatment plant in Hong Hong | place: Hong Kong | collected 2016-03-17 ... | reverse complement strand
AGCACAGGGTGTTGACAAGCTATTGCTGGAAGCAAAACAGCAGGAGGCGGTATTGCCGCAACTGTCACTGGCCTCATAACACACTTCCGTTTCGCCAAGCGGGAAGGTGCTTCCCGGAGGCAGTCCGGCGGTCAGATTGAGTGTTACGCCGGGGCACGGACAATCGCTGGTAAAGGTCGGCAGTGCATAATCAACCACAACCGGACCGGTGCCCGACTGCGTGGCGATGTTGATATCGTCGACGCACTTGATGGAAATGGATGCGTTGGGCGCGGCAATATATTGAAGGGTGTAGGTAACGATGGTGTCGCAGCCGTTTATAGCAGGAACGTTTTCCTGCACCGTTCCCGGCTGGGTATAAGCCATCCCGTTGACAAACACAGTGTCTCCTTTGCAGAATTCAATTGTTTCGGCGAGTGTGGGCAGGGGAATGACCGTGACAGTGAAAGTATCGTTCAGCACGCAGCCGTCGGTCGTAGTGGCCAGCAGGGTGTAGGTGGTCGTCGCAGCAGGTTGAACAACCACGTCGGGACAGTCGGTGCAACTCAGGCCGGCGGCCGGCGACCAGGTGTAATTGTCGAAGCCCGGCAACGTGAGAAACAGGGATTCACCCGCACAGATATCCACGTCGCCGAATTGGGTGTCATTGATAAGGCTGACGGTCAGCAATACGGTGTCGCGTTGCTTGAACCCGCAGGCATCCGTCACTTCCACCCAGTAATAGTCAAATGCAGTAGCGGCAAAAGTTTGGTCCGACGAGCCGTCCTGCCACAAGTAGGATACAAAACCCGGCCCGGCGTCGAATACGACGGTGCTGTCGTCTACGCAAAGTATAACATCAGGGCCCAGGTTGAGCACGGGACTCACGGGAAACTCCACCAACAGGTCGTCCAGGTTGTTGTCGTAGTTGCATTCTTCTATGCCTGTGACGGGAAAATCGTTGAAAGAGAATGGCGTGGGCAGGGAGCCGTCGAAATTGACGACAGAAAAGACCACCGTACCGGGAGGAGCGCCGTCGGGGAACATCTGGTCGCCCACATCCGCGATGACGCCGCTTGCACAACTGTCGAGTCCGGCCGTGCTGATGGTGTAGGTGCCGAGAAATGAGGCGGCCAGCAGGGTCGGGTCGGCATAGTAAAAGGTTACCGGCACCTCCGCCGGGGCGGGGCCGCTGCCGAGGTTGCATATGGTATAATGCAGGTCGATCTGACCGTTGTTGCACACCAGGTCGTCGAACCGGAACGTGAGGTCGACCGGCGAGAATTTCAGAATATACGTGACAATGGTGTCACATCCTGCACCCGATGCCGGGAGGATATCGGTAATTGTGATCGGCTCGGTATAGGTCATGCCCTGGACCGTCGCGGAGCCGCCCGGACAAAACTCTATCGTTTCTGTAAGTTCCGGCAGGGGAACAACCGTGACGGTAAATGTATCATTCAGTACGCAGCCGTCATTCGTTGTGGCCAGCAGGGTATAGGTTGTCGTTGCGGCGGGCTGAATGGTCACATCTGCGCAATCGGTACAACTCAACCCGGCGGCAGGCGCCCAGGCATAATTGTCGAAACCCGGGAGCGTCAGAGCCAGCGATGCGCCCGCACAAAGGTCCACGTCGCCGAATTGAGTGTCAGCCAGCAAATTTCCCGTCAGCAACACCGAGTCGCGCTGCGTGTTGCCGCAAGAGTCCGTCACTTCTACCCAGTAAATATCGAAGGTTGTTGCGGCCAAGGTCTGTCCGGTAGAGCCGTCCTGCCACAGGTACGATGCATAGCCCGGCCCCGCATCGAATACAACGGTGCTGTCGACGCAAAGGATAACATCGGGACCGAGGTCGGGCATGGGTCCGGCCGGCAGCGTTCCTTCTTCCAGGGAAAGCAATGGGAAGAGCAAGGAACCGGTTTGACCGGGCTGAGCGCCATTGGCCATGTTTTGATTGGCAATCCCGTTCTGTCCTCCGTTGAGGGTAACGGTTACGTTTGGGAAAAGCTGGGAAATCGCCAGTTTGCCGCCGTTGCCGCCGCCGCCGGGGCCGATGATCTGCGACTGGACAAAAAAGAGGCAGTTGCCGCCATTACCGCCTTTCAGTTCGAGGGTAAGGTTGCCGGTCACCTGCGAAGCCAAGAGCAGGACTGTACCGCCTGCTCCGCCGCCGCCCTGGCCGTCGTTTCTGTTTGTCCCGTCTGCCACGACATCGGCGCCGTTGGCCATTATTTTGAAACCGTTGGCTTCCACGGCATTGGCTTTTATCAGTGCTATGCCGCCGCCGTTGCCGCCCGAAGTGCCAACATTGTCATTCGTGTGACCGGCGCCACCGCCACCGCCCAGCAATACCTTTTGGGCGCTAAAGTTAAAGAGACCTGCGCCGCCGATACCGTTTGTTCCGGGTGTTGGGGAACCGGGTGTATTGAAATATTCCAGTCCGCCGTTACCGCCGTTACCGCCGTTGGCGCCGCCGCCGCCGCCTGCGTTATGGGCATTGCCGCCGCCGCCGCCGTTGGCCGATTTGCCGCGGCCAAAAGACTGACTGACGGGGATCAGGGCGACGCCTTCTCCTTTTTCAGCCGACAGGGCGGGAGAGAACGGGTAGAAGTATTGCGTTTCGTGGTTGCCGGGTATATCAGTGTCGAATACCTGCCCGCCCCTGAATCCTTTGGCGCTGACATCAATATTACCCTGCAGGGTCAGCGTACCGGCTACATCGATGGACAGCACGCCACCCGTTGTGCCGTCCCACGCCTTGCAGGTCAGGTTGCTGGCGATCACGTTGTCGTATTCCGGCACGCGCACCAGTTGTACTTTTCCTGCCACGTCGTAGGCATGGATCAAGGCAAACTGGAGGCGTATCTCATTTCCGTTGATACTCTCGATCCGGTTGAACTCGTAATTGCCGGCGTTGCCTGGGTTGGTTACATCGCCGAATGTTGCGTTATTGGCCAGGGCTACCGCGGCGCCTTTCATCTGTATCAGCAGTACCTTGTCGCCGGCGGAAAATCCCGTCGAATTGCCAACGATCAGGCTGCTGCTGTCGCAGACGAATGACGATACAGGAGTATAGATATTTACAATACCGTTGATCACGGTTTGGGCTGCGAGTGAAAAACCAAGGCAGCAGCAGAGAAGGGCGGAATAGAAGCGTTTCATGTTTATTTATTTAAGGGTAAGTATCATTTATAAAAGGCCTGATTCAGCAGAATTTCCCCTTTTTCCCTTCCTTTGCTTCAAACTTGCACGCTGCTATGTCCTGGAAAAACACCTTGCCTTTTTTTATCTGGCAATCTCTAAAATATGCTGACGGTCGGGCACAATTCAGCCAGCTATGGTCTTACCGGAAAAGGTGGAGCGATTCCTTTAAAGCCAATCGAAATTCTGTTGTTGACGAAATGCCCTGGATCAACTTCCCTGCCTGTGAATATCTGGAAAAAAATCTGCGGCCTGAATATAAGGTCTTTGAATATGGGGGTGGCGGGTCAACTTTGTTTTTTTGTAAAAATGTCGCTGAAGTGACAACGGTCGAAGACCATGAAACATGGTTTGCCACGCTCACTAAAATAATCGGCGAGAAAGGATATACGAACTGGAACGGCGAGTTTATCGTGCCGGAGCCGGTGGAAGGAAACAGCAGGCGTTCCCCCGAAAATCCGATGGATTTTGCCAGCAAAGCCAGGGGAAAGGAAGGGCTCAGTTTTGAGCGGTATGCGCGCAGCATCGACCGTTTTCCCGAGGCGTATTTCGATCTGATCCTGGTAGACGGTCGCGCGCGACCGTCCTGCATACAGCAGGCATTGCCGCACCTGAAAAAAGGCGGATTACTGGTGGTCGACAATACCGAACGCCCGTATTATCTCGCCCCTTTTCAGGATATCATTCGCACGCAATTCAAAACAGAAGTAGACCGGTATGCGCCGGTGGCCTACACCCCGGATTTCACCAAGACTACCGTGCTGCGCAAATTGTAGAATGGATCAGCAGTACTGCTCGTAGGCAGCGCGCAGGTTTTCCGCAATGGCTTCTGCAGGACGACCTTCGATGTGGCGGCGCTCCAGGAAGTGAACCAGTTTACCGTCTTTGAACAGCGCAATGCTGGGCGACGACGGCGGGTAAGGGAGCAGGTATTCGCGCGCTTTTGCCGTGGCTTCGGCATCCACACCCGCAAAAACGGTGTACAGATGATCCGGGCGTTTGGCATTTTTTAACGAGTGTTTTGCGCCGGGGCGCGCCATGGCTGCTGCGCAGCCGCACACGCTGTTTACCACCAACAGCGCCGTGCCCTGCTGATTTTCAAATACCTGTTCTACGTCGGCAGGTGTTTCCAGCGATTCAAACCCGTATTCGGTCAGATCCTGGGCCATCGGTGTCGTAAGTGCTATCGGATACATATGCAAGAGATGTTAAATGTGTGAGGATATGAGGTTTCGGGGTGCAAAAATATTTCCCGGGCCATAACAACGCAAGCCCTCAATTGTTCGCCATCGGCTGTTGCCTACTGAAAAGTAACGGGCAGCGTTTTCTCTTCCTTTTCCCGCTTTATTTTCACCGACGTGCTGTCGCCTTTCTTGAATGCGGCAAGGGCTTTCATATAATCGCGGATGTTTTTTATCTCAAAATCGCCTAGTCCGACAATTATGTCGCCCTTTTTCATGCCCGCTTTGGCGGCCGGGCGGCCGTCGGTCACGCCGTCGACATGCACACCTTCACCTTCCCAGACATAGTCGGGCATGATACCGAGCGTCACCTTGAAACTCGGGGTATCCGACTGGTTGGACTTGGTCTCCTGAAAGCTGAGTTTCGGCTTTTTATCTAGGGCTTCGACGACGCGTAGGGCAAAATCGAGCACCGCCATTTCGCCCTTGATATTTACTTTCTCAATATCGTCGGAGGGTTTGTGGTAATCCGAATGCTGGCCGGTAAAAAAGAACAGCACCGGTATGTTTTTCAGGTAGAACGAGGTGTGGTCGCTCGGGCCAATGCCTGCACTGTCGAGTTTTACCAGAAAATCGCCTTTAAGGTCGGTCACGGTTGGCACAAAATCAGGTGCGGTACCGACGCCGCCGACCATTAGGCGTTTCTCATCGTTCAGCCGGCCGATCATGTCCATATTGACCATAAAACTGACTTTGGAAAGGTCGATCGTGGGGTTTTCGGTGTATTTTTTGGAGCCTACCAGTCCCAGTTCTTCACCCGAAAAGCACAGAAAAAGGAAGTTGTGGGCCTCTTTCACGCCGTTTTTGGCGAAATAGCGCGCCAGTTCGATCACGCCCGAGGTGCCGCTGGCATTGTCGTCGGCGCCGTTGTGTATCTTTCCTTCGGGATTGACTTCCAGCGAGTTATGATCATGGCCAAGGCCGAGGTGATCGTAATGTGCGCCGAAGACAATCGTGTATTCAGCCTGGTTGTCGATGTACCCCACCACGTTCTGGCTGTTGATCTGCGGAGCGTTCTCAGCCACATTGCCATGTGGATCGGACGATTTTTTGAAGGTAAAACCGTGTAGGTAGGTGTTGTTGTCGCCTTTGGGGCTGAGTCCAATTTTCTTGAATTGTTTGGCGATATACTCGGCCGCTTTGCGTTCTTCTTTGGTGCCGGTGCCGCGTCCTTTGAGTTTATCGGAGGCCAGGTAGGCAATGTTTTTTTGAAGATTTTTTTCCGATATGTTTTGGGAAAAAAGGGACTGGGCAGTCCAGAGCAGGCAAATGAGGGAAAGGGCAAATGACTTCATGTTACGAAATTTTGACCGCAAAGGTACACAGCCCGGGCATGAGCAGGGGACATGTTTTCGTCAAAAAATCAAAACTTTAAGGGAATAACGGGCCGGCAGCGGGGCATTCAGGGCGCCGCTTCCACATCGCGGATCACGGAAGCCGGAAACCAGCACAACTGGTCGAGCATATCGGAAGTACCGGGGAACAGGTTCAGGTCGACCTTCTCGGGAATACCTGCCAGGGCGCCTTCATTGGTATACTGCCATATTTTCCAGCGATCGCCGGTGACCAGCAGTGGCCACGACTCGGTATAACGGGCGATCCAGAGCGGATAATCCTCGAACTCTCCTGCAAGATACTGCTCGTAAAACAACTGGTTGGTGTATATGATGGGTTTGATCCCCAAATGGCTTTCCACAATTTGCAGCCACAGCCGTGCCTCCTCCACCATAATTTCCGGGGGAACGCCGTCGGTACGCTCAATGTCGAGTACCGGTGCAATATCGCCCGGCATCATATCGACGGTATGCAGGTAGTTCATGGCCTGCTCCTGGCCGCAACCGTAGGCACGGAAAAAGTGATAGGCGCCGCGCCGAATACCGAGCCGCCGCAGGGCATCCCAGTTTCGACTGAAAAGGCTGTCGCGGTATTCATGCCCCTCGGTAGCCTTTACAAAGGCAAAATCCAGTGTCTGATTCGCCACCACCACATCCCAGTCAATATAACGCTGATGATGCGATACATCCACTCCCAGCAGTTCGATCGTTTTGAAATCGGGCGCACCGGTATGGCGCACGATCCACAAAGGCGACAGTATGAACAGCAGGAGTGAAAAAATTCTCATTGTTACAACAGTTGAGGCTGCAAATTAAGCAGCGACATTCGGCTTTTGCACTACTTAACAGCTTGTTTAGCCTTGGGCCGACAAATTTTGAACGGTCATATTTCGTGCCGGATTTAAGTATGGAATGCGCAAGAATGTCGAAGTGGTTTGCAGACTGGTCCTAAATGGCCCTAAATGGCGCGAAATGGCGCGAAATAAATTCACCGCCCCCTCCACCTTTACGCTTTCCAAAACGGATTTTCAAGATTACAGCGTATGCCTGTAATCGAACCAGACCATTTTAATGATTACCGTTTGCTTGCTTGCTGCGCTGCGGTATCACTGAAACATCAGTATATGGATATCTTTTCAAATCTTTTTTTTCTGCAACGCATAGACCACCTTATCAGGACCCGGGCGACAGGTTCTCCCGAGCAACTTGCCTCGCGTTTGTCTGTAAGCGAACGCAATGTGTACCGCTTGATAAAAGAACTGAAGTGCCAGGGGTTCCCTATCGCATACGACAAACAGGCCAATACCTATTATTATTCAGAGCCGGTAAGACTGGATTTTTCCATTATAATCGGCCCGGAAAAACTGCTTGCCATCAGAGGCGGGAGTTTAAATACTGATTTTTTTCAACCTGCCAGTTTGGGGCAGTCTGAACAGGGTTATCCGGGTGAGTTCACGGAAACACTTTATAATACAGGGCGCTGAACAAACCGGTATACAGAATTCTGCGTCAACACAGACAGTATTTCAGTCTTGTCCAGTGCAATGAATTCAGGAAGATAAACGGACAGTTGCGAGATATGCTTCATTCCGGTTTGTTCACTACTATAACAGGCTATACCCGTGCGCGCCATATTTTTCATATACCTGCTATGGTCATTACCATTCCCCCGCCAGCTGCATGGCCAAAGCGCCATGAAGGAATATCTCCGCGACTATGCCGCCGGGATTCAGTCCATCGACGCCAACGCCTCTGATGATTCGGACCTGGAAGCCATCGGCGATGCCATCGGCGCCTCACGCATCGTGATGCTCGGCGAACAGGATCACGGCGACGCCCCGACCTTTCGGGCAAAAACGAGGCTGATCCGGTACCTGCACGAAAAAAAAGGGTTTAATGTGCTGGCCTTTGAAAGCGATTTCTACGGACTGAATTACGGGTGGGATCAGATTCCGAAGGAGGAGGCTTCGATAGATACCTTTCTCCGGAAAAACATCTTCGGAATCTGGAGTATTTGCGATGCCTGCACCGAGCTCCTGTATGATTACATCCCGGGAACCTACCGGACCGACACACCGTTGGTCGTTACCGGCATGGACAGTCAGGTGTTTCTGACCTATTCCACGGAGCATTTATACGCCCAGTTCGACAGCGTACTCAGGAAATACAATCTACCCATCGTTCGGACGCCCGCCTATGAAACGGAAATACTGCCCCTGATCTCAAGTTGGCAGAAACGTGCCGCAGACACCGCCGCGCAACGCGCCTGCATGGTATATCTGAAGCAAATCAGGGAAGAATTAGGCGCCGCAATACCTGCAGGCGATTTCTGGATGATGGTAACGGACAACCTGATCCAGATGAATACACAGTTTACCCAACAGGAGTACTACGCCAAAAGCAATACACGCGACCGGCAAATGGCGGCCAACCTGGCCTGGCTGGCCACTGTAAAGTTTCCGAAGGAAAAAATTATCGTTTGGGCGCACAACTACCACATCTCGAAATATGCCGGGCACTATCCGGAAGATTTTTTGAATGAGGCCCGTACGATGGGCGCCGTTTTCACGGCTGACAGTAGCCTAAATGAAGAAACCTATATACTCGGATTTACTTCGTACAGCGGTACGGCGGGCAGGATTGGAGTCAAACCGTATGAGGTGACGAAACCCAAACCGGACAGTTTTGAAAACTGGATTGACAAGAAGCAGTCGTATTCCTTTGTGGATTTCAGGAAGTTTGCTGCGCTGCACCCTGGTTACAGCGAACCGTTTAATATGTCGGGAGCAGTAAAAGGGAACATGTATCATAAAAACCATCTCGCCGAATGGCATCGCATATTCGACGGTGTGTTTTTTATAAGAGACATGTTCCCTTGCAAAAGGATCGACTAGCAACCGGTGTATTACCGGTTCATCGACTCCAGAAACTCCTCGTTGCTGCTGGTGTGCATCATCTGTTTTTTCATGAACTCCATGGCCTCCTCCGGCTTCATATCGGCCAGGTGGTTGCGCAGGATGAACATGCGTTGCAGGGTATCTTTATCCAGTAGCAGTTCTTCGCGGCGTGTGCTCGATTTGGTAAGGTCGATCGACGGGTACAGGCGTCGGTTGGCCAGGTTGCGGTCGAGTTGCAGTTCCATGTTGCCGGTGCCTTTGAACTCTTCGAAGATCACCTGGTCCATTTTGGAGCCGGTATCGATCAGGGCAGTGGCCAGGATAGTCAGCGAACCGCCGTTTTCGATAGCACGTGCCGCACCGAAGAACTTCTTGGGCTTCTGCAATGCCGTGGCTTCCACACCGCCCGACAGTACTTTGCCGGATGCCGGGGCGACGGTATTGTAGGCCCGCGCCATACGCGTGATGGAGTCGAGCAGGATAACCACATGGTGGCCGCATTCGACCATCCGTTTTGCTTTCTCCAGCACGATATTGGCCAGGCGAACGTGGTTGTCGGCGGCTTCATCAAAAGTAGACGCCACTACCTCTGCCTTTACGCTGCGGCGCATATCGGTTACCTCCTCGGGGCGTTCGTCGATCAGCAGGACGATGACATAACATTCCGGGTTGTTCTTGGTAATGGCATTGGCGATATCTTTCAGCAGGAAGGTCTTACCCGTTTTGGGCTGTGCCACGATCAGGCCGCGTTGTCCCTTTCCGATCGGGGTAAACAGATCGATGATCCGGTTGCCGAAATCGCGGCCGGTAGCGCTGGCCAGCAGGTTGAATTTCGAGGTCGGGAACAAGGGTGTGAGATAGTCGAAGGGCACGCGGTCGCGCACATCTTTCGGATCAAGCCCGTTGATCTTGCTGACCTTGAGCAGGGCAAAGTATTTTTCGCCCTCCTTGGGCGGGCGGATCGCGCCGCGCACGGTATCGCCGGTGCGCAGGCCGAACAGTTTGATCTGCGACGGTGAAACGTAAATATCGTCGGGGCTGGTTTGGTAGTTGTAGTCGGGCGAGCGCAGGAAACCGTACCCGTCGGGCATCATTTCCAGGGTTCCGAGGCCCTCGATGACGCCGTCGAGTTCCACATCAAATCTTTCTTTGGCAATAACGGGCATCACCTCTGCAGGTTCTGCGTCGGGTCGTGGTTGCGCCGGGCGGGTTTCCGCACCCATTTCGGCAGTTGCCTGCTTGCGGGCTACCATCACGTCCTCGTCCTCATCGTCTGCAATCGGCGGCGTAACAAATTCTTCTTCGGCAGCATTGAGTTTAGCTGCTTCAGGGTCTACGAGTGCCGGGTTGCCGGGGCGCTGGTCACGGTCGCGGTTGCGGCGGTCTTCCCAACGGTCGCGGCGGTTGCCGTTGCGATCGCGGTCGCGGCGATCATCCCAGCGGTCGCGGCGTTCAGGCCGGTCGGTGCGGTCCGGACGATCAGTGCGTTCCGGGCGGTCGGCACGGTTAAAATCCCGTCCTTCCTGCCGGCGCGGCTGGTCCATCGGCGGGCGGCTGTCGCGGCGCTGGTCCTGGTTGCGGTCGCGTAGGGGTTGCTGCGGGGGCCGGTTGTCGGGACGCCGTTGTTCGGGGGCATCGCGGCGTACTTCAGGTGCAGGTTCGGGTTTGACCGGCGGCTTCGCCGCTGCAGCGGGTTCTTTTTTTGGTTTTTCCACCGGCGTCACCTTGCGGGGGCGCCGGCCGGTTTGGGGGTTGGGTTCATCCACGACGGGAACATCCTTGGTGTTGCTGTTTTTTTCGGCAAGCGCCTGTTCGTCGAGAATCTTGTAAATGAGATCTTGTTTGGTGAGTTTGTTGTACCCTTTAACACCCAGCTTCTGGGCGATCTCTTTTAATTCGGGTACCAGCTTGTCGTTCAGCTGAATAATGTCGTACATGTCAGGTAGGGAAAAGTAATTTTGTGGAGACGGCGCTGAATGATGTATCAGAGGACACATTCGATCGATACGCGCCGGGGCAGGTGTGTGTTATGCGTGATTGAATAATTTACCAAAAAAACAGATTCTGAGGAAGGGCCGGCCAAGGTTGTCGGCATAGCCCTGAAAGGTCTGGTATTCGGACGATAAAAATGGTACTGAAGGGTATTTGTTAATTGGCTAACCGTTCGCTTGAATCTCCAAATCGCCTCAAATCAGTGTGAATATAATCGGGACAACGAGGGAAACTAAGTGGAGATGAAAGAGTCTGTCGGGCGTCGGCGAGAGCCGTTGTGGAATTGTGACGCGGCAAAGATAAACCTATTTTGAAATTCGCTCTATCTTGCGCCACTTTTTTGCGATACACAGCTGTTTTTTGGGTACCGATGCTCTTTAAACGGAGCTGAACGCAAATTGTTGCATCTTTTTTGTAATGAGTACAGAAAAGTTCACCAGGATAGCGGGGCGTTTGGCCCGGGCCATTCGCATCACACCAAAACAAACAACACTTATGCTTCAAGTAAAAGTCATTCGGGAGGAAAAACAACGGATTATCAACGGATTGCGCAAACGGGGCTGGTCTGCCGCACAAATCAAAATTATTGATCAGATCATCGGCCTGGACGAACAGCGCCGCAATACGCAAAAAGATATGGACGATTCGTTGGCGGAAGGCAACAAACTGGCCAAATCCATCGGACAGATGATGGCACAGGGCCAAAAAGCCGAAGCCGAAGCATTAAAAATCGAGGTGGCTGCGCTGAAAACGAAGAGCAAAATGATGGAAGAGCAGCTCAATACCCTCAAGGCCCAACTCGACGAGTTGCTGTACTCCGTTCCGAATATTCCCCACAAAAGCGTGCCCAAAGGCAAAACACCCGAGGAGAACAAGGTGGCCAAAGACTGGAAAAAACCCTTTCCCGCGCTGGCCGACACTGCACTTCCGCACTGGGACCTGGCCAAACAATACAACCTGTTCGACTTCGAACTGGGGGTAAAACTCACCGGCTCCGGATTCCCGGTCTACCGCGGCAAGGGCGCCCGGCTGCAGCGCGCCCTGATCCAGTTCTTCCTCGACGAAGCGGGCAAAGCGGGCTATGAGGAGATCGCACCGCCGCTGCTCGTCAATGAAGATACCGCGCGCGGTACGGGTCAGTTGCCCGACAAGGAGGCGCAGATGTACAAGTGCGACCTCGACAACCTCTACCTCATCCCTACTGCCGAGGTGCCGGTGACCAATATCCTGCGCGACGAGATCGTGCCGGCGAAGGACCTGCCCGTAAAAATGACGGCTTACACCCCCTGCTTCCGCCGTGAAGCGGGCGCCTGGGGGGCGCACGTACGCGGGCTCAACCGCGTGCACCAGTTCGATAAAATCGAGATCGTGCAGATCGAACACCCCGATCGCTCGTACAAAACCCTGCAGGGCATGATCCGGCACGTGGAAAAACTCATGAACAAACTCGAACTGCCCTACCGCATCCTGCTGCTTTGCGGCGGCGATATGGGCTTCGCGTCGGCCAAGACCTATGATTTCGAGGTGTGGTCGGGCGCACAGAAGCGCTGGCTGGAGGTGAGCTCGGTGTCCTGCTTCGAAACGTTTCAAAGCAACCGCATGAAAGTGCGCTTCCGCGACGAAAACGGCAAAATCGAACTGGTTCACACGCTCAACGGATCGGCGCTCGCGCTGGCGCGTATCGTGGCCGCCCTGTTGGAAAACAACCAGACGCCCGAAGGTATCCGCATCCCGAAAGTGCTGTGGAAATACACGGGATTCAAGATGATCGACTGAGCGACGGCGTGGAGCAAACCTTTTTATTCCGCCGTTGTTTTTCCGTATCATAGTCGGAATTAGCGGCGGATTTGTCGATCTTTCGTTATTTTCGTCTCTTCCAAACGTTTAAACCCGGAATCAATCACTCAAACCACTGCATTATGTTGATCGTCATCAGTATTGTTTTTATGGTCATTGGCCTGATTTTGTCCAATGTCCTCAAAGGCAAATTCAAAAAATACAGCCAGGTGCCCCTGAGCAACGGCATGAGCGGCGCCGAGGTGGCGGCTGCCATGCTGAAGTATAATCACATTTACGATGTAAAAATCACGCAGGTCGACGGTCAACTGACCGACCACTACAACCCGCAGGACAAAACCGTCAACCTGAGCAGCGAGGTGTACCACGGCCGCAGCGTAGCCGCCGCCGCCGTAGCCGCCCATGAATGCGGCCACGCCGTGCAGCACGCAACGGCGTACAGCTTCCTTCAGATGCGCTCCTCGCTGGTTCCGGTCGTCACTATCGCGGCATCACTCCAGCAATATCTCTTTATGTTCGGTATCGCCGGGCTGGGCTTTTTCAAAAGCCCGATCCTGCTGGTCATCGCACTGGTCGCCTTTGGCCTCACCACCCTGTTCAGCCTGATCACGCTGCCGGTGGAATTCGATGCCAGCCATCGCGCGCTGGTATGGCTCGACAACACCGGCTTTGCCCGCGGGCAGGAGTACGCCGGCGCCAAGGATGCCCTGACCTGGGCCGCCATGACCTATGTTTCTGCCGCCCTGGCCGCATTGGTGCAGTTCCTGTACCTGTTGTGGATGCTGGTGGGCAACAGGGATTAACAAAGTAATATCCCGTTATTTGTATTGAGGTGTCATCTTTTCGCTTTACGGAAGATGACACCTCTCTCTTTTCTACTTGTTCGCGCCCCACCTTTTGTTCAAATAAAGCAGCAAGACCGGCATTAGTATCGCGGTTATAAAAAACCTCCAGTCGATACCGTTTTCCTGCGTAGGCAGGCCGTCGGGTTTATCCTCCAGAGGTTCTTTTTCAGCCTCTGGTTCGGGTCTTGTATTTGTACCCGGCTCTGATTTTTTGACTTCCTGATGGCTGCGGCTTTTTTTCACGGTGGCTTTCGGGGCAGCAACAGGGGATGTTTCAGCCTGTTTTTCGGGTGTGATCGTGTTGACTTTCATTTCGGCGCCAACGATCTTGCCAAGAGAATCGGCATGTAGCCTGGCTTCGATATTTATACAGCCTTTATTACCCGGGATACCTGAACCGATGCGTATGAGTTTTTCGATTAATTCTGATCGCAACGCATTGTCATCTTCGTCTATATCAAGACCGGGGCCTGAATAACCGGTACCGGCGAAAAGGCTGTTTACAGAAAGAAGGACCGTCAGGAAGCCGCAGAAAGATTTACCGGAAAAAAAACTGAACCGCATACCGGCGGTCAGGGAGTTAGAGTTTACCATGATCAGAAAGTTTTGATTTGAAAACCGGATTAGTATCTGGGTATAAATTTATTCTTTAAATAATACCTGAAACAATATTTTATCCAACATAAAAAAGTAAAATTTAATATTTGTAAAATCACTGCTACGCCATATTAAATAAAAGTTAATTCCAGAGGCGCCGGACAATAATTCCTGAACACTACCTGTAACCCTCGCGTTTAAGGATTCATCTGCAGTTAAACTTGTATTAAGGCGATATGAAAACCTCTTTTTGGCGCCCTTTCCTGCGCCGGATCACCTATTTTTTCATCCTGATGCTCACTGCATGGCTTATCGCCGTGCAGGCAGGCTGTTTTACCATGCGCACCCCCGATCGCGACTGGCCGGAAAAACTGCGACAAAAAGGGCAGACCCTCTCCCCGCGCTTTTGCGATGTACCGGATGCCAACGGACGAATGATCCATTCCGTCAGCATCGGCACGGCCGACAGTCTGCCGCTAATCGTAATGGTACACGGCTCGCCGGGCGCTTCAGACGCTTATCTCGACTATCTCGCCGACACTTCGCTGAGCAATATCGCCCGTATGGTGTCGATCGACCGGCCCGGCTTCGGCTACACGGAGGGTTTCGGCAACCCGGAGCCTTCTATCGCGGCCCAGGCCGCATGCGTGCGGGCTGTGGTCAACACGATCGCCCCGGGCCGGAAAGTGGTGCTGGTCGGGCACTCGCTCGGCGGTCCCGTGATCGCGCGCTTTGCGATGGACTACCCGGAGCAGACAGCAGGGCTGGTGCTGGTGGCCGCCTCCATCGACCCGGACCTGGAAGAACACCCGTTCTGGCAGTCGGCGATCAACCCGCCGCCGCTGAAATGGCTGATCCCCAAGAGTTTCTGGGCCAGCAATTACGAAATAAAGGCACTGGAAAGCGAACTGCGGGATATGATGCCCCTGTGGACAAATATCCGATGCCCGGTGACCGTCGTTCACGCAAAAAACGACCAGTTGGTACCCATCGGAAATGCCGCCTTTGCCCGGCGCGTACTGGTCAACAGCAGCGATCTCAAGGAGACGATTCTGCCCGACGGCGATCACTTTATTCTGTGGAACAGGTACCCGGTGGTGCGGCAGGCGATAGTGGATATGCTGGGAAAGCGGTAGATAAGGCGGCGGTTGAGGGGGTGACAGGGTTTTCAGGTTGGGGGTTGTCTGGTCGGGTCATTGCGGGGTCGGGGCGGCATGCGCTTTAAAACGCGGACTGCCGGAATAAAAGTATGGACAGCAAATCTGCCGGCGACCTCAAATCAGCCGCCTGACCGTCGCCCGATCCAGGTTGCTGCCATCCGGCCCGATCCCTTCCAGCAACAAGACGCCGGGGGTTTTGCCTGCCTCCAGGCTGCCCAGCGTGTCGTCGAAGCCCAGGGCCTGCGCGCCGTTGAGGGTAGCCCAGCGCAGCAGCATATCGAAGGGGACATAACTTTGGTACCGGGCGATCGTCTTCATTTCTTCCAGGATCGACAGTTGCCAGTTGGAGGTCAGGCTGTCGGTGCCGATGGTCACGCGGGCGCCGGTATCGATAAACGCCTGGTAATTGGGCAGGCGGTTTTCGATGTAGAGGTTGGCGTTGGGGCAGGTGGCCCAGAAGGTGTGCGGACTCCAGGCCTGAGCTGCGCGAATGTCGTCGGCTGTCGAAAGGGTGTTGTGCACAAAAATAGTCCGGTTGTCGGGGTTCATATTGTCCAGGGCGTAGTAGATGGACCCTTTTCCCGACGGCACGAAGTGGTCGAGCGAAATGTTGAATTTCCCGAAAAAATCGTAAAAATCGCCGCTGCCGCGCTCAAAGAGTTCGTTTTCAGGGGGTGTTTCCTGGTTGTGAATACTTACCGTAATGCCGCGATCCGGGTTGAATGTCTGAATCTGTCGGAACAGTTTTTTGCTCACCGAATAAGGCGCATGGGGAACCAGCGAACCCTTGCTGCCCGCCGCCGGTTGCAACTGTCCGTACACCGCCGACCAGTCGGCAAAGGCCTTGTCGGCGCCCGCTTCCTGCAGAAAATCAAAGAGTTCCACAAAAGTGTAGTAGCGCATCCGGCCTTTCGACTTGACGGCAAAAGTGTCGGGCGCATTGGAAATATCGCCCAGGGCGACGATGCCGCCTTCCAGCATCTCTGCTTCCGCCTTTTCGATGGCATCTGCAATGGTCTCGGCAGTGGCATTGCGCTGCGTCACCACGCCGGTGATGAACGGTATCAATCCGGTACCGGTATTTACCCGACCCTTCATGTGCGACAGTTCGAGGTGGCAGTGGGTGTTGACAAAGCCCGGCGTCAGTACCCCCCGGCGGATATCCAGACTGGCCGGGTCGTGCTGGTCGCGGTGCTCGACGGCCAGGATTTTACCCGAATCATCGGTGATGACCACGCCGTTTTTAACCGGCGCGGAAGAGACTGGAAAGACGAAGTCGGCAGTGTATTTTTTCACGAATGGTCAGATTTGCAGCATTAGTCAATAAGCAGAATGGCGGGCATTGTGGTCTGTATGTTTACGCAAAATGAACGGGTATATTTTGTCTGGAGGTGTTTCATAAGTGGTATTGCCCTTTGTTTATCCAAATAAATTCGGAAAGCGAGGGTACTTAGTGGTGGCACATGGGTAATACCTGCCGGTTTTCCGCGGAAAACCGG
>ERZ724526.868-NODE-868-length-16554-cov-6.744954_pt1 | contig 16554 bp, 18 predicted proteins | sample MGYA00376059_ERZ724526 | MGnify/ENA primary metagenome ERZ724526 (study PRJEB28724, sample SAMN07190883) | activated sludge metagenome | isolation source: activated sludge of sewage treatment plant in Hong Hong | place: Hong Kong | collected 2016-03-17 ... | reverse complement strand
AGTGCGACTGTAACAGATTCAATTCCAGCATCATCAATTGCAATTACACGAAATTACGTTGTAACATACAATGACGGAATCGGTCATTATGCTACACCAAAACAGTTTACCGTAACTATTAATCCTGTTGCCGGTGGTACTGGTACATATGTAACAGATACAACTGTTGCTCCCACGGTTTATGGTGTTCTTAATGGCTTGACTGTTTCTGCTCCAAACACTTTCGATCCCGCAACTACCGTAGCCAGAGGCAACAGAACGATTCCTGCAAGTATGACGCTTACTAAAGCGAATGGTGTTGGACCTTTTAATTGGTCTTATTTGCTCAAAACACCTACAACAAGCAGCAACACAAGTTCATTTGCAATAACTCATACAAGTGTAGATACATTATCATTTAATGTAATCGCGCCAATTACCAGTGGTGCTAATGTTGCTAACATTAATAATGATTATCAAGAATATCCAGTAAACTTAGTTTTACATGATGCTGGTATGGGCATTATTAGAACAGGTTCACTTTTAACTGGTTCAATTAATCCGACTTCTGGTACTGGATTAGATGGTGATTTCTACATTAATACCGCAAATGGTAACTTGTATTATCGTTCCGCAGGTATTTGGAATCAGACATTAACTGTCTCAAGTGGTGCTGGCGGATCTGTATCCGGCGGCAACGATTTTAGTGTTAGTTCCACTACTTATACATTAGGTTTAGCTGGGTATGTCAATGGCATGACCATTTTAACTGGTGCAGTTGATCCCAATGCTGGCGTTGGTTCAAATGGCAATATGTATGTTAATACGTCAACTGGTAATTACTTCTTGAAAGAAGGTGGAAGTTGGCGGTTAATCTCAAACGTCTCTGGTTACACTAGAATTGATACCATTTATCCTAAAGTAAAGTATTTGGGAATGGGTGTTAGTAATAATTCTGGTGAATTTACAGCAAATGTTGAATGGAATACAATTCCTTCATCTGGCAATCCGTTTGTTTTAAATGGCGTGGATTACGCTCATCAACCAATCGATCTGTATCTTACTGGTTGGTCATTAGATCCTGCTTCAAATTCCAATAATTACACTGTTACAATTACAAGTAGTGATCTTCCAAGTAGTTCGATTAGTCATGCAAGTGGTGCTAATTATAAATTATATGGAAGTATCACAGATGCTACTCCTGGTCGTGAATATACTCTTTCTGTAAGAGTAGTAGATGCAAATACCGGGCTTACTTATAACGGACCAATTAAAGTAATTTCGAATCCTGTGCCATTTAACTACGTCAGTGTTGCACCATACGTTCCAAGTGATAAAATTAAAGTGGAAGCTGGTATTTCTACTCCCACTACTAGACCAATTGGTTTTAGTGGATACGGAAGTACGATTATTGTTGAAGCGACAGGCGTTAATCCCTTAGCGATTTCTGGTAGTTCTACTTCTAATGCACACTTACAAGCAACGGTATCTGGTGGAAATCTGAATCTTGTTGGTTTAGTTCAGAATCCAGTCGTTCCAGTAAACATTACTGTAACTGACGCGCTCAATAGAACGGCAACCCATACAATTAATGTTGAAGTTTGTCCCGCACTTGTTATTTCCGATATCAGCGCAAGCTATACAGAGCCATATGCAAGCACTACTAAAACGATTGCTTTAATTGGTACTGGTGGTTTAACTGATTCATCAGATCAGACTCATTATACATGGGGTATTGATACTAATATTTCATATACTAATTATCCCGGTCCTGGTGGAAGTGCAACTATCGTAAACGGCAATCAGTTAAGTCTGATTCTTGTTCCTGGTACAACTCATGTAAGAGTAACGTTAAACAACTCTGTGAACAATCACACAGTTTACAGAGACTTAGTTTATCAATACACTCAGGGCTAATAAATGAACTCTACTTCAAGTTTGGGGTTTGCGGCATATTTAATTTTACAGGGCTTCAAATTAATCGGTCATCCGATTAAGGAGCTTCGTAAATTTAGATTTAACTTTGATATCGATGTTGAAGATATGAATAAGCAGTATCAAGATTATGCTGCTTCTCAGTTTCATAATTTTGATTCGATTATTCAAAACCTGAAAAGGAACATGAAAGATGCCGCAGCCCCAAATCTTGTCGATTAATAAAGGCGAAGATTACATTCTTCCTATTAGACTTTTTGACGCTTTGAATGCCCAAACGACACGCGATGTTTCGTCTTTAAATTTTTTATTTCATGTTCTAGAAAAAGGAATGACCTTTCCATTAATCACTAAAGAAAATTCTGATGTTTCATTGACTCAAGAAAACCCAGGATATAATTACAATATATTAAATGTTAGGTTTTACGCAAAAGACACAGCACGAATCAAAGCCAATCCATCTTGGGAAGACAGAACACGCCAATTTAAAGTTTGGAGCGTTGATTCAGAAAGACGAAAAGAGCTTCTCGTAGATGGCGTTTTTTATATCGAAGAAGGATTCTAGATGTTCGTTCAAACCGAAATTGTTCTAGATACTAAAAATTTAGCTTTTGGTTTAAAACCTCCACAAAAGGTCCAAATTCAATTAGTCGCATATGAAGACTTGGTAGGATCAACACCGACTTTTAATATTTCGAATGTAAGTGGTCCTTTTAGTGCCTCAATTGATAATGGTGCGTTATTTCCGATATTGAACTTAGTATTAGACCAGCTTCCGTCTGAAATTAATTTAGGCGAAAGTTATTCTATTACTATTTCTGGAAATGGCGGTAGTTATGTTATGCCAGTGAAGTTTGTTTATGCTGAAGATTATTCGACTATTCGTTGGGTAATGTCAGATAAAGAAACAACCGCTGGTAGTGCGTATATGTTTAAAGAGTTAATTCATGGCGCTCGTATTTTATCGAGTGATCTGAATACTCGTTTTAAAATGCTCATTGAATATGCAGCACAGACCTATACCAAATTAACAGATTTTATCGATTCATTTGAAACAAAAAGAAAATTACGAGATATTATTGATACAGCAGTAAATGCTGGGGTTTTCCCAAGGAATTGTTCTGGAACAGTGATTCGAGACACAAACGGTAATGTAGTTCAAATTGATTTAGTATATAATGATAAAATGACAGATAGATTTACTCGTATTCTTTTTGAATATGCGCCACAAACAATTATTTTTGATTTTTCTTCAAATCCTGCTCCATTTAATAAAGCACCATTCGGCGTTCAAAAGCCTTTAATGAATAGTATAGATGTATTTCGTATTGGTGTTCAAGGCGGAAATAGACGTTATAGAATTGCTAAAGTAACGTTTTCTAGAGCCACTCAACAATATACTTCATTATCTGGCTGTATTGTTACTGCTCCAATGATTTCTGGATGGACAGTAAATGAACAATAATCTTTTACAGACAATTGAAAAATTAGACGCTATTGAAATACAAGCGTTAGTTTCTTTAATTGATATCGTTAAAGAAATTGCACAAGAAGCCACAACAACTGCTAACGAAGCAAGAAACATTAGCAGTAATATGATTGTTGGTACTCCAGATACAGCTTTAAATAAAGATTTTCAAACAGTCAATTTTAAAACACTGTTTGGACAAGATCCTGCCGCTAGAGGCAGGTTTATTTCATTTATTTATGGAACCAAAAGCTTTCTTGGTTATGCAAATGATGCTACTGGCTCATTTTATCAAGATACCGATTTTTCTGATACAGTACAAAATTTAGCAGAAATCGAAGTAGTAAATCGCAGAACAATGCTAAATGCTTTACGCAATATTTCTCAAAATGTTGGAATTGGTTTTCTTAATAAATTAGAAGACGACGAGACTTCAGATGGTGTCACTACTCGTTTTTCTAAAACAATTTTTAAAGGCAATGGATATAAAATATTTTATAAATCAACCGCAGCAGCAGAAGAAGATCCAAGTCATGAGTTGGTTAATTATGCAGCAATGATTCCGTTAGTTAATAAATCTTGGAAATCTAAAAAAATCGTAATTGGTGCTGATTTATCTTCAATAGCCGCTCATTCTGTTTATACTACAACAAAAGAAGATATTTTAAATCAAGTTGATGGCGGTTATTTAATTAAAGTATTAAAATTAAATGGTCATGCAGCATATGATACAAGTGACCCAAGTTTTCTTGATTTTTATTCAAATAATGAAATTTTAGGAATTCCAGGTGCAACATTACCATTAGTACAGTTACCAAATCCAATTGAATACGAACTTTACTTAGAGTATACAGTTACTGGTGCTGCAACATCTTATATGTATTCTGGAGCGAATACGTCTAAAACCGTTTTGGTTCCAGTTAAAAATACTGTTTATGCTGCATTTGTTGATTCGGACGGAGATTTATCTTTATTAATCAAAAGCGACCTTACAGAGTCCGCAGCTTTTGACAATATAGCAATTAATGTTGATTATTTAACAGCTACGCATAATCCTGGTTTTTATTTAGTTGTTAAGAAGTGGAGCCTTAGTTGATTCAGCTTCTTGAAGTAGAGTTATTCAAAATGATTGAAATGACGGCTTCGGCTGTCAAAATTGATATTTTTAATGAAATTTTACAAAGTAGTTTAGTCAATATCGATACTTTTAGAAGTGAGGTTCGTGGAAAACAAGGAGCCCCACTCGCAGATTCTAAAGTTGGGACAATTCACTCTCCAGCACGACTTGATGTTTCAACAGGACAATCTGCCGAAAAATTTGAAGGCGATTATTATGTTGGAGATTTAATTAAAACTTCTTCTTCTCCACAAACTAGATTTTACATTGGAGAAAGCGCAGAATTGAATTTAGCTTTTAGCCCCTCTCGTGGGGATCACGCTGTTCCCAAGAGATATGTTGATTCAATTGTTAACCCTCTTTATTCACAAGTTTCGTCTGCTTTATTAGGATCATCTAGAACATTTGCTTATGCATATATTTATGATCCAGCAAAAGCAAACTTAAATGTCAGTGATAGCAATATTCGTTTTGCTTCTGCTAATGCATCCGAATATTTTAATTTTTCTAATAATTCAGTAATCTTTTTGAAAGATGGTGTTTATAAAGTAACAGGAAATTTTGCTGGTGATTCATTTAGTGGAACTACTGGAGAAATTGCTTTTAATTATAATTCATTTAATCAAAACAGAATCGTGTTAGGTGGTAGCAAAACAGGATCAATGCAAGTCTTGTTAAGAGTCATTGCAAATGATAAACTGTATTGGAATTTAAGTGCAGCAACTGTTACTGGCGCATCAGTCGGAATTACAGTAGAACGAATTGGAGATTAACATGGATCATCTTCACGATCAGAAGTTTGATGTTTTACGAGATAGGAACGATATTCCTGATTTCGTTAAGACTGCAAGCGTTTCTGATAATCATACTCTGTTTGCTTATCATGATGGTTTAAATGGATACTTTCCAATTGATACTCCACATGATACATGGCTCTCGCAGACATATTTCGTAAAGAATGCTTCCCAAATTCCCGAAGCATCAAGAGCATCTGTTGCCGAGAAACTTGTAGATGCTATGTGTTTTCACGAAATCACTTGGGCTCCTTTTGAAAAACAGGCAGAAGAAGACGAGTTGACCAAGCTGGCGTCTGAATTAGATCGGTTTGAGCATAACTATCATACTTTAGAACCTCAGAAACGACATGAATATGCCAAAACATTGCGTGATCGTTTCGAACAGTTGAAGCATGAAGGTATGCATTTGCCTGAAAGAATCAAGCGTTATGCTGGCGAACATCTTAATCCCAAGTGGCATGACGGTATCGTTAACAGATTAAGAATTAATGGCGAACCCAAGGCCAGGGCAGACTACAATGCTTTATTGGATGATTCTGAACATATCGAAAATGAGAATCCATTAACTGTCGCTAAGTTGCTTGAATATTTAGATCGTAAACATGGAATGCATCAGCACTGGGATAAGCGTATTAATGATCCGTACATGGACACTATTACGCATGAAGCCCCTCCCGTAAAACGTATTATTATCATGAAGATCAATAAGCGTCCTTATTATGATTCTGATTTAGAACGTGTTGATAAGGGTGCATTACGCGAACATTTATCAGAAGATGCTATTGACGAACTTTTTGAACACAAAGAATCTTTTGATAAACTTCCAGAAGAAATCAAACATGTTCTTGCGAGATTAATGAGTGCTTAATCTTGATAATGAAACAATTGCATTAGATTCAACTCTTTCAAGAGTTGAATTAGAAGAATTGTTTGCAATGAAGGCTGTTCTCGGAAATCCAGACATTGTAAATAATGTCTGTGTTTTTGAGAAGCTTTGTTTTGCATTAAACGGCGAGATTCCATCATTTGATGTTATTAACATTCCCACAATTCTTATGATTGCTGGTGCAGTTCATAAATTAGGTGAAAGAACTTATTCTGAACAAGTTAAGAAATACATCGCAGTTGTTGCTTATGAAGAAGGTTGGGCGATTCTCCCAAAAGATCTTTCGTTTTGTCAACGAGAGCTTGATAAACTTACTTGTTCCGATTGTAAGGATCTTTTTAAGGATCATACAGCGAATACGTTAAATGAATTTAAAGATTTTGACGATGACGACCCAATTTCAAATCATGCTGTGAAAATACAGGCAGTTGAACTTTATCTAAAGGATCTATAATGGCATGTAATCCACAAGATATTGTGGGTAAAAAGTTCACTAGATGGACAGTGTTATCAGTTTGTGCTGAAAAAGATAAGTATGGATTCTATAATTATGAGTGTATTTGTGAGTGTGGAAACACCAAGATCATTACACGGAGTAGTTTAAATTCTGGTAAATCACAATCATGTGGATGTTTAAATAAAGAGCTAACTTCGGTTCGTACAAAAGAATTACATAAAAATGCTGATGTAAGGGATATGATTGGTAAGGTTTTTGGAAAACTTACCGTTATTAAACGATATGATCAAGTAAATAGTGATAATAAATATCCTTATGTTTGTAAGTGTGAATGTGGTGGTGAGGTTATTGCTGCGAAGAACAATTTAGTCGGTGGTAGAACACAATCTTGTGGATGCTTACACCATGATTCATTAATTGAACGTCATCAAGAATATCGTGACAGTTTTGATCATCAAAGTTTTATTGGTAAGGTATTTGGAAAATTAACTATTATTGAATATAACGGATATATTAATTCTTCATATGGTCAAGCATTTGCTTGTCAATGTGAATGTGGAAAAATTAAAAATTATTCTCTTTATCATATAGAAAGCGGACAAGTTAAATCTTGTGGTTGCTTAATTAAAGAAAAATATCCAAATCCAATCATTTATTCAGAGGACATAAAAGAACGAAAAAGATTTTGGGCCTCTTCAATACGACAAAATGCATTAATACGAGATAATTTTAAATGTTTTATTTGCAAAAAAAATAATGAACCGTTAGAAGTTCACCATATTGAAAGTTGGAGCGAAAAACCAGAACTCCGCTTTAAAATTACTAATTTAATTAGTTTATGTGAAGTTTGTCATTTTTATCATGCTCATTCAAATAATTGTAATGAAATTAATATTGAATGGAAAAAGAAGTTCATGGATTATACTTTTTCTTTTGATCTTGTCGAAATTTAAGGACATATCTAATGTCAGTTGAAGCTCCTGTAGGTTTTGGCGCTCGGCGGCGCGCAAAAAACGGCGTCGATTACCCCGTTCGCTTCTTTAATTTACTAAACTTTGACAAACCAGACAATATTAGAGACATTTTTAAATGGTCTAAGATTTTTTATAGATCAAACGGATTATTAAAAGATGTTATTGATAAGATGGCTCGTTATCCAATTACCACAGTAGAGGTAACTGGAGAGAATTCTGCTAAGTGGGACAAGATCCTAAACGATCAATTAAAAGTAAGAGAAAAATTAGTAACCGCAGGAATTAACTTAGGTACATTTGGTAATTGTTTTATTACATTTATTCCTAAATTTACACGTTATTTAAAATGTTCAGATCCAAAATGTGAAGCATTCAAGGTAAACCAAATTCATAAAACACAATATAGTTTTCATAATTTTAAGTTTAGTGGTAAATGCAATGGATGTGGAAAAGTAGTTACATTTAAAATTAAAGATGAATACAAAAAAGATCCTGAAGTTTCAATGGCAGAGCAGATGAATATCCGCATCTGGCCTACTGAATCCATTTATCCTAAATGGAATGCAGTAACAGGTGATTCTAAGATTATTTATAAATTAGATGCTTCAGAAGTAAAAGGAATTCAAAAAGGTGAACGTTTCTTCTTGGAAACAATGCCTTCAGATTTTATTTTAGCCGTTGAGAAATTTGGAACGAGAGCGAGTGTCGAACTTGATCCACAGAAAACAATTTGGTTTAAAGAAGAAGATATCGAAGAAGCAAATACTTCAGGAATGGGTTTACCATTTTTCTTTGCCGCCTGGAAAACAATCTGGCAAATGTTTATCCATCGCAAAGCACAGGAATCTATCGTTTCAGATCATTTGCTTCCGTATAGGGTCATCTTCCCACAAGCAATGAATAATGTTGATCCTATTTCTGCGATTGATTTAGGACAATGGAAAAATACCATTTCTGGTATGTTACAAAGATGGTATAACGATCCTAATGAAATTGGAGAATTGCCATTTCCCGTTGGTTATCAACAACTTGGCGGTCAAGGCAAAGCTTTATCATTAATGACAGATATCCATCAACTTAATCAGGAATTCTTAACTGAAGTTGGTGTCCCACCTGAATTGATTTACGGCGGTATGTCTTGGTCTGGATCAAGCGTTACACTTCGTATGCTTGAAAACAGATTTATGTATGTTGTAAATCGTAATAATGATTTCTTAAAAGCTATTACTTCATTTATTGCAGGACATTTCGAAATTAAAGCACCTGATGACGTAAAACTTTCTCCATTTAGAATGGCAGATGATATCGCCAAAACGAATCTATATCTCGGTCTTGCTGCTCAAGGCAAAATTAGTTATCAACGCGCATTGGGCATCCTTGGTGATAATGTTAATTTTGAAGAAGAAAGCAAGATCATTGAGAAAGAACGTGCTGCTAATAGAAGGGCTCTTGGTGCCATGCAAAGCGCACAAGCTGGAGCCGCAGCAGAAGCTTCACGAATCACAAATAGAGAACAAGTCATTACTCAAATCGAAGCACAAGAACTTACAAACAATTTATCACAAACTCTTGGTGGAAATCTTACAGATGCAACAGCCATTCTTACGACGGATGGCATTATCAGAAAATTAAATGATTTACCAGAAGATCAAAAAGCCGGTCAACTTACTCAGATGCAAGCAACACAGCCTGAGTTGTATCAACGTGTAATTCAGGGCATGGGATTAGGTGATCCAGCACAACAAAAACTGCCGGAACAAAAACCCCCACGCGCTGAAGGTGAAAACAGGAGAATTTAATGGCAAAAGATAACATTTTTGATAATCCATTTGAGCCAAAAGATCAACCAGCAATACAAGTAGATAAAAAAACAAAATTTAAATATAGAACAGCCGTTTATGAATTAACTGATCGAGCGGAATTAGATAGACTGGCAACTGATCTTTCGTTGGTTGCTAATCACGGCTATAAACATGGAATTATCGAATTCACTTATAGCTCCAAGGTGGATGGGAGTCCGTTTCTGATTGCTCGTTTTAGAGAGAATTTAGATATTGCCTTAAAAGATAGATCAGATTTTTCAATTTTTTGTAAACATTATATGAGTAATGATTTGGGTGATCTTGATGATGTATTAAATTCTCATGATAATTCAACAATTAGAATGTTAGGAGAAAAAAGATTTTCATATAAAACCGGAGAAGTAGGTTTTGTGCTTGTATGGTGTACCATTTGTCCAGGAACTCGTGATTTAGGAGGCGTCAATGCCATCAGAAACATTTTCAGAAATTGACCCACAAACAGGGCAACAAGATACAGTAAATCCCAATGCGATTGCTACAATTACATCACGATGGTTTGTGTTTGAAGCCGTTGTAAGACAAGACAAAACAGTTGTAATTCATTTAAAAAATCTTCGTCCTGATTTTCGAAATAAAAAAATGTTAGACTTTTTAACTAAATACTTTAGAGATAGAATTGGTGCATATGGTAGAATATACGCAGATTTCATTGGTGAATTTGGAAGCGTACATACAAAAGATTCTATCAAACTTAATAGTTTAGATATCTTTGTTTATGATTATGTTCCTGCAAAAATGCACGATGATCGTTTTGTTGTTCGTCATCTTTCTGATATTGGTCAAAAATTGATTGAGGAAATCAATAGGCAGCTTTGATGTTTCAGAATTTTCAATTAAATCAATATGAGCCAGGAGAAATCTCATTAACATGGGAGACTCTTATTGATTCTGCACGATATTATGTGTTAGTTGAAAGATCAAATTCCTTAGAAGGTCCATTTGAACTATTAAGCAAAATTCCAATTATTAATGCATATGGTTTTATTGATAGAACGGCTAATCGTGATGCTGCTGATAGAATTTTTTATTATCGTTTAGTTGCAAGAAATAAAATTGATTCAAATGATGAAGTTACTTCTGAAACAATACAAACTCATTATGACCCCCCTAATCATATTGCAAAATATATAGCCAAACAAGAACGTAGATTATTAGAACGATTTATTGGACAGAAATTTGTATTGTATACTCGCAAAACTTTTGGCAAACGTTGTCCTATTTGTTATGATCCAGTTAGACAAAAATCATTTAAAGATCATTGTAATAATTGCTTTGGAACTACATTTGATGGTGGATTTTTTGCGCCAATCATTATTTATGTAAATACTAATCCAAGAGTTGAGGGGCACAATAAAACTGAAATCATCACAACTGAACAACGTGGCGTTCAAGCTTGGTGTGGGGCTAGTCCTAAAGTTAATCCTGGTGATTTACTTATTGAAAAAGAAAGAAAAAATCAGCGTTTTGTAGTAGACGGTGTTTCTCATACTGAAACACGAGACGCAATAGTACATCAAAATTTACAAATGACATTACTTCAAGGATCACATCCATTTTATCTTGTTCCAGAAGAACCAGATGCCCGTTCAATTAATGATGTAAATGTCTATCGTAGAGATTGGGTGAGATAATGTCGAGAGCAGATTTCCAAAATTCTAGACATTTCTATCCAATGAATTATGTTATAAGGAGTTTGATTGTTTATTTAAAAGAAATGTTTAAATTAAATAATCAATTAGATTTTACGGTTTGTGATGAAGACGCGGTAACTGCTCAACAAAATCTTAGTGGATTATTAATTACGGATCAAAATGCATGGGAGACTGCTTTTCGCGGCCACATGCCTTCAATTGTAGTTAGACGAGGAAATGCAATAATTGGTGGTGGAATTCAATCTGGAGATATGTCCAGAGTCGTTTCTGCGGGGTTTAACTTACCAACTTCTGTTATGGAAATTCTCTCCGTACCTGTGGTATTATCTTGTATAGCGAGACAAGATTTAGAAGCAGAAGCACTCGCAGTTTTGATAAGCGGTTTTATTCACGATGACAAAAGATGGGCACACTCTTTTGGAATATACGGAATTGTTCCTCCACAGATCAGTCCCGTTCAAATCATGGATACTTCACAAAACGGTTTCATTTGTAGTGTTTCTTCTTCAGTTTCAATATCGCGTAAATATGACACAAGACCGCTTTCAGATGTAAAGTTACAAGAAATTGCTTTATATGTTAATCAAAATCCAACTGCCAAGATAAATTAGGGAGATAGGGGCATGGCTTATTTGCTTCCCGCACCAAGAGTACAGCAGATCCTGCGATCACCAAACGCTAATTTGGTTGATGTTGATCTGTACCCGACACTTGTTGGGCCTCTTTATAGAGTAAAGAGGGATGTGGTTGTTCAGCCTCAAGGAACAATTAGTCATGTAGTTGGTAATCCGGTTCTTGTTGCTGCATATCCGTATATTGATCCTGGTGCTGTAATTGACGTTGATTCGGTAAGAGTTTTCGTCAAAGAAGCATGGGCGATTTGGATTGATTCTAAGCTCGATAAAACGAATGCTGCATATGTTAATAACGCTGGAACTTATGTTTCAGGGTTCTTAGCCGGTCTTGATTACATGGTCGATCCTACAAGAGACTTTGTTACCGATGGTGTTAAAGTTGGTGATCGTCTCTATGTGGATGGTGGTGATGGTTTATATGTTGTTTCTGAAGTTCAGCCCAATAAGCTGACTTTTACCAGCAAAATTCGTAAAACAATCAGAGATTACGTTACTGGTACTGTTGAAGTAACTGGTTCTGGCGCAGAAAAATTAGATGTTGCTGGAACGGCTACTCTTTGGAGTACGGCAGACATTAAAGCTGGATTAAAAATCGCTTTTGGTACAATTGATACAAATACCGTTTGGTATACGATTGCTTCAATCAATAGCGCAACTAGTATCACTCTTGTAGATGGTCCTGCGGTTGCAGTCGCCGCTGGTTCTACTTATACGATTCGTAAGGGATACGAAGTAAAGCGTTACTACGCTGAATTTGAAGTTCCGGCACTTGATTTTATCGCCACTTCAACATCAGTTGAAATTGACGTTGTTGCTGATCAGACTCATGACTTTACAAGTGGCGAAATTCAGATTCTTTATCGCGCACTTCGTAAAGACAAGGTTGGTCTTTACAAGTATGCTTCGACACTTGAAGTTGAAGCTGATATGGAAAATGATTATCTCAATCCCCTTGGCTTCAGTCTTTGTCATGGTGCTTTTGCTGCAAATGGTAATACTCATCCAGTATTAGCATACATTATTTCTGAAGATAATGATTCAGCCTACATTGATTCATTAGCTGATCTTGCTAATTTCAAGAAGACATATATTCTTGTTCCATTAACAACTTCATCGGCTGTTTGCAATTCGTTCTCGGCACATGCAACGGCAATGTCTGATTGGCATATCAGTTATTTCCGTGTAACTTTTGTGTCAAGAAAACTGATTACGGCAGACGATTTAGTAACCGCTGTTGCCAGCGCCCACGCATAAGAGAGGATAAACAATGGCCGTTACAGTCACGTTGCCGATTACTGCTGACCTTATCGCTGCAAACGTAGCGATTGGTGATGAAGTAACTTATACCAAGAGTGGCGCAGGGCCTATGTTTCAGGCTCCTAATGCGACATTTGCAAGTCGTATGTATGTAACTGAAATCGTTAGTTCGACTCAGTTCAAATACGAAGGCTATAATGCTGATGGTACTGTTGCTAATTTAGCAATTGTTACTGCTACGCCTACTTTTGGTGATGTAACATATACAATTACTCACCATCTTACAAAGTACGAACAAGCAGAAGATGTGGGCAAGGTTGCTACTGCATTTGGTTCCAAGAGAACGGTTCTTGTTTGGCCCGATGAAGGCACAGTAATTGATGACACTGGTGCAGAAGTTGTTGTTGATGGCTCTTTTATTGCTTCTTGTTTAGCCGGTGCCAAGAGTGCTTATCCCGCACAGCAGGGTTTCACAAATCTTGGTATTCCCGGCCCATACAAACTGAAGCATTCAAATGAATATTTCACAAAACTTCAGCTTGATTCAATGTCTGAAGCTGGTGTTTGTGTTATGGTGCAAGATGTTGATGGCGCACAGATTTATTCTCGTCATCAGCGCACAACCGATGTTGGCATTTTTGAAAATTCGGAACTTTCAATCGTAACTGCGGTTGATAAGGTTTCGCTTGATCTTATCGAAACCTGCAAGCCTTACATTGGTAAATACAATATCACCGATGATTTCCTCAAGTTCTTGAAGCATCTTGGTGAACAGTATTTATTTAGCGCAAAAAACAATACTGCTCCAATGTGCGGCCCCCTGATTATTGATGGCGCAGTTGAAGGAATCCGCGCAAACTTACACGGCCAAAATACTGATCTTGCTGGCGGTGTGGTTGAAATGACAATTGGTATTGAAGTTGGCAAACCCGCTAACTACATCAACATCAAACTGATGATTAGCTAAATAGGAGTAATTGATGGCTACGAATATTGCTGATTATCTCAGCTTTGATGGGACACAGGGCGATTGGGCCTGGAAAGAAGACTTCGTTCAGAAGGACGAAAATCTTGGTACTTCCGGTGACTTTATTGCCAGTGAATCTACCTTAATCGCTGCTGGTCCTCCTAAGACTTCTGACGTTCTTAAAGTCGTCAAAATTGGTCTGTCTCCTAGTATTCAGATCAGTCAGCAGATTCCTCAGCAGCGTTTATATGAGATTGGTTCAGTTCGTTGCCATATTCTCAATGGTATTCCTGTTGGCGGATTAAGCATTAATCGTCTGATCTATAACGGTCCTTCGATGATGCGCGCTTTTTATGGCAATCTGTATGATGACAAAGGCAATCCTACAGATTTTGCTATTCAAGGTTTAAAAACTAAGGACAATACGGCTCAGATTTCCGCCGCTAATTCTTGGAATGCGATTACTCGTAGTCCTGACCGAGTGATGGAAGCTGATACTAAGACAAATAACCTTTGGCTCTCAATGTGGGATCAGCGGTTCAAGCTTCCTTTTGGACTCGCTATTTACATGCAAGACATTAAAGGTAATGCAGTTGGTGGTCTTTATTTTGAGGGTTGTAAGGTAAATTCTCATCAATTTGGTCAATCTGCTGGTCAAATGATTATGCTTGAAGGTTTAAACGTAGCTTTCGATAGAGCGGTTCCCATTGTGAACGGTATTGGTTATACAGCTTAATTAAAAAGAGTTTTAATAATGATGGGGGAGCTAAATGCTCCCCCATTGCAATTTTAATAAAAATTTGTTATAAATATATCAGGAGGTTTTAAATATGAGTGAAATTAACGATTTTCAAGATCAAATGAATGTTTATCAATCTACAACTATTATTATTGACAAAACAATACATTTAGGAAAACGAGCATTTAATTTAATATGTTCTATATGTCAAAATAAATGGGTAGTTAGACGAGATACATTAAAAGATATGATTAAAAAACAAGTTAATGGATGTAGAATATGTCATAATCGAAAAATTTCAAAACTAAACGAAAAAGAAAAAGTACAAGAAGATTTAAAAAAATTACACGATTTTTTTATTATTACTGAAATAGATTCTAAGAATTGGAAATTTCAATGTAAAACATGTGATACAGAATTTATAGATCAAAAATACAATATTTTAATAAATTCAAAAAATGGATGTGCTTGTACTTATTGTAAACAAAATAATGTTTTAGAAAATTGGATTGAACAGTTTAATGATATTCAATTAATCGAGCGTATTGATCCATACACAGTAAAAGTAAAATGTAAAAAATGCGAACATATCTGGAATGCTGGTAAATCTAATTTACTGAGAGCAAAAAATAAATGGAATACAAACGGTTGTTTAAAATGTGCCGAATCAACAGGCACAGGAACCTCAATAGAAGAACAAGAATTGTTCAATTTTATTAAACAACATTTTCAGGATGCCGAGAATCGCGCCTTTATTGATAAAACAGAAGTTGATATTTTTATTCCATCTAAACAATTCGCAATTGAATATTGTGGTTCATATTGGCATGGCATCGGAAATGTAGTTGCTAGAAAAAATAATAAAAAAGATCATTTCAATAAATTCAAATTCTGTGCTGATCACGGAATTCATCTTGTAACTATTTTTGATTATGATTGGATTAATAAAAAAGATTTAATTAAAAATAAACTTCTAGGTGTTCTAGGCAAACGTAAAAAATTAAGATCAAACCAATATTCAATTAAATATGTTGATTGGAATTTAGCTAAACAATTTCTTAGTGAAAATCATTTAATGGGTACTGGTGAAAAGTGTACCAGTATTGGTATTTTTAAAGAAAAAGAATTAATTGGTGTCGCTACATTTGCATATCCAAGAATAGGTACTGCAAGATTTAGCTCTGACACGGAATTAGAACTAAATAGATATGCAACATTGTATTCATGTTATAATGCAATCAATAAAATCTTTCAATTTTTAAAATTAACGAATCCAAATCTTGAAACAATAACAAGTTATGCTGATTATTGCTGGTCGAAATATGATCAAAATATTTATTTAAAAACTGGATTTATTTTTTGCGGCATCAAAGATCCTAATTATGTTTGGAGTAAAAACAGAATTATTTACAAACGTACTGAAGCTCAAAAACATAAGCTTTCATCTTTATTAGGTAAAAATTTTAATCCAGAATTATCAGAACGTGAAAATATGGAAATAAACGGTTTTTATCGTGTTTATGATTGCGGTGCCGGTATTTATAAATATATTTTTAAATAGAGGCTTCGGCCTCTTTTTTTAATTATGCAAAATTATTTAATATTTTGTTATAAGTCTTTTAAAGGAGAAGTATATGTATCCCAAGATCATCGGTCTGGAACTAGCGATCCTCATTGCCCAGTCAAACTTGGCTGGTGCAAAAGATCCTGCTACAGAAAAACGTGCAGAGGCACGATTGCAGTCCCTCGTATGTGAATACGAAACGGAACTTGCAAAGCTTCCCCATTAGGGGAAGTTTTTTAGATATGGAGAAAGTATGTACTGGCAT
>ERZ724526.862-NODE-862-length-16722-cov-5.935561_pt1 | contig 16722 bp, 11 predicted proteins | sample MGYA00376059_ERZ724526 | MGnify/ENA primary metagenome ERZ724526 (study PRJEB28724, sample SAMN07190883) | activated sludge metagenome | isolation source: activated sludge of sewage treatment plant in Hong Hong | place: Hong Kong | collected 2016-03-17 ... | reverse complement strand
ATACCCTATTAAACACATCTGATAATGGATAGTCCTCTATATAAGCATATTTATTTTGAATCTCTAGCGCACATGAAAGTTCCATTTTGAGTATGCTATAAAACACATCTAAATTTCTGTGTGCAGCGTGCAGATTCATATCGTCAACAAAAGAATTGTATAGAGCACGGAACCCTGACTCTTCTTCTTCAATTTTAAATAGATCAAAATAAAAATTTGCATCGCGTACTGCCAGGTTTTCATGAGATTTTCTTATCATATGCATATTCTGCCAAAACCTTTCTTCAAAACCAAACTTCCTGTAGAATTTTGCTAAAGCCAAGTAGTCACTTATTTCAAGATTTTCCTTTTCCATTTCTAATTGTCCTAAAAACCGGCGCACCAACCGGAATAACTCTGATGTCATTGAATCAAGTGGCCCTTTTTCTTTTTCCCGAAATGGCTTTCCTGGAAAAAACAAACCAAATACTACTTCTTTAGATAAAGCGGGGTGCGCCTCTTCGGCATTGTAATTGACGATATAGTCGTACAAACGAACGATTTCCTCCGCATTGGACGCACGGTTAAAATAGGGTGACACCAGAAACAAACGCAACTGCTTTTTCTCTGCGGGGCCCAGACGCCCCAGCACTTCCAACAATTTTCGATTCAGCATAAAAGGGCAGTGTTTGATGAGCTTTGCAAACCGGTCGCAAGGGGTTTCGGAAAATCCGAAAAAAATGTAGAAGAAATAACGCTCGAAGCGGGCAACATTTGTGTGATTTTTCTCAAACAGGTAATATAATAAACAATAACATGATGAAAAAGAGAACTTTCCGCTTTCTCCTGCTCTGCCTGCCTGCCCTGGTTTGGCCGGCCGTTTTTTTTGCCCATACCGTCGATCCCGTACCCACGGTTGAAACCGGCCAGTCGGTTTGTGTCGCTCCCGCACCGGGCTGGATAGCCGCCGTAGGCGTCACACCCAACAGTGTCAGCCTTGCCTGGGAACCCAGCGCCTATACCACCTACTACCGCGTGGAGGGGCTGGATGTAAATCTCGGCCAGGCCGTACCTACCAACTACGTCAATACCCCCAGCCTTACCATAAACAACCTTTTACCAGGCCACACCTACCAGTTTACCGTCAGTGCTTCCTATTGCCCTGATGGCGACTGGAGCGAAGGGATTATGGTCGAAATTACTACTGGCATTATTATCATTGATGGTATAGTCGAATTCCAAAACCCCTGCAACCAGTTCAACATGTTCAGCATGAATGGCGGTCAGAGCCTCAATTTCTGTGTACGAGAGACTTACTCCCAGAACTCGCCTTATCCCACCGGAATGTTGGGGAAAATAAATTACGCAGACAAGGATTACTGGTTCGGCCTTGCCGTATCCAATGGCGACGGTCGAATTGGGCCAAACCCGCTGAACCAGAATCAGTGGATCGGGAACTTTTTCCACTTCGAGCCGGATGATCTGGGCCCCGGACAACAGGGTGCAGGCTATGCACAATGTGTATATACGGCAGGCAATACCATAGGTAACGGCACACCCTTATTCACCGTCGATTACCAAAATTCAACCAATGTCGGCTATGTCGATTTCTCCATAACATTCCATGAAAGCATGGACTTCCGGATGTGCAACAGTTGCAAGCCTCCGGAACGCAGCGATGAATCCACCGATTCACCGGCATCAGACCTCGCTTCCGCACCGTCAGACATTACCCTCCTCCTGCCTCCCAGCCCCAATCCCTTCAGCGAATCAGCCACCCTGCATTATGAACGTCTGAAACCGGGTCCGACGCAGCTTAACCTGTACGACGCAATGGGCCGGCTGGTGCAATCTGTCAGCAATGAGGCACATCAGGATCAGGGAGAATATTCCGCCACCATAAGCGGCGACGGCCTGCCGGACGGCGTATATTACCTGCACATGGTGACCGGCGAAGGTAAAAAAGTATTCCCGCTCATCAAGCGCCAATAAACACAAAACGAAGGCCATCTCAGGCACGCGAAAATCCAACAGGAGTCATCCCGGTTATCCGGCGGTGGCTCCTTTTTTGTGCCCGGTACCGTCCAGGTACCGCCGGCTTTAGCCGGCGCGCACAAAGGTCAGGTACCGCCCGGCTTCAGCCGGCGCATATTAATGGTATATACGCCATTCTTAGATCACACCGGCTAAAGCCGGCGGTACCCTGCCGGCGGTACCTGATGGAAAACCGGCCAAAAATGTAATTGCTGCCACGGTCACAACGCTCCAAATTTGCACAACAATCAACGCACACCTGTACAACATCCAAACACTACTTTGATAATACCCCTCTCGGAAACCTATCTGCAAATAAACACAAAGCCCTGACCCGCAAAAGCGGGCCAGGGCATTTTATTGGTTAGATCCTTGCGGCAGTCTATTGTTTGTTCTGCTGCTGTGCGTCCGATTTTGCCGGTTTTGTCTGCTGTGCATCAACACCTGTTGCACTGGAAGAGGAGCCGGGCATCGTTTTGAGTGGGCTGATCGACACTTCCGAAGGCTGTGTGATAGTGGTTGGCGGTTTGACCGTTGAGGGAACAGCCTGCTGCGAACCGCCGTATTGCTGTTGCATCTGCTGCTGTTGCTGCATGATCCGCTCGTGGGTCTGCATTTTCATTTCATAACTGTCCGACGGCAGCGGCGGAGCGATCAGCCGGTTGGACTGTGTCGCTGCGGCGTGCTGACTGCCGAGGATCGGCGCGATGGCCAGACCTACCAGACAGGAAAGTTTGATCAGGATGTTCATCGACGGACCCGAGGTATCCTTAAACGGATCACCCACCGTATCGCCGGTTACGGCTGCCTTGTGCGGATCGGAGCCTTTGTAATACATCTTGCCCTCGATCTCCACGCCTTTTTCAAACGATTTCTTGGCGTTGTCCCAGGCGCCGCCGGCGTTGGACTGGAAAATAGCCCACATCACACCGCTGACGGTTACGCCGGCCATATAGCCTCCGAGTGCTTCTGCACCCATGATAAAGCCAACCAGAACCGGAGTCACCAGGGCTATAAGGCCCGGGATCATCATCTCGCGCAGTGCAGCGCGGGTCGATATTTCCACACACTTGCCGTACTCTGCTTTTCCGGTGCCTTCGAGCAGGCCCGGGATTTCGCGGAACTGGCGGCGTACCTCGTTCACCATTTCCATAGCGGCCTTACCCACACTCTGCATGGCAAAAGCGGAGAAAACCACCGGGATCATGCCGCCGAGGAACAAGGCAGACAATACTTTCGCCTTGAAAATATTGATGCCGTCGATACCCGTGAAGTCGACATAGGCTGCAAACAGGCCGAGGGCCGTAAGCGCCGCCGAAGCAATTGCAAAACCTTTGCCGATAGCGGCAGTGGTGTTGCCCACGGAGTCGAGCACGTCGGTGCGCTCGCGCACATCTTTCGGAAGTTCGCTCATTTCAGCGATACCGCCGGCGTTGTCGGCAATAGGGCCGAAAGCGTCGATGGCCAGCTGCATGGCGGTAGTTGCCATCATAGCCGAGGCAGCGATCGCCACGCCGTAGAATCCAGCCAGGGAGTAGGCCGCCCAGATTGCGCCGGAGAACATCACAATAGGCATCCAGGTCGACATCATACCCGTAGCCAGGCCGGCGATCACGTTGGTGGCGTGGCCGGTAGCCGACTGGCGGACGATGTTCATCACAGGCTTTTTACCCAGGCCCGTGTAGTATTCCGTGATAGCCGAGATCATGGCGCCTACGATCAGGCCCACCATCACAGCATTGAATACGCTTGTGTTCGTGACCGTTTGATTGCCCTGACCGAAATAGTTCATGGTCATTTCTTCCGGAAGCATCCACTTGATCAGCGGGTAGCAAACAGCGGCTGTCAGGATGATACTCGCCCAGTTGCCCGTATTCAGGGCGCCTTGAACGGTATCTGCGCTCACCTTGGCGTCGTCTTTCACCCGCACGAGCCACATGCCCACGATGGAAAAGAGGATACCCAGGCCGGCGATCATGATCGGCAGCAGGATTGGGCCGATGCCGCCGAATATATCGCTGATACCATTTGAATCGCGGATTACGGCATTACCGAGTACCATAGCCGCCAGTACGGTAGCTACATAGGAGCCGAAAAGGTCGGCGCCCATGCCGGCTACGTCGCCCACGTTGTCGCCCACGTTGTCGGCGATGGTTGCGGGGTTACGCGGGTCGTCTTCCGGAATACCGGCTTCCACCTTACCCACAAGGTCGGCGCCTACGTCGGCAGCCTTGGTGTAAATACCGCCGCCTACGCGGGCAAACAGCGCGATAGACTCGGCGCCCAGCGAGAAACCGGCCAGCACCTCCAGTACCCGCGTCATGGTCGTATGACCGCCTGCGGGATACTCGCCGTTCATGAAAAACACATAAAACACGGCAAACAGGGTGCTCAGTCCAAGCACGGCGAGGCCTGCCACGCCGAGGCCCATCACGGAACCGCCTTTAAACGATACGTTCAAGGCCTTGGCAAGACTGGTGCGTGCCGCCTGGGTGGTGCGGACGTTGGCTTTCGTGGCGATGCGCATGCCAAACAAACCGGCCAGTACCGAAAAAAGCGCACCGATAACAAAGGCCACCACAATCAATGGGTGGCTGGTGGTTACCTGCGTGCTGAGCCAGCCGAGCAGGCCGCCAGCCACAACCACGTAAACAGCCAGAATACGATATTCGGCCTTGAGAAAAGCCATCGCACCATCGGCGATGTTTTTGGCGATGCCCTGCATCTTGTCGTCGCCGGCATCCTGTTTTGTCACCCAGGCTTGCAGGATGAACATGTACAGCAATCCGACAACGCCGAAAAGTGGAAGTAAGTAAACCAGAGAACTCATCCGGTATGTCTATTTTTAGTGTGAAAAAGTTGGTGTAACGTGTTGAAAATCATAAAAAACGGGGTGCTTGCACCCGAAAACGGCGGCAAAAGTACGGAATTTTATTTTCCGGCAAAGTGTCGTTGAAAAAGGGAAACACCAATATGCAAGGTTATTTTATCCGGTCTCAACATCTTGCCCGCTTACCTGTTTCATGTTCCGTTTCACTAAACATATCCAGTCACCATGAAAATAGCAGTACTTGGAACCGGCATGGTAGGCAAAACCATCGGTTCGGCCTTGATCAAACTCGGCCACGAAGTGCGGATGGGCAGCCGCAGCAAAGGCAATGAAAAAGCCCTCGCCTGGGTGGCCGCCAACGGCGAAAACGCTTCAGAAGGCACTTTTGCCGATGCCGCCGGCTTTGGCGATCTTGTTTTTGTGGCCACCAAAGGCGAAGCCACGCTCGACGCCCTGAACGCAGCAGGCGCCGGGCGCCTCGCGGGCAAGGTGCTTGTAGACATCAGCAACCCGCTTGACTTTTCAAAAGGCATGCCGCCTTCTTTGTTCATCTGCAACACCGACTCCCTCGGCGAACAGATACAGGCGGCCTTTCCCACTGCCAAAGTGGTAAAAACACTCAACATCGTTAATTGCGAAGTGATGGTCGACGCCGGCAAATCCTCGGCCACCGATCGCGGCACCATGTTCGTGAGCGGCAACGACGCTGACGCCAAACAACTGGTTATCCGTGCTTTTTTGCAGCCCTGGGGCTGGAACGACGTCATCGACCTGGGCGATATCACCACGGCACGCGGTACGGAAATGCTGCTGCCGATATGGGTGCGCACCTGGGCCGCAACAGGCAACGGCCATTTTTCTTTTAAAGTAGTGCGGTGAAAGGGTTGAGCCGACTAACGTTTACCTTTGCAAAACAAGATTACCCAATGGCAACCGACCCGACAAAATTACACCCTGCAGTACTGATCGGCCTTCCCGATGAAGACCCGACGGCCACCTCGCGGAAGCAGGACCATATCGACCTGGCCTTCAAAAGCAGGGTGGAAAGCGGCGAACTGGACCACCGGTTCTTCTACGAACCGCTGCTGGCCGCCCACCCGAAACCGGGATCGCTGCCCCTGTTTTCTTTTCTCGGTAAAACACTGCGCACGCCGGTCTGGGTATCGAGCATGACGGGCGGTACCGCACTGGCTAACGTCATCAACCATAACCTCGCGCGTGCCTGCGCGGAGTTCGGCATGGGCATGGGGCTTGGCTCCTGCCGCCAGCTGTTGTACAGCGATGAACACCTTGCCGACTTCGACGTGCGCCAAACCATCGGTTCGGACCTGCCGCTTTATGCCAACCTCGGCGTGGCACAGGTGGAACAGTTGATCGACCGGAAAGAACTGGAACGCATCCCTGCTCTGCTGACAAAATTGAGCGCCGACGGACTTATCATCCACGTCAACCCTCTGCAGGAGGCGATGCAGCCGGAAGGCGACATGTTCGTACGGCCGCCATTGGAAACCATACAGGCCCTGACTGAAATCGACGGGTTGAACATCATTGTAAAAGAGGTGGGACAGGGATTTGGTCCGAAAAGCATGCGTGCCCTGTTGCAACTGCCGTTGGAAGCCATTGAGTTTGCAGCGGCAGGCGGTACCAATTTTGCAAAACTCGAGCTCCTGCGCAGCGACACAACACGACAACTGATCTTTGAAAAAATAGCCGCCGTGGGGCATTCCGCTGAAGAAATGTTGCGCTGGCTCAACATAACGGCAGCAGAATTGGGGCCAAAAGCCCTGGTCAAACACGTCATCATCTCAGGCGGTGTGCGCGATTTTCTGGACGGCTACTACCTGCTCCAAAAAGCCTCTTTACCTGCGGTTTATGGCCAGGCGTCCGGTTTTTTGAAACACGCACGCGGAGAATATTCCGAATTGCAGACCTTTGTGGAGTCGCAGGTCAGGGGCCTTGAACTGGCAAGTGCATTTTTGCAAGCCAGGTAAGGCCGAAACCGGCTCGTCATTTTTTATTTTTGTGTATTTTATACCCCATGACCCCGTATCCTATACCTATGTCGAAAGCAATAGCAGGCTTTTCCAAACTGAACAAACAGCAGAAGATCGGGTGGTTGACGGAACACTATACTGCCGATCCCGAGACGGCAGCCCTCGACTTGTCGCAATGGCAGCACCCGGACGTACAGGTTCAGAAAATCATCGACGGCTTTACCGAAAATGCCGTTTCCAACTATACGCTCCCGTACAGCATTGCGCCCAATTTCCTCATCAACGGCAAACTGTACGCCGTACCCATGGTGATTGAGGAAAGCAGCGTGGTGGCTGCGGCTTCCAGCGCAGCCAAATTCTGGCTCGACCGCGGCGGATTCCATGCGGAAGTGGTGGGCACCGTAAAACTCGGCCAGGTCCATTTCCGCTGGCAGGGCGCGCCGGAGAAACTGCGCAGCCTGTTCCCCGACCTGCAGCAGCGCCTGATCGCCGACTGCGCCGATCTGACGGTCAACATGCAGAAACGCGGCGGCGGTATCCGAAGCATCGACCTGCTAGACTTTACCGCGCAAGAGCCATTTTACTACCAGATCCGCGTTTCGTTCGAGACCTGCGACAGCATGGGCGCTAATTTTATCAACTCCGTACTCGAGCGCTTTGCCGATACACTGGAGCTGTTTGTGACGGAAATGCCGGGACTAAGCGATGCCGAACGCGATGTGGAGATCATCATGGCCATCCTGTCGAACTATACCCCGGAATGTGTAGTGCGCGCATGGGCGGAAACACCCATTGCCTCTTTCGACGAACTGGCGCGTATCCAGGGCATGGATGGCGCAGCACTGGCCGAACGTTTTGCTGTCGCCGTGCGCATTGCGACCATCGATCCTTATCGCGCTACGACACATAACAAAGGCATTTTCAATGGAATAGATGCTGTGGTAATGGCTACCGGCAACGATTTTCGCGCCGTCGAGGCCTGTGCGCACACATACGCCAGTCGCGACGGACTATACCGGAGCCTGAGCCGCTGCCGGGTGGAAAACGGTATTTTCCGCTTCGAACTTGAACTCCCGCTTGCCCTCGGTACGGTCGGCGGCCTCACGGCATTACATCCCCTGGCCCGGCGTTCGCTCGAGATTCTGGGGCACCCTTCGTCGCGCGATCTGATGTGCATCGTGGCTGCGGTGGGACTGGCGCAAAATTTTGCCGCCGTGCGCTCGCTGATAACTACCGGTATACAACAGGGGCATATGAAAATGCACCTGACCAATATCCTGAACCACCTCGGTGCAAGTGAGGAAGAGGCCGCCGCCGCGCAATATTTTTTTCAACACCAAACGGTCAGTTTCAGCGCCGTGCGCAGTTTTCTGGACAACAGCCGCAGCAGCGCGGAAGGCGTGCAAACTTCTTTATGACCGGTTGCCCGTAGCGTCACGACCGCACCTGACCGTCGCCGCGCACGATCCACTTATAACTGGTCAACTCCGGCAATCCCATCGGTCCCCGGGCGTGCAGTTTCTGGGTGCTGATCCCGATCTCGGCGCCAAACCCGAATTCGCCGCCATCGGTAAACGCCGTGCTTGCATTCGCATAAACGACGGCCGCATCGACCGATCGAAGAAACCGCGATATCGCCACGGGGTCTTCTGCAAGGATGGCTTCCGAATGCCGGGAACTGTAAAGGGCAATGTGCGCCAGCGCTTCGTCGAGGTCGTCTACGGTTTTTACCGACATTTTCATGGACAGAAATTCTGTACCGAAATGTTCTTCCCGTGCCCGTGTCAGCAATTCTGCCGGGTATCGGGATTGCAGCGCCAGGAATGCCCTTTCGTCGGCAAATATCTGGCAGCGGTGCTTTTCGCCGAGTCCGGCCACTATTTCAGGCAGGTCATTCAGCCGGTAGGCATGTACGATCAGGGTATCGAGCGCATTGCAAACACTGACACGGCGGGCCTTGGCGTTTTCTACAATACTTTTGCTTTTCAGCACATCCGCGCTGGAATCCATATAGGTGTGCACCACGCCCGCGCCAGTTTCGATAACCGGCACCCTGGAATGTGCGCGCACGTGATCGATCAGACCCTGGCTGCCGCGCGGGATAATGGCGTCGATAAAACGGTCTGCCTGCAGGATTGGGGCAAGCGCCTCGCGCTCGGAGGGCGCAAGCCAGCAGGCGTCGTTCAGGTTATGGCGCCTGAGTACATCGGCGATCAGGGCTGCGATAGCGGTATTGGTGTCATGCGCGTCGCGGCTGCCCTTGAGCACGACGGCATTGCCCGATTTGAGGGCCAGGGCAAATACGTCGAAAGTAACATTGGGCCGCGACTCGTAAATAACCCCGATCACACCTATGGGCACGCTTATTTTTTGCAGCAACAGTCCGTTCGGGCGCGTCCTTTCTTCCAGCAAGCGCTGCAGCGGAGAAGGCAGTGCCGCCACCGCAAGCAGATCGGCTGCGATGGCCTTCAGCCTTTGCTCGTTCAGCATCAATCGGTCGTATCTGGGGTCGGCTGGGTCCATACGCGCACAATCGCGGCTATTGGCCTCCAGCAGCGCCGGTATGTTTTGCAGGGCATGATCGGCCAGGTCGCGCAGGATGCCGGCTATCTGAGTGTCGTCAAAAAGCGAAAGATGACGGCTGGCTGCCCGAACGCGGTCGAGGCAGGCTTCTATATTTTGGGGATCGATTGCGGATTCCATAGTAGACAATGGCTGTGAACTAAACAGGATCAGGATAAATACAGGGCATGGTTTCAGGGTTGCCGGCGGCCACCGTGCATCTATATTTCCAGGTACAAATAATCATAGTGAACCAGTGGCTTTTTCCCTTTCAGGCCGACAACCTTCCTCGCCGCCTCTGCGCCCAATTGTACCTTGCCGAACCCGATCAGTGCCGATTTTTCGCTGACGATCCGCACCAAATCGCCCTTTTCAAAATCCCCTTCTATACGAACGACACCGACGGGCAACAAGCTCGACACCTGGCTTCTCAGGGCATTTTCGGCGCCTGCGTTGACGACAATGGCGCCTTTGCGTGCCGTATGGTCGTATGCGATCCAGCGTTTGAGTGTATTGACAGCCGCTTTGGGGCGAAAGCAGGTTCCTGTGGGCTTGCCACTGAGGATATCGGACAAGATACCGGGGTGTTTGCCGTTGGCGATCCAGGTAGCGATCCCGACACGGGCGGCTTTTTGGGCAAACCTGAACTTGGTCAGCATGCCGCCTCGCCCGAACGAGGAGCGTACCGGATCGATGAAACCCTGCTGAATTCGGTCGCCTGGAAGCACTTCGGCAATGACGCGGCTTTCGGGATGCCCGGGCGGACCGTCGAACACCCCGTCCACGTTCGACAGGATAACAAGCCCCTGTGCGCCGCTGAGCGCCGCAACAAGCCCCGCCAGTTCATCATTGTCGGTGAACATCAGTTCCGACACACTGATCACATCGTTCTCATTGACGATCGGGACGATATTGTCGCGGAGCAGGGCGGCCAGGCAATTGCGCATATTCAGGTAGTGCCGCCGGTCGCGGAAATCCTCCCTGGTTGCCAGCACCTGCGCGCAAAGCAGTCCGTAGCGCCCGAACAAATCGGCATACGTCGACATCAATTTAATTTGTCCGACCGCAGCCAGTACCTGTCGCTGCACGATGCGGCCCGCATCTTCGGGCAGTACGGTGAGCGAACGGCCGGCCCCGACGGCGCCGGAAGAGACGAGAATAACCTCCACGCCTCGCTTTTTCACTTCGGCTACCTGGTCGACGATTTGGCTGATCGCAGTGATGTCAAGCAATCCATCGGGGCGGGAAAGCACGTTGGTGCCGATCTTGACAACAATTTTTTGCATGGGAAAAAGGAGACGCTGCCGTTTGTTTTTGCGCGTTTCCGTTCAGTAGGTCGCTACCAGGCCCTTCAGTTCTTCGAGGTAGCGCTGTTTAACCGGCTCGCGAAGCAGTTTGTTCGTACGCGTATGGAAAGCATGGGCGGTTAAAAAACTGACCTGCAGGCGATTCCAGGCTTGTTCGCCTTCGATGATGTGGTATGCCTGCAATTCGTCGAACAGCGAATCGCCGATGGCATAAAAGTCGTCGCGCCCCAAATAATCGAGGTCGGCGTCGCAAATGATCTCCTCCAGCAGGTTGGCGGGCGTTTGCGGGATTTTGGTGGCCATGATCATGCCGCAAATAATATCGATGTCGCCGGACGAATAGTCGAAACCCGGCAAAACATCGCGAACGATCAGGCAGCCTTCATATTCGTGACCAAGATGTTTGTTTTTTACAAATCCGGAATCGTGAAAAAGCGCCGCTGTTTTTACCAATACCAGTTCACGACCACCTACCCCTTCGCCGGAGCAAATCTCGGATGCCATTTTCAGCACGTCCAGCGTGTGATGCACCCCGTGGTAGTAGAGCTTATCGGAGAGCTCTGTACGGAGTTTTGACAAAATAAATTGTTTGGCAGCTCGGTAATCCATGCTTGTGGGTCAAGGTAGGTATTCAGGTGAACGTCTCCTTCCTAACTTTGTTGGACGACGCGCAGCGTAAAAATGCGTAATTTCCTAAAATTGCATCCGGCATTGAAAAAAAAAATGCTGTAGACTCCAATTTTGTGCCGATTTAGGCCTGCAACGGCCTTCATTGCGTTACTTTTATCCCACAAACACGTTTAACTGCAACTCCACATTTTTCAAAACAAATTCGATTATGGATTTAATGCAAATTCTACAAGGCCAGCTGGACGATAATGTGCTGGGTCAACTGAGCGACCAAATCGGCGCCGACAAACAACAAACGGCCATGGCAGCCAACGGCATTTTTGCCACTTTACTCGGCGGGCTGGCCAATAACGCAGCGTCGGAAGGCGGCCTGGCCTCGTTGAGTGCGGCGCTCGACCGCGACCACGACGGCAGTATTCTGGACGACCTGATGGGAATGGTCGGCGGTATGGTCCAGGGCAATTCCAACCAGGGCGCGAGCGCTCTGAACGGCGCCGGTATTCTCGGTCACGTGCTCGGCGATCGCCAGGATGTGGCAGCACAGCAGATCAGTCAGTCTTCGGGCCTCAATATGAGTCAGGTAATGAAATTGATGCCTATTCTTGCCCCCATTGTGATGGGCGTACTGGGTCGCGCCAAAAATCAGGGCGGGCTGGATCTGGGTGGACTGGCAGGCGTACTCATGGGTTCGGCGCAGAATGCACAATCCGGCGGCTTCGGCGACCTCATTGGTTCCGTACTCGGCGGCGTGCTTGGCGGACAACAACCACAACCGCAAAGTGGAGGCGGCCTGCTGGGAAATATCCTTGGCGGTATTTTCGGCAAACGGTAAATCATACGTAGTGAGCGGAGGCTGTACCACAAGACCGGTCCAGCCTCCCTTCCCCTTTACAACCAATTTAAACTTTCCTGCGTCAATACCAGAGTGTGTTTCCGGCACGTTTTTGGCGGCAAACGCTGTAAAAGGGTAAAAGGTCGAAAAAATCCTCTTTACCTGCCTATTTTTGCGGCTTCATACCGTATTGCAATTGCCGGGTTTCCCATTTATCCCTGCAATGCGGAAACACTAACCGATTTTAAAGAGATTCTACCCGATAACACACTCTGACATGAAGCACATTCGATTTTGGGCGCTCCTCGGCGGACTTGTTCTGACAAGTCAATTTTCTTTTGGACAAATGCGTGGATTTGAATTGGGCGGCTGGGCCGGCGCTTCCAATTACTTTGGCGATTTGAATACCAACTGGCGGGTCAACCGTGTTCACCTTTCCGGCGGAGTAGGCGCACGCTACAACTTCAACGACCGCCTGGCATTCAAACTCGGCGCAAATGTTGGCCAACTCAGCGCCTACGATTCCGACTCCAAGAATGTGTATGAACAACGCCGCAACCTGTCGTTCAAAAGCATTCTTATCGACGGAACCGGACAATTCGAGTTCAATTTCCTGCCTTATGTGCACGGCCATCGCGATTATTACTTCACACCGTATATTCTGCTGGGCGTTTCGATCTTCCACTTCAATCCGCGCGCCGAACTGGACGGCGAGTGGTACGACCTGATCAAGTACGGCACCGAAGGCCAGTTCCGCGGCGAAGAGTACAACACCACACAGGGCGCTATTGCCTACGGACTCGGGTTCAAGGTTGACCTGAGTTACCGCTGGAGCGTAAACGTGGAATTGAGCGGCCGCAAACTTTTCACCGACTATCTCGACGATGTCAGCGGCGTGTATGCTGATGTGCGCGATATCCGCGCGCAACGCGGCGATATCGGCGCCAGCCTTGCCGACCGGTCGCTGGAACCCAAGATCGGGGAGCCGGGCAGGCAGCGCGGCAACGGCAAGAAAAACGATATGTACGCCCTGCTCAACGTAGGCGTGATGTACTACTTCGGCGATATCAGGTGTCCGGAATTCCTGCGATAAACGCTTGTCACATCCCGGCTTTTCTTTTTTCCCATTCAGCCAGGTCGGCCTGACCTTTGGCCGTATCGCCAATGGCGTTATAGGCATTCCCGCGAGCGCGATAGGCACGCGCAAAGTCGGGATTGAGTTCCAGCGTTTTGCTGAAATCGGCAATTGCTTCCTGCATACGGTTGAGGTTCAACAGCGAAAGGCCGCGGTTGTAGTATTGCTCGCTGTCTTCCGGGTACATCTTCAGGTATTGGCTGAGATCGGCCACTGATTTATCATACTGCTTGGTCACTCCGTAAAGCCCCCCCCGGTATTTGTAGGAATCAGCCAGGTTGGGATTGATCTCCAGGGCTTTATCAAAATCGCTCATGGCCTCTTTAAAGTTCTTCCGGTCGTTGGCCCAGGCGATGGCGCGGGCCTGGTACATCTTGCCGTTCTGATGGAAGCCCTTTTCAATGGCATTGGAAACGATGGAAATCGTATCGCCCCACAGCCGTATTTGCAAAACACTGAGCAGCACAAGCGCCCCGACCCAGATCCTGCCGGGCGACTGGATCGCGTAGGCATACCCGGGGAATGCCTTGTATGCCGCTTCCCATGCCGATACGATCAAATAAAAAAAGCCGATTGCCGCGAGGTAGTTGTAGTGGTCGGCACAGAGTTCGAATGTCCCCACGGAGTAGAAGGGCAACATAAAAATGATGTTGGCGCCATAAAACAGGAGGCCTTTCATGAAATAAGGCGCCCGCCGGCGGAAATGCCAGGCGGCAAAAACAATGCCCGCCAATATAAGCGGCGAGATATAGTAGATAAGGGGCAATTGTCCGTTTACCTTGTCAAAGGAATAATAAATACTAAGGTTGTAAGGGAAAAGGAGTTTTCCCCAGTACAACAGCGGCGTATAACACACCAGGAATGCTCGCTCCAGGGGACTGAAATCGTTGGTTAGCGCGCCAACTTCGACCCCGATATCTGCGCGGGTATGGAAGGTGTACAGACCAAATCCAAGGGCCAATAAAAAATAAGGGACATACCCCGGCCAGCGTTTTCCGGGTTCGATCTTCGGCTGCTTCCAGAACTGATCCAAAACAATTAATAAAACCGGCAGCATCACCGCCGTACTTTTGGCGAGGCATGCCACTACAAACAGCCCGAGTGAATACCCGTAATGTTGCCATGAGCCACCCTCTGTCTGTGCATGTTCCAGGTAGAACAGGGTGGAAAGCAGGCAAAACATCGAAAACAAGGGTGTACTAAACCCCGCTATCCAGGCCACAGACTCCACCTGTATCGGGTGAACGGCAAACAGCAGCGACACGGCAAAAGCCACCGAGGTACTGACATCGAGCCGCAACAGCACCTTGTATGCCAGCCACACATTGGCGGCATGTACCAAAGCGCTCAGCAGGTGGTACCAGAAGGGATTGTCGCCGCCTATACTATACGCCAGTGCATAGCCCATCCAGGTCACAGGAGCATACATGCCCAGGTTGAATCCGGTAAAGACCAGATCTTTTACCGCAGGATTATCTACCGTGGCCATATGGTCGTCGATCCCGAGCATTTCATTGGTGAGGCCGGTACTGAAGAGCAGGAATGCGATGACCGCCAGCAGCCAGGGTCGCCAATCACCGGAAGTTTTCACCTCGGGTTTGGAGGTTCGTTTGGCAGTTGATCCGGTATGTATTTTGGATTTTTTAGTCATTACTTATCAGTTTCTGTCAAGCGGGCGAAAAATACGGCTTTTACAGTATGGCCCAATTTCAACATACCTTTATTGCAAAATTTCAAGCAGCGAAGCTCATGAGATTGGCATCTTGGGCACAAATCATCCTTAACAATTGTATCCTTTTATGAAAAGAATCCTTCCTGTTGTTGCACTCTTCACCATGACCTTTTGCGCTCAGGCGCAATACAGCGGTCCCCGCCTTTTCCTCGATATTCCGAATATTTATTTCAATGCGCCGGATGTCGAAAAAATCGGAAACCGCTTCGGCCCCGGCATCGAGACGGCCTTTAATGTCGGCACCCACTGGAGCGTAGCGCGCCTGGGCGGCGGGCTAACCTATACGCTCGACCCCAAGGCAGAAGATGTGGGCGAATCCACCCTGCTTACCCCCTACGCTTTGCTGGAGGCCGGCGCCGGCATGTACCGTTCCAACGGCAACAAATGCGCAAAAACAAAACAAAACGCCTTCACCGTGCTGGCCAAAGGCGGACTTTTCTACAATTTCAGGAAAGAAGAGACGGGAGAGACGCTCGATCGGCTGGACTACACGGTTGGCGCTGAATTCGGCTATTTCTTTATCCGCGACGTGTTCAAGAACTACGAGATATTCCTCTCGGGCAACTATTTTACAAAGGCAAAGGTCGTCGGCGCCAATTTCGGCTTCAAGATGTTCCTGAACCTGCGCGCAGGCGGGCGCGACTATTAGCGCGTGTTGGGCCAACATGAGACATCCCGAATTTTGGCTATCCCGGGATTCGGGATTTTTTATGGACAAAAAGAGTTTAGATATCCCACCAAAAGCGGTACACCAGGCATCAGGGCACACAGATGACGCAGATTTAACTGATTCGCGCAGATTTATCCGTGCAAATCAGTTAAATCTGCGTCATCTGTGTGCTTTTTGCTCCACGCCCCGGCACTATCCCTGTCATCCCGCCTGCGGGATCGCATCGGCAGTCCGTTCCGGCGGCGTTTGAACACGGACGCCATCGGGGTTATTATTCCCCAATATCCAGAAACCGATCCAGGTAATACCCGCCAGTCCGATGAGCATATACCACAGAGCGGCATATCCCCAGGCAGCGATGATCTGGGTACCGAACAAGGGCGCAAGTATATTGGCCACGGAATACGCCATGGTGTACAGTCCCATATACTGTCCCTGCCGGACGCCTGCCGACCTGCCGAAAACATAATTGCTGCTGAAAGGCATCACGAACATTTCGCCAAAGGAAATGGCCACGATAAACAGCACGGCAGACAATGCCTGTCCAATAGGCAGTTCAAATGCCAGGTAAGCCACGGCGTACAGAACCAGCCCGAAGCGTACGTACTGCAACTGATGCCGCTTCCCGTCGAGCCGGTGTATCATCGGCATTTCAACCAGGAAAACAAGAAAGCCGTTCAGTGCCGCCACCAGTCCAATCCTGGCTTCGGTCCACTGAAAACCCTCTTTCCAGAAAACCGGCACCGTCCACATCAATTGCATAAAAACGACGGCATTCAGCATCGTTAAAAAGATAAACCACAAAAAGGTGCGGTCGCGATACGGCGAAACGGTTTCGGCCAAAGCGGCCTTGCGATCTGTATCGGTGGTAGAGGGCGCAGCCGCTTTCGGCGACATTAGCCCGCGCAACAACAAGGCGGCAAAAATACAGGTGAGCCCGTCGACCCAGAAAAGCCAGTCCCACCCAAGCGATGCCAGCAGACCTCCAAACACGGGCGCAACCGTCCATCCCAGGTT
>ERZ724526.861-NODE-861-length-16751-cov-5.329061_pt1 | contig 16751 bp, 11 predicted proteins | sample MGYA00376059_ERZ724526 | MGnify/ENA primary metagenome ERZ724526 (study PRJEB28724, sample SAMN07190883) | activated sludge metagenome | isolation source: activated sludge of sewage treatment plant in Hong Hong | place: Hong Kong | collected 2016-03-17 ... | reverse complement strand
CATTTTCAACCTTTATTGGATTCAATCTGGGTAGATTCGCGACGTTGGCAGCGCGATGGCTGGTGGCATCGCACATTGCAGAACCGCATGTTAGCATTGAAGTTTATATTGGGCGCATCGCCTGATACATTAGCGAAATCCTACTATTCTCAATCGTCTTAAAGGAGAAAGCTATGCGAGAGGTTGTTGAAGCGTATTATGGCGAAACGTTAACGTGTTCAGCTGATTTGCAGACTAACGCCTGCTGCACCGATGAGGGCATGCCGAGTTATTTAAAGCCATTGATGGCCAAGATTCATCCTGAAATTGCAAATCGTTACTATGGTTGCGGTCTTATAGCGCCACTGCTGCTAACTGGGTTGACGGTGCTTGATCTAGGTTGTGGTGCAGGCCGTGATGCTTATCTCTTGTCACAAATGGTTGGTGAACAAGGCCAGGTCATCGGGGTTGATATGACTGAGGCACAGTTAGCGGTTGCTACCCAATACCAATCCTATCATCGCGATGTTTTTGGTCATGCAGCGAGTAATGTACGATTCTTACAAGGTGATATCGAGCACCTTGATGAGCTTAATCTAGCCGATGGCAGTGTTGATATCATCGTCTCGAATTGTGTGGTCAACCTTGCCCTTGATAAATCAGCTGTTTTAAAGGAAGCCTTTCGAGTATTGAAACCAGGTGGGGAGCTCTATTTCTCAGATGTCTATAGCGATCGGCGTATACCTGCAGTACTAGCAAGCGATCCGATTTTGTATGGAGAATGCTTGGGCGGGGCACTGTACTGGAATGACTTTTTACCGCTTGCGAAACAGTGTGGATTTATCGATCCACGGCTGGTGAGTGATCGACCAATCACGATTGGAAATACTTTACTTGCGGATAAAGTAGGGAATATTCGATTTTATTCGGCAACCTATCGCTTGTTTAAGTTAAATGATCTTGAGCCGGCTTGTGAAGATCACGGTCAATCGGTTGTATATCGAGGATCGATTCCCGATCACCCGCATCATTTTACGCTGGATAAACACCATCGGATCGAGACAGGCCGTCAGTTTCCTGTTTGTGGCAACACTTTTCGTATGCTGCACGATACCCGGTTTGGCGATCATTTTGATTTTTATGGCACATTTGATCGGCATTTTGGCATTTTCCCGGGTTGTGGTATGGGAATCCCATTTGATCAAGACGATAGTCGTCAGCCTAGCAGTGGCTGTTGTTGACAATGGATTTGCCAATTCGCGATCCGTGTAAAGGGCGATATAACAAGACAATGTTCATAAAGATAGAGTGAGCAATATCGAATTGCGCATCGTAATTCCGCGCTGTATGCATATTCAAAAGCAAAATTTAGACTCGTAACTCATAATAATTCCATTTGGATTGTTGCCTTCCTTCATCAAATAGAAAGCACACAAAGTGCTTGCACAAATCTATCACGCGAATAGCGTGATATCGATCACTGAGTCAATTGTTAGTTATTGATAAATTGATATCCGTGAAGCAATTGAAATATAAACCAAAGTAAGTAATTTCTTAACTTGAGTTTAAAGCTTCACAAAATTTTCAATCAATTATTCGAGGACTATCATGAAAAAACCTACTCTTTCTTTTATTGCCTTTGCTTTATTTGTTGTTTGTTCTAGTGCAGCTTTTGCTGAAGGTGCAAAAGTTGAAAAATCAACGCTGATTAATGCATCGCAAACAGCAGGCTCTATTAATGCTGCTATCGGTAAAGATTCTACTGCCAATACCGGTTCCATCAGCATTAAAGATGGCGCTGAGGTTAAAGACTCAACGGTAATTAATGCATCGCAAACAGCGGGCTCTATCAATGCAGCGATAGGTGATGGTAGTACTGCAAATACCGGCTCTGTTTCGATTGGTAAGTAATTTCGGCATTCGACCGTAAGGTGAGTCTTTATCTAAGGTAAGCAGTACGGTCGAAATCCAGGGTAACTCATTAATATTTAAGGTAAATATACACTATGAGGCCAAAGATTTCGGTGCTTTTGTTCTTATTGATTTTTCCGGGTTATTTGTTATATGCCGACGAGTTTGATGGCGGTATACCGATAGATGAGCCGATCAAAGATAAATTGGATAAAAGCATCAATATCGAATATATCAAACGTAATGCTAAAGCCTCTGCTAAGAGTGGCAATGATATTAAGGATTGTGGTGGTTCGGGAAATCAAACATTTGGCCCTGGTGCTAATTTAAAGAATGCAACCATCGTAAATTTATCGGATAACAAAGGTGCGACTTCGGTATGTACGAAATAGGCGTATTAACAATCTGCAGCTCACTCATTTGATATTAGAGGAGACCTAATGATGAATTCCAGGAGAACATCAATTCGCTTCAATACGGTATTGCTGCCATTACTGATATTAGGTTGTGCGCTGAATCCTCAAAATGCTGATATTGGGTTGGATCTCACGTTACCTGAAGCCCGTATTACCATTTATCAGCAAGCGGTTAATCAATTAGGCTTAATGACTGATATTTACAGTCAAACACCTGTAAAAATCATGGTTAAAGAAATTCAGGACAATACTGGAACATCGATAGCTACAAGTGCAGAAATTCCCCGTGATGTTACAGAAATGGTAAAGACTACGCTGAATGCGATTGGCGGTAATGTTAGATATATTCCTTATGAGCCTGAATTTATGATTCAGACGGCTGGAACAGGTTATTCAGACTGGGCAGAGAAAATTCTGCCCCATGTGGTGTTAACGGGAGGTATTACCGAATTTGATAGAGGATTAGTAACTGATGGCGACTCAATCGAGTTCGATGCCGAGCTTGGGAAGAAATTTGGATTGAATTTCGGTGATGAGATTAAAGCTTCACTTGCGAGTGTAACGCTTGATTTCAATATGATCGACTTTAAAACCTTTACAGGTATTCCCCGTATACAGGCGGTAAACGGGATCAAACTGCATAAGGCAACACGAGCAGATAGTATCGGCTTTACCGTCAAAAGCGCAACCTTTGGCGCTAAAGGTGAAATTACAAAAGTACAAGGGCGTCATGCAGCAGTTCGCTTACTAGTTCAGTTGAGTATGCTGCAATTGATTGGTCGTTACGAGAAACTCCCCTATTGGCGATTGATTCCAGGAGCAGTTCGAGATGAAATCGTGATTGATCAGTTGCTAGCTGATTACTATGCAATGTCTACTGCCGATCAGGTCTATAAAATTCAAGAATTACTCTATTTACATGGTTACGGGGTAACTCCAAGCGGACAAATAAATGCAGAAACTCGAAATGCAGTCGAGCAATTTACGAAAGTAAGTAATCTTGCCTCATCCGAATTTGATCAGGATCTTTATCTGCAACTATACGAAAATGTGCCAATCACTCCGGCAACGAGGCAGTTAAAAAAGAATTTAAGTAATATTGCATCGATAGCACCGAAGGTGGCTGCTGCAACTGTAATTCAGAAAGCAAGCGAACCTCCAAAAACAGTTGAACCACCCAAAGTATCAACAAGCCCAGAATCAAGTACCGGTAAATTGTCTCTCGTTATCGATAAAAAGGAATACAAGATTGGGGAGACGATGCAGATCGAATTCTCTGTTAATCAGCCTATGTACGTGAGAATGGTTGTTATCAATTCCAAAGGAGAGATTTCCACCATATTTCCCAATGCATATCAAAGCGATAATTATTGCAAGCCAGGAAAAACCTACCGTATACCCAGCACTGAGTTTTCTTTAGATATCGTGGAACCGATCGGTATCGATAAGTTAAGAGCAATTGCGAGTAAAGATCCGATTCCTGCCGAGCACTTACATTTTATGACAGATGGTAATTTTGATGAAAGCAAAATGACCATGTATACCGTAAGAGCAGCAGCAGACTATGCAGTAATACAGTAGAGGAATTGAAAATGAAAAATGTATTGTTAACCTTGATCCTTGGTAGTTATTTATTGCTGATTGCTTGTGAGAATGCGCCGGTGAGACGAGAAGAATTATTAGCGCAGCATCCTGAATGGGATGTTCAGTTACAACAACTGATTCGCGAAGGATACTTAGCTAAAGGAATGACTAAAGATCAAGTCCGTGCAGCTTGGGGTAGACCTTGCTGGAGTTGTACCGGCACAACAAAAGGAAATTGGGGTGAAGCTTGGGAATATTCAACACAGGTTGTCTTTTTCGACAAAGAGGGCCTCGTTACGCGGTGGGAACCCAAATGAACATTGAAATTGTTGTACAGAAAATTTTTGAAAAAATTTTTAACGCTATGGAGAAAATGATATGAAAATCAATAAATTTGTAGGCTTTTCTAGTGCATTGGTTGCTTCATCAATTTATGCCATCTTGGCAAGTGCGCAACAAGTGCACGTTTATGAGCAACCAATTCCTGCTGAACAAATGGGTCAATTGATATTTGGTGCAAAACCAAAACTAGAACCAGAGTTCACGTCAGGAACGCGCTCCTTGAAGATTTCCGCTAAAACAACGAATACCGCCCCTAGCCCATCAGAGCGAAATAGTGTTGCGTATCCAATCGAATTTGCGTTTAATTCATCTGAAATTATGCAAAGTGCTAGACCATTTCTTGATGAAATTGGAAAAATGCTTGCTTCGCAAAATTTTGCTGAAGGAAACCTGATCGTCGAGGGACATACCGATGCAAAAGGTTCTGATAACTATAATCGATATCTCTCAGAGCGACGTGCGCAAGCGGTGAGTAATTATTTAGTTCAAAATTATGGTATTTCATCTTCTCGCCTTAAGGTAATCGGTCTTGGCAAAACAAAGCCGCTACCTGGTACAGACCCATTCGATCAGATTAATCGGCGTGTAGAATTTTATAGCGCTAACTAATCTAGAAAATGTATAAGAAAATTTTACTCACAATCAGGCACACACCTAGTATCTCGATCATGCCATGAATGTTTCTAACGTAATGAGATCGGTTCTATTGATCATTCTACTCATGGGAGAGAATAGTCTGGCCGGTGTAAGTCTGATTGAGAAAGAAACATCAACTGAATTCAGAAGGGAAAATTTACAACAAAGCACTAAGGCCCCTTTACTGAATAACCGTGTAACTAAGATTTATAAATTAAGCAAGACTAAAGCAAAACTAACTCCAAATAACTGGTATGAGGTAAATGGGGTACTTAACCAGCATTATGTTTATCTGGTCATTGAGAATACAAGGAAAAATCAAATTTCCGGCTATTTATTTAATGGCAATCAAAGCGAATATGTATATGGAGAGTGGTTTAAGGATTATTTGCAAGTTTACGATCAATCGAATAATCGTTTAATGATTCTGGTAAACGATTAGCTTTTATCGATTCAGGAATAGGAATAGCAAATCCGTGTTTATTCTTTAGATACTATTTCTTGATACCTAATGAACTAGGTGTAGATATTTGCTGTATGGAGCTTTTCTCGAGCTCTACCCCAGGAAACTTAATCCTCAATATATTCGGTAGGTATAGACCGATAATTATGAACAGAAGTGGTAAAAATGTAAGCGTCAAGTAAGAACCTGTGTCTTTAATCACGAGGGGCATATGGGGCATATTGAAGAATAAACTAGCTTGAGTAAACAGAAAAACACAAGCGCTCGGAATAACGACGAACCATGGCCCAACCTTTTCAGAAAACCGAGAATAGTGGCGGGTTTTATTAAGTACGGCTTCTATTTTTTCAATAGCACGCTCTGATTTATGATGATCTTTGTCCAACCTAAAGCATTCTTTGAAGTCTGCTAATGCATCAATCAATAAACTATAATCCCCGATCGGTTTCTCGTACTCATAGAACTTGACTCTTGCATACCCTCTAGAATAATAAATTGCAGCTAATTCCTTGTTTCTTAATCGTTTGGAGCGATTGGGTGATCCAGCTAAATTGATGCTGTTTGTAAAGTACTGTATCGCTTGTTTATATTGATCTTCGTCTTGATTTTCAGCTAAAGCAACATAGAATTCACCGAGGCCTATACGGGTATCTAAATGATTTCTCGCTCTTCTTAAGATTTTCTTATACGCTGTTTCTGCTTTCTCCATTAATTTTAGCCTCAGGTAAACTTCGGCGAGATTGCTCCAGATCGTCAAATTATCGGGGTCGTTCTTGAGGGCTTTTTCAAAATATTGAGCAGCAAGTCTAAGGTTCTCTTTCTCTGGGTACATCGAGTATAACACACCTAAGTGAGCGTTGGCCTCCCCCATAAATGCACTATTTTGCTTAGTTAGGTCTAGAAAATGTTTTTCTGCTTCGTCGTAATCTTCCATTCTAAGTAGTAACTCGCCTAACCTTAAATAATCTAATGAATTTTTAGCATCATCATTTCTTTTCTTCAGAATAGTACTTGCTTTAGTAAAGTATTCATATGCTTTCCCATAATATGCTGAGGTTATTTCTGGAGTTGAACTATCAAGTCCATACGGATAGTCATCGTGCCACTCCAAATATAATTCTCCTAGCTGTTTTAGAATATCGGGATGCTCTGCATTGAGTAGCAATCCTTTCTGGAATATCAATTCGGCTTGTTTTAGTTCGCCAAGAATTTCATAAAGGATACTACCGTAATAGAATAAAGAGTCTGCATCCTTGTTTTTTTCAGCACTTGGGATCATTTTTTCATATGCCTGACATGCTTTAATCCATTTATCACGAGCTTCCTGATACCTACCCTGTTTTTCTAACGTATATGCTAGATTATGGTATGCATAAGCAAAATCTGCATCAACTTGTGTTGCTTTTTGATATTGAGCAATGGCCTCATTGTATCGCTTGAGCTCATAGAGCGCTCGACCCCAGCTGTAATAGGCAGAGGCAGCTACAAAATCTGGCTGAATTTCAGTGACTTTTTGGTATTGAACAATAGCCTCATCGTATCGCCCCAGTTCATGGAGCGCTAGACCCCAGTTGTAATAGGTGAAGACATCATCTGACTGAATTTCAGTAGCTTTTTGGTATTGAGCAATGGCTTCATTGTTTTGCCCTAGCCGGCTGAGCGCTAGACCGCAGCGGTAATAAGCTTCTGCATAATCGGGCTTAATTTCGATAGCTTTTTTGTATTGAGCAATGGCTTCATTGTTTTGCCCTAGCTGGCTGAGCGCTAAACCGGAGTGGAAATAAGCTTCTGCATAATCGGGCTTAATTTCGATAGTTTTCTTAAATTGAGCGATAGCTTCATCATATTGCCCTAGCTGGCTGAGCGCTAAACCGCAGCGGTAATAAGCTTCTGCATAATCGGGCTTAATTTCGATAGTTTTCTTAAATTGAGCGATAGCTTCATCATATTGCCCTAGCTGGCTGAGCGCTAAACCGCAGCGGTAATAAGCTTCTGCATAATCGGGCTTAATTTCGATAGCTTTCTTAAATTGAGTGATAGCCTCATCGTATTTTTGCTGGTGATAAAGTGTTAATCCGCTATTGAAGTAATTGAGCGCCTCATCAGGATGGGATTCTTCTAGCTTGATATTTGTATCGGTTGTGCTACTACTATAATTTTGATTATCCATAGATAAACTGTTATCAATATATTACCTACATAATTAATCTGAACATGGCTTAGTTAAGGTTTTTTAATGATTGCGTAATCACCTTCTAAATGTCCTGCTGATATGATTCCACCAAACTGTGGGGTTTGAGGGAATGCGCTTACTACATTGTTTCTTACTTGCTCATATATTTTCTTTGCAGGCTCCCAGTTGTTAACATTGCGGAGCGCTTGCATGAAATACCAAGCGAAAATGGAGTGACCACCCAGGCCATCATCGGCGACCGGCTCATCACCACCGGAAGCCATTGCAATGACAGATCGCTTATCAAGATCAATGCCAAGCTGATTGAGATTAAATTTCTGTTCTTTAGTAAAAGCGCCTGAGTAACAACTATCAGAGACCATAAAGATTTGGTTGGCACTGATTGTTGATAGCATTTCTGAGATGCTCGTATTTGAAATCCAGCTTGATGGATCAGTTACTAATGCGTTAGCCGGAATCCAATAACCTCCTCCAGTTTTATCATTGAAATAGCCATGCCCGGCATAATAGACGATAACACTGTCGCTGGTTTCCATTTCGATAGCAAGCTCGTTTAAAATTTTAATAATTGTTTCACGCGATGCATTTTTAATTGGCCGTATTTCGTAGTGCATTTCATCGTTGAGCGTTTTACCTAAAGCCTCTATATCTGATATCGCATTTGCAAGTGTTGGAATTGCTTGATCCGTATATTGATCGATACCGATGAGTAATGCAAATCGCCGCTTTATTTTGTTGAGCGGGTTTTTTTCTTGTTCGTTGCTATACGCTCGTTCCGATGAATTTGTATTTCTAGACGAGGTTTTATAGTCAACCCGCTGGGTTTCAGAAATTCTACAGTCACCTTTATTAATATCTGCAATAGACGGACAAATTGGAACATCAGCGAGGCGAGGATCTATTTCTAGCTTGTATATTGCTTCTGCAAAAAGTTTTTCCTTATACAGCTTGCGATCAATGATTAACTGGTACATCTGATCGCGACTCATTCTTTTTAAATGGATTGGACCAAAATTTGGATATGTACTGAAAGTTAATTCTGTAGAAGTCTTATCGATCACTTTACCTTTACCGATTTTTTCTGGGCTACGTTGAACTGCATCTTCACCCCGTTTCATCTCTAAAGGTAATTTCTGAATAGGATTGATTTGTGGGTGATCATCAACTCCATCTACTGTAAGTGCAAATTGATTGCTTTCTGCCTGAACAAACTGGTAATTCCTAGCCTCTAGGCCAGTTCCCTGAATAGCGTAGAGTCCTTTCGCAGCGTTATTAGTTGCGTTGGTTCTCCATGCAATAACACCATTTGTATCCTTCTCAAGTGTATCATCACCGACAAACCCAGTTACTTTACCTTTGAAACCAGTCATCTCCGTTCCAGCGGCTCTAATCGTAGGGTCGGCGATATAAGTTAAGGTTGCGGGTGTTATGTCTGCGCTGGCAGGAACGATATCTGTGGTTTCTAATAGGTAATTAGATTTATCTTCACCATTTAAGGCAATGTCAGTGATATTGACTGCAATATTTTTACCGACTTCTTTATCTGTAAATGTTGCTTTACCTCCTGACAATGAAACACTATCGCCATCAATTACACCGGATAATGTTCCCGAGTTTTTGATTAAGTTAGCACTGAAATTATCATCATATACTTTGTTCGATACTATGAAGTTGCTCGCAACGAGATGCTTCGGGGTTATATCAGCCGTAGTAGTTGCTGAAGCAAAATTTCTTAATTGATAATTTTTTCCATCAGCACCACTGAGTGTGACATTCTGAAAATTGATGGTGACGGGTTTATTTGTTCCAACGTTCCAATCATTCAATAAACCTTCACCGGTCAGTTGTACATCATCATCGTCAATCGTACCTGATAGGAAAGCGGTGCCATCTACACGAATTTTGTTGTCTCGATCATAAGTTTTGTTCTCTGCCGTAAAATTGCTAACTGAGATTTCAGCAGGATTGATTGTTAATTCATTTGAGCTACCTTGATCATCGATAATTGTGTAGCCACGCTGGCTTAATAAGCCACCTAAATAGCTTACGTCATGTTGCCCGGCCACTGGATTGTTGGTTGTAGAGTGCTCCCCTTCAATTTGCCATTGAGCGCTTCCAGTAATTGTATTTTCTGGCGTATCACCCTCTAGGAAACCAGTAAATTGAGGTTTAAATAATGGAATCGATTGGCCATAGATGATACTTTCGCTTGAAGGAGACACTCTTAGAATTGGCGCCAGACTATAAAAGAACCAGTTACCAGTGGTTGCATAGTCTGGTTCACTACCAAAAATAAAAGTTTGATTGAAATGACGATTAAATGGGGCGCCTATAGAACCTTCTTGACTTAGAGTAGGGTTGCTCGCGTAAATGTGCCAACGTCCAATAGATCCAATTCCCTGATCACTGGGGCTGTTATTGATGAAATTACCATCTACAGCGGCTAATGTTACAGTTCCGTCGACTCCTGGATTTATTCTAGCGCCCTGGTTAATTGTGAGGGTAGGAGTTCCTGGCTCTGTTAAGTTTGGATTAGTGTTCTTGGCGGAGGTATCGCCGGATATGGCAGTAATTTGGGTGTTGAAAGCAGAAATAGATTGATTAATGGATAGGTTGCGGCCTGATTGCAAAGTGAGATTGCCAAAAGGGTTTCCTTCACTAAATGAGTCTAAGGAAATACCGGAGTCTACAGTTATGTCATTGCTAGCTTGTAATACCACATTGCTTCCATTGAACAATGGAGTTTCGATAGTTATAGGTTCGATATAGCTCGTTTGAGGAATTGGTTGGGACGGGATATTTCTAGTAATGATGATATTTTTAGGGTCATAAAATATTAATCCGTGTTTTCCAACCTGGATTTCACCACTTTGAAAGAAGCTTCCTTGAGATGATAATTCGACACGCCCCCCATCTTTAGCTTGAATTAGGCCTGCTTGTTTACTCAATTGCGTAGACCATACAACAACCTCGCCACCTTTTGTTTGCTGACCCTCTACACCATTTGCTTTTATTTCGCTACCAGCACCGATTAATACTTCGCGAGCATGGGGTAATGTGCCATTGCCTTGCCAACCTCCACCAATATGGATAGTTCCACCTTGTAGATTTCCCGACGCATCAATAGAAGCGTTCTGCAAAGCAATGCTGTTTCCAGTTAATTCAACAAAGCCACCTTTTAATGCTCCGACAGCAGTTAATGAAGTGGATAGAGAGACAGATTGATTGCCAATAATTTTGATGTGCCCTCCTTGTTGCCCATCCGCGTAAATCGATGAATTCGGAGTACCACTTAACGTATCAGTAATTAGTTGTATTTTTCCACCCGTATCTCGGGGGTTTGAGGTATCTAATGATCCAGCCAATTGAATAGAGTTATGCGCGAAGAGATTAATGTTGCCCCCTGGTGCTGTAATTCTTCCCTGCTGCAAGATTTGTGGTGCTGAAAGCGTAATTTCTCTTCCACTAGTGTTGCCATGTTGTATTAATTTTGTGTTGGCTTCTAAATGAATAGTGCCATTTTCAGCTTGAATTTCATTCTGACTTCCTAATGCTACATTATCTGCTTTGAGGGAAATGTGTCCATTTGGGGCTGTGGCTATGCTATTGGCGCGAATGATACCCTCTTGATTAACGATACTTCCGTGTATATCAATGGTGCCATTTGAAGCAACAAGAGAACCTATATTAACTGCCGAACTATTAGGAGCGCTAATTTCTACTGATATATTAGGGACTGCCGAGTCAATTAGCTCGATCTTTTTTCCTGCAGCAAGCACGATTTGCCCCTGAGGGGTGTAAACTAATCCTTCGTTCTGCACATGATTTCCTATAAGCCAAACCCGTCCTCCAAAATTCGTGCGTATTTCCCCAAGATTCTTTAACTCACCAGTGTTATGTTCAGAGAAGAAATGATATCGATGTGCTAGGAAATCAATATTTGAGATGTCGTGTGTACTTGCAACTAGGCTTGTAAGGTCGATACGTGCGTCAGGGCCAAATAATATGCCGTAAGGATTGATCAGCCATACACCTCCATTACTGGTTAATTTACCTAATATTTCGGATGGATTATTTCCGAGTACGCGGTTCAATACCAAACTGCTTGAATCATGCTGTTGAAAATGTAAATGGTTTTCTGGTCCTATGGAGAAACTCTGCCAATCAAGAATAGTGTTAGGAGTATTGGTAATCGTCATGGAATTACCATAACTATTTATATCAGCACTACCATGAATTACCGATAATTCTGTTGGTAGCTGAGCCAAAGCGTTGGAAAAGAATATAGGCGACAATAAAAGAGTTAGAGTTTTTATAAAGAGTTTTCTCATTAACATAGTTAGCTTTCCTCTCTATTTTTGTTAATTTTTCCAGTAGTTCGATGTTCGATTCAATAATGAATGTTAATAGCGAGGTGACCTCTGATATCTCCTGCTTTTTGCAAATTTCCATCAATGAGTGCTTGCCCAAGGTCTAGGCGTCCGGAAAATTGTTTTCCAATTTTGAAGCGAAGCCCCCCACCGATACCTGCTAGCGCACAGGAGTTACTATGAGCGTTACAATCCATGTGGTGATTATTACCTGCCCATCCGATATCAAAGAAAACCAAAGGTCTAATACTGATGCTTTCTGATTTTATATAGCTGGCAATATCGGGTCCTAACCCTTCTAAATTAAAGGCAATACCATAATCGCCTACTACTTCTCTTTCACGGTAGCCTCGTACACTGATAACACCCCCCATAGCGCTTCCCCCACCGCCTATACCAAATTGTTCGCCTGGAATTAGAGCAAAAGGGCTATATTGGGTTGTTAGTCTTTTAGATAGGGTAAAGCCTGTAGAAAAATTTAGATTACTAAATCCGAAGAAACGCCATGCTGCATAATTTTTTTCTGCATTAGGGCGGGCGATGTCAAAATTTGAGTTACTGCTGCCAGCTAGATTACCTGATAAATTTGTATGGAAACCCCAAGAAAATTTTGAACTTTCAAACTGCCCCGTATAACCAATGCTGAATGGAGCAACTGTTATATCTGCATTAATTCTTCCACATGCATTAATAATTCCCCGGAAATCACAGTGATTGTCGAAATGGCGCCAGTCCCACCCAATAGTTAGCCGATGATCATATTCGCCCAGGCGCGACAAGAATCGATGTGCTCTTATACCAGCCACATGGCCTTTCCCAATAAATCCGATAGGACCTATGCTGATAGGAGTGGCAGATGTAGTGCTGTCTATGTTGGAGAAAGCGTAAATCAAATCAACAGCGGATAAATAATCATAAAGTGGAATGCGATAACCTGCGCTATAAACTTGTGCATGACCTGGATCTGTGGGAGAGGTTTGAAATTGGAAAGTACCAATATGGTCACGATTCCAAAGATTTGTATGCTGTATTCCAGCACTAACTCTAAAATTTCCAGTGCCTGGAGTTCCGGCGCTATCTAATCCAAACAATAATCGCAACGATTTTTCTTCAGTTACTTTGATATCTGCATTTATTGCGCCTAGTTTTATCCCTGGTAGTAAAGTAATGTTCAATTTTTTACCAGGATTCTCATTTGCCATTTGGATATTTCGATCAATATCCTTTACGACAGGGGTGCTTCCAATAATTAACTTTGGTAGACTGCTGAGGATATTAGATTCTTCGAGATACTTATTACCCGAGATGTTAATGTGTTCTAATTTGCCCTCAAGAACTTTAATTACAATTTCGCCTTGTTCAAAAACTTGTTCTGGAAGATAAGCGACAACCCCTCCATAACCTGCGTCACGATACGATTGTTGTATCAAGTTTGCAGCTTTTTCAAGGGTAGCCATGGTATGGCTCTGGTTTGTAAAATTGATTAGGAGTCCATCTAATTTTCGATCAGGGAGTAAAGCATTTCCTTCGATACGGATTGTTTTTACAAAAAAGAATTGGTCAGGAAGGATATGGGGTGAATTAATTTGGGCATAAGCCGTGATTGCTAGAATTAAATTCCATGCAAGGAATAAGTAGATGAAGCTTCTTTTTAGCTTATTACCCATATTAAAGATATTAAGAAATTATTAATATGGTGATAGTCTAGGTCTTGTTGTGATTTTGAGCTGTGATGGAATAAACTTTTTGTTCGTGATATATGCACACTTTTTTTAATCAAATTTCTAGCGAGCAGAGAAAAAAGTAATGAACACTAATTGAGAGTATGCTGGAGCAATCAAATGTCGCGTTCAGATGATTGGTATCAAACCCCTCAAGGTGAGCCGCGTGGGTTTATTGAATCGCGCAAGCTAGAGGAAGTTTGGTTTCATACCGGTACAGCCTGTAATCTTGCTTGCCCTTTTTGTTTAGAAGGTTCCAAACCAGGAGACAATCGATTACAGCAAATACGACTCGCTGATGTAGAGCCTTTCATCCATGAAGCGCTTACGCTGGGTGCTCAACAGTTTTCATTCACCGGGGGCGAACCGTTTGTTAATAAGGATTTCGTGCGCATACTTGCAACTGCATTGTCGTATCGACCTTGTTTAGTGTTGACTAATGCAACAACGCCCCTGATCAAACGATTACATCAACTTGCGCCGCTGTTGAAACAGTCGTACTCACTTCATTTTCGAGTGAGTCTGGATCATTTTGATGAGGTGCAACATGATGCAGGGCGCGGTCAAGGGATGTTCAAACTTGCGTTAGAGGGGATGCGACATCTCTATGGTATGGGTTTTACCGTTTCGATTGCGCATCAAGCTATTACAAATTGTGATGCGGCGGTTGTTACAAATCGTTTCCAAGAGGTATTGACGGCCCATGGTTTACCAGGTGATTTACATCGTATCGAATTTCCTGAATTTCATTCTCCGGCATCTCAGGTTAACGTTCCCGTTATCACGCCGCATTGCATGAATACGTATCAAACTGAGCAAACCCGACAACACTTCATGTGCGCTTTTAGCAGAATGGTGGTTAAACAAGCAGAGCGCATGCGTGTTTATGCTTGTACTTTAGTCGATGATGATCCCGATTATGCATTAGCAGATACTTTAACTGATAGTTTAGCGATTCCCGTTAGCTTGAAACATCATCGTTGCTATAGTTGCTTCCGCTATGGTGCTTCGTGTAGCGAGTATCGATCGCCTGCATCTGTCACGATTCCATGAATAAGCGCATATGGGTATTGCTTGGATTGCTGACGCTGATTGGCCTCTATTTGGGTTTTGATCTTGGGCGTTTTCTGAATTTAGAAACATTCAAAACCTATCAACATGAACTAGTAGAGTTTTATCAGCAGCAACCTTGGTGGGTGATTAGCGTTTACTCCATCAGTTACATCGTCATGGCTGCCTTGTCATTGCCAGGTGCAGGCGTGATGTCACTCGCAGGCGGCGCCCTATTTGGTTTCTGGGTCGGGGTCCCAATCGTGTTGTTGTCAGCTACGCTTGGCGCAACCCTTGCGTTTCTTGCAGCACGCTATTTTTTTAGAAATTGGGTTGAACACTACTTGGGTCATCGCTTGATGACCATTAATCAAGCGCTTCAGCGGGATGGTATTTTTTATCTGTTCTCGTTAAGGTTAATTCCAGCAATTCCTTTTTTTATAATCAACTTACTGATGGGGCTAACGACATTACCGATGCTCAGTTTCTTTTGGGTTAGTCTTGTCGGTATGTTGGCAGGTACCGCAGTTTATGTGAATGCAGGGACGCAGCTTGCAGCCATTGATAACCCAGCCGAGATTTTCTCACCGATTATACTTTCTTCGTTTCTATTGTTGGCACTTTTTCCGTGGTTTGCTAAAGCGATTATTGCCATCAGCAAACGGCACCGACGCTATGCACCCTGGAAAAAACCAGCTCGGTTTGATCGTAATTTGATCGTAATTGGAGCTGGTGCCGCAGGGCTTGTTACTGCCTATATCGCAGCAGCAACACGAGCTAAAGTAACGCTCATTGAAAGTCATAAAATGGGAGGAGATTGCCTGAACTATGGGTGCGTACCTTCCAAATCGCTCATTCGGACCGCACATTTTCTGAATGAAGTTAGAAAGGCGCAATCTCTGGGGATTGAGCCTGTATCTGTTGAGTATCAATTTCAGGACGTGATGGCGCGGGTACAACGCGTTATTCAAACGATAGCCCCCCATGATTCGATCGAGCGTTATACACAGCTTGGCGTCGAAGTTATCCAAGGGAAAGCGCACATTACCTCACCGTGGACGGTTTCCGTTAATGATCAAATTTTGTCGACCCGTACCATTGTGATCGCAACGGGGGCACGTTCTGCTATTCCTGATCTTCCGGGGCTTGATCAAGTTCGCTACTACACATCAGAAACCATATGGTCGCTGCAACAACCTCCCAAGCATTTGATCGTACTGGGGGGAGGGCCTGTTGGTTGTGAGCTGGCTCAAGCTTTTGCACGGCTGGCGATTCCTGTTACGCTTGTTGCACGTAATCGATTGTTGATGCGTGAAGATCATGAGGTCGCAGCATTAATCGAATCTGCTTTACAAGCAGACGGTGTGAAAATTCTGACACAGTGCAAAGCGACTCGGTGTGAAGTGATTGGTAGCGAGCAGCGATTGTTTCTTTGTGATCAAGCAGGTATCGAAACCATGTTGGTATTCGATGCACTGCTCTGCGCTGTTGGTAGAGAGGCGCGTGTGACTGGATATGGGCTAGAAGAATTGGGAATCAATCTTTTACCAACTGGAACGATCGAAACCAATGACAAGCTCCAAACGATTTACCCCAATATTTACGCGTGTGGCGATGTCGTGGGACCCTATCAATTTACCCATATTGCAGCACATCAGGCTTGGTATGCTGCGGCAAATGGATTGTTTGATATGATCAAGCGGTTTAGAGTGGATTACCGTGTTATTCCTTGGTCTATTTTTACAGACCCCGAAGTGGCCCATGTTGGGTTATCCGAGCAAGAAGCACAAGCCTGTAAGGTGAATTATGAAGTAACGCGATTTGACCTAAAAGAACTGGATCGCGCGATTACCGATGAAGCGGCATATGGTTTTATCAAGGTGCTAACAGTTCCAGGGAAAGATCGTATTTTAGGGGTTACGATAGTCGCTAGCCATGCAAGCGATCTAATCGCGGAATTTGTACTGGCTATGAAACATGGACTTGGGCTTAATAAGATTCTCAGTACGATTCACAGTTATCCAAGCTGGTCAGAAGCCAACAAATACGTTGCGGGAGAATGGAAGCGCCAACATATCAATCCAC
>ERZ724526.859-NODE-859-length-16756-cov-11.064846_pt1 | contig 16756 bp, 13 predicted proteins | sample MGYA00376059_ERZ724526 | MGnify/ENA primary metagenome ERZ724526 (study PRJEB28724, sample SAMN07190883) | activated sludge metagenome | isolation source: activated sludge of sewage treatment plant in Hong Hong | place: Hong Kong | collected 2016-03-17 ... | reverse complement strand
CCCCCGAGAACACCTTGACCATCAGCGCCGTCGCCTCGGCCAGCCCTTCGATCAGCCCGACGACCAGCGCGCTGGCGCCGAGGGTCGTCACCATGAACAGCGGAAGCAGGCTGTGGATCATCTCCGAGGAGATATCCATCAGCAGGCTGACGAAGCCAAGCACCCAGACGCCCGATGGAATCTGCCCCAGCGTCGATCTTGGCACGGAACTCATGCCAGCCCCGCCCTAATGCAGCATTTTGAGCAACAGAATGAAGTTGACCGCGAGCGATGCGGCAGCGACGACCTTCCACAGCATGAGCGGGTTGCGCTGAACCAGCGGCTGCCGGCCGGGTGCCGCGAGCGGCCGGCTGGAGCCGCGCTCGAGGGCAAGAAAGAACTCCTCCGCCGTTTCGAAGCGATCCCTCGCCTCGCGGGCGACGGCCTTGAGCAGGATATTCTCGAGCCATCCGGGGATTTCCGGCCGCCAGCGCGTCGGACGCACGGGCTCGCCGAATTTCGGCTTCTGGAAGGGTTCGATTTCGCCATACGGGTACTTGCGGGTCAGCAGGTGGTAGAGCGTAACACCTGCGGCGTAAAGATCGAAGCCCGGCGCCGGCGGCGCCTCCGCAAGCAGTTCGGGCGCCATGTACGACGGTGTTCCGGCCTGGCCGACGGGGTCGTCGGCCTTGCGCTCGCCAAGGCTGAGCGCGACGCCGAGATCGAGGATGCGCAGCGCGCCATCCTGCGCGAGATGAATGTTGGCGGGCTTGATGTCGCGATGCACGATATCGAGCCGGTGCAGCGCGGCAATGCCCTTGAGCAGCGCGATGCCGAGGCGCACGACATCACCGACCGGGAAATGCTGATCGGCATCGAGCCGCGCCTGCAGCGTGGCGCCGGCGTGCCAGGTCATCAGGTAGTACAGCCCGCTTTTTTCATCCGACGGCACAACCTGCGGAAAGTACGGAGAAAGCACCCGTCGCGCCCGCCATTCTTCCATCAGCAGCGCGGCGCTGGCGCCGGCATCGCCTTGCAGCTTCGGCTGCAGCGTCTTGAGCACGAGCTGCTGGCCGTTGCGCAGGTTGCGCACGCGATAGAGCAGCGTCTCGCGGGCATCGTGCAGCACTTCCTCGACGACCAGCCCGTCGATCTCGTGCCCGACCTTGAGACGATGCGGCAAGGGCAGGCTGGCGGCACTCTCGAGGCTGTCGCGCAGGCTCGCCCGCGGCAGCGCGAGCACGTCGATGACGACCGCCGTCGCGTTGTCGTGCCCGCCGTGGGCCAGCGCCAGGCTGGTCAACGCAGCGGCGGCGGCCTGCGGCTCGGGATGGTCGAGCAGGACTTCGGCCGTCAGCGTATCGGGCAGCACGCCCCAGACACCGTCGGAAACCAGCAGGAAGCGATCGTTCAGCGCGAGTTCGCCGTCGGCAAAGTCCATCAGCACGCGCGGGTCGAGACCGACGGCGCGCGACAGGACGTTCTTGAGTTCCGGGTGTTCCCAGGTGTGGTCGACAGTCAGCGCGGCCAGCCGCCCGTCCTGCATCCGGTAGATCCGGCTGTCGCCAATATGCGCCGTGTGATAGCGTCGACCGCGCAGGACCAGCGCCGACAACGTCGTCGCCATGCCGGCCAGTTCGGCATTGCGGCTCGCTTCGGCGATGACCCAGCGGTTGAGCGCCGTCGTCACCGTCTCGATGGCGCGCGGCACGCTCCAGGTATCGGGCGTCGCGTAGTAATCGGCGAGCAGGCCGCGCACCGTGTATTCTGCCGCCTCGCGGCCGCCCTTGTGGCCCCCGATGCCATCGGCGACGGCGGCGATGACGCCCTTGTTTTCAAGCTCCTGGCCGTCGGGCGTGGCGAGACCGCAAAAATCCTCGTTCCACTCGCGCGGGCCGGTCAGCGAGGCGTAGCCGACAGCAACTTGCAATGGCATGACACGGTCCACATGAAAAAGGCGGGGAAGCCGTTTGGCCGCCCCGCCCTGCAACTTTACGTCAAATCTTGGCGGCCGTCAGATGACTGGCGCCCCAGGTGGTGCGCCAGCGGGTCTTGACCCCGGTCAGGCCGACCAGGGCAAGCACGGCGAGCGCGGCGAAGATCAGGAAACCCGCCTGATAGCTGCCGGTCATCTGCTTCGAGTAACCGAGGCTAGAAGCCAGGTAGAAGCCACCGACGCCACCGGCCATGCCGACGAGGCCGGTCATGACGCCAATTTCCTTCTTGAAGCGCTGTGGCACCAGCTGGAACACCGCGCCGTTGCCCATGCCCAGGGCGAGCATGGCGCCGACGAAGACAGCCAGCGCCATCCACGCTTCCGGCAGGCCGAAGCTGACGACCCCCAGGAATATCGCGGCGAAGATGTACATCACCGTCAGCGACCTGACGCCGCCGATGCGGTCGGCGACGTTGCCGCCGATCGGCCGAACCAGCGAGCCGGCGAAGACGCAGCCGGCGGTGAAGAAGCCGGCCATCTTCGGGTCGAGGCCGTACTGGGTGTTGAAGTAGATGACCAGCGACGAGGCCAGACCGACGAAGCCGCCGAAGGTGACCGAGTAGAAGAACATGAACCACCAGGCATCCTTGTCCTTGAGCACCTTCAGGTACTCGGCCAGGGTCTTGGGCGGCGGCGCATCCGGCGCGTCCTTGGCCATGAAGACGAAGGCGATCAGCACGATGACCAGCGGAATCAGCACGATGCCGAAGACGTTGGTCCAGCCGAAGGCAGCGGCCAGGCCCGGAGCGAACAGTGCGGCGAGCGCGGTGCCGGAGTTGCCGGCGCCGGCGATGCCCATCGCCGTGCCCTGGTGCTCGGCCGGGTACCAACGCGAGGCCAGTGGCAAGGCAGCGGCGAAGGAAGCGCCGGCGACACCGAGGAAGAGGCCGAGGATCAGCACTTCGCCGTAGGAATGGACGCCGGCCACCCAGGCGTAGGCCATGGCGGCAATGACGATGATCTGGCCGATGATCGCCGCTTTCTTCGGCGACAGGCGATCGACCAGGATGCCCATGACGATGCGCAGCAGCGCGCCGGCCAGTACCGGGGTAGCGACCATCAGGCCCTTTTCGGCGTGGCTCAGGCCGAGGTCCTTGGCGATGCCGACGCCGAGCGGGCCAAGCAGGACCCAGACCATGAAAGCCAGGTCGAAGTAGAGGAAGGCCGCCAGCAGCGTCGGTGTGTGGCCGGCCTTGAGGAATGATTGCTTGTCCATTGTTTGCTTTCTCCGGTTTGACCGCGGTAGCGGTCGTTTCACGGGCGACCCGCCGGTAGGCAGGCCGCCGTTCTCGTCAGACGGAAAGGAATACCTCGCCGCCTTCCACCTTGACTTCGAACTTGGTGCACGATCCGACATCCGGCGCCACTGCCTGGCCGTCGTCGAGGCCGATGTTCCAGCCATGCAGCGGGCAGGTGACGCGCTTGCCGTGAACGATGCCTTGCGACAGCGGACCGCCCTTGTGCGGACACTTGTCGTGCAGCGCGAACACTTCGTCGGCCGCGTTGCGGAAGATCGCGATGTCACCACCCGTTGACGGCTTGACAATGCGCGAGCCGAGTTGCGGGATATCTTCCAGCGGGCAGATCAGTTTCCAGTTGCTCATTTGGCTTTCCTCGTTTTCCGGTGTTTTCAGGCGTCGACCGCGACAGCGATGGGGATGAACTGCTTGATCGCCTGCGCTTCGCGCGAGATCGCCCACGGATCCCTGGCATCTTTCAGCGAATCGAGGAGGCGCGCATGGAGCGCCTTGCGCCCCTCTTCGTCCTCGACGATCTTGCCCTTGACGTAATCCATGCCGACGCGCTCCAGGTAGTGGCAGGTGCGCTCGAGGTACCAGCCTTCCTCGCGGTAGAGTTGCAGGAAAGCACCGGAATATTCCATGACCTCCTCGTCGCTCTTCACCTTGCACAGGAACTGCGCGACCTCGGTCTTGATGCCGCCGTTGCCGGCGATGTACAGCTCGTAGCCGGAATCGACGCCGATGATGCCGACGTCCTTGATGCCGGCCTCGGCGCAGTTGCGCGGGCAGCCGGAAACAGCCAGCTTGACCTTGTGCGGGGCGTACATGTCGAACAACATCTTCTCGAGCTTGACGCCCATCGACATCGCCAACTGCGTGCCGAAGCGGCAGTGCTCGGCGCCGACGCAGGTCTTCACGGTACGGATCGACTTGCCGTAGGCATGGCCGGACACCATGCCGGCGGCGTTGAGGTCGGCCCACATCTTGGGAAGGTCTTCCTTCCTGACGCCGAGCAGGTCGATGCGCTGGCCGCCTGTGACCTTGACGGTCGGCACCTTGTACTTCTCGGCCGCATCGGCGATGGCGCGCAGTTCGGCCGGCGTCGTCAGGCCGCCCCACATGCGCGGCACGACCGAGTAGGTGCCGTCCTTCTGGATATTGGCGTGCGAACGTTCGTTGATGAAGCGCGACTGCGGATCGTCCTTGGCTTCGTGCGGCCAGGTCGAGATCAGGTAATAGTTGAGCGCCGGGCGGCACTTGTCGCAGCCGTTCGGCGTCTTCCACTCGAGAAAGGACATGACCTGCGGGATGCTGGTCAGGCGTTGCTCGCGAATCACCTGGCGTACCTGTCCGTGGCTGTGATCGGTGCAGGCGCAGAGCGGCTTCTTGTCGGAGGCGGCTGGCGTGTAGGCGCCGCCGATGGTCGAGGCGAGAATCTGCTCGACGAGACCGGCGCAGGAACCGCAGGAAGACGCCGCCTTGGTATGTTTCTTGACCTCGTCCAGCGTAAACAGGCCCTTCTCCTTGATCGCCTTGACGATGCTGCCCTTGGAGACGCCGTTGCAGCCGCAGACCTCGGCGCTGTCGGCCATCGACGCCGCCTTGCTGTTGCCGGCATGGCCGACATCGCCAACCAGCGACTGGCCGAAGATCAGCGAGTCGCGGATGTCATGGATGTCGCGACCATCCTTGAGCAGCTGGAAATACCACGGGCCGTCGGCCGTGTCGCCGTACATGACGCCGCCGACCAGCTTGTTGTCCTTGATCACCAGCTTCTTGTAGACGCCGCCGTGCGGGTCGTTGAGGATGATTTCCTCGGTGTCCTTGCCGCCCATGAAATCGCCGGCCGAGAACAGGTCAATGCCGGTGACCTTGAGCTTGGTCGAGGTCACCGAACCCGTGTAGCGGCCGATGCCGTAGCCGGCCAAGTGGTTGGCGGCGACCTTGGCTTGCTCGAAGAGCGGCGCGACCAGGCCGTAGGCGATGCCGCGGTGGCTGACGCATTCGCCGACGGCGTAGACCTTCGGGTCGTAGGTCTGCATCGTGTCATTCACGACGATACCGCGGTTGCAGTAGATGCCGGATTTCTCGGCCAGCGAATAGTTGGGGCGGATGCCGGCGGCCATGACGACGAGGTCCGCCGGAATCTGCAGGCCGTCCTTGAAGCGGATGGCGGCGACGCGGCCGGATTCGCCCTGGATCAGCGCCTCGGTCTGGGTTTCGAGCAGGAACTTCAGCCCCTTGTCTTCGAGCGACTTCTGCAGCATCTTGCCGGCGACTTCGTCGAGCTGGCGCTCGAGCAGCCACGGACCGAGATGTACCACGGTGACGTCCATGCCGCGCAGCTTGAGGCCGTTGGCCGCCTCCAGGCCGAGCAGGCCGCCGCCGATGACGACCGCGTGCCGGTGCAGGCGGGCCGTCTCGATCATCTCGTCGGTGTCCTTGATGTCGCGGTAGCCGATGACGCCGGGCAGGTCGTTGCCGGGAATCGGCAGCATGAAGGGCGTCGAGCCGGTAGCGATGAGCAGGCGGTCGTATTCTTCTTCAGTACCGTCTTCGGCAATGACCTTGCGCTTGACGCGGTCAATCTTGCTGATGTTCTTGCCGGTATGCAACCTGATGCCCTTTTCCTTGTACCACTCGAGTTCGTTGAGGACGATTTCCTGGATGGTCATTTCGCCGGCCAGCACCGGCGAGAGCAGGATGCGGTTGTAGTTCGGGTGGGGTTCGGCACCGAAGATCGTGATGTCGTAATGATCCGGCTTGATCTTCAGCAGCTCTTCGACGGTGCGGACACCGGCCATGCCGTTGCCGATCAGGACGAGACGAGGTTTGCTCATTTTTGACTCCAACGTTGCGCGCACCCTAGGGTGCAAAATTTATTTCAGCGCATGACGTCGTTGCCATCGAGCCGCCTGCGTTGGCGGTTAATCCGCTGTATTGGACTTAGCATCGCAATCACCGTGCCAGCAACATAAGCCCTTGATTTTCAGCATTTTCAGCCAGTCGACCGCAACAACCATGCACCAGGCTGGTGCACAATCGTCCGCTGCGGTGCAGCATTAGCGGATTTCCAGGCTGGCCGACTAGGCGGCTGCCGCCGCGTGTCCGTTACCTTCGACCGCCACGATGGCCTTGGCACGATGGAGATCGTCGGCATAGCCCGAGGCGAAGAGACAACAGGCCAGTTGATTCGCTATGGGCTTGGGCACCGGCAACTCGTGGTCGAGCACCCGCCGGATCCAGGCCGCCGTGCTCGGCGCATCGGCCGCTTCCGGCAGATGCGGCAATGCCCGCAGGCTGTCATGCTCGGCCTCGAAAAGCACATCGGCGCAGGCGTCATGAATGAACTCCAGACGCGGCCGCCGTTTCGGATTGGCGAAGGGCTCCCCTTCGCTGCAGCGCAGCAGGATGCCGCGCCGACCGAGCGTCAACAGCATGTCGCGCATGAGGTCGAGGAATTCGGGATGGGTCGCCGCAGTGACGAGAACGCCTTCGCCACGGAAGGGGTCGAGCATCTTGACCAGGCTGTGCGCGCTGTTCCTCACCCCGAGGCGAGCGCGCAGCAAGAGCAGGTTGTGCGCGCCCGGTGACAGCGCACTGAGCGGGACGAAGGCCAGCCCCTGCTCTTCCAGCCTGGCCTGCGCGCTCATGGTCGACACCGACGGCATGACGCCCAGTTCGCGGAAGATCTGGCCGGTGGTGACCCGCCCGTATCCTTCAATCAGTCCATGCACCAGCACCGGCACGCCGAAACGCTGCAGCATGATCGCCAGCAGGGGCGTCAGGTTGGCTTCCTTGCGCGCCCCGTTGTAGGTCGGCAGGACGATCGGGCGGACCCGGCCAGGCGGCGGGTGCATCGCCTGCACGCGCTCTTCGGTGGCTGCCAGGAAGCCGAGCATTTCGGCGAGCGATTCGCCCTTGACGCGCAGGCCGAGGATTATCGCGCCCAGTTCCAGATCCGGCACGCCGCCATCGAGCATGGCCAGGTAGAGCTGGCGGGCATCGTCCGCCGAAAGATCGCGCGAGCCCTGGGCGCCGCGACCGATTTCCCTGATGTACTGGGCGTAATTCATGGTCTCCTTCCGCCGCGCTCAGGCTGGCGCGGTCTCTTCGGTCTTGAATTCGGTCACCAGGCGCTTAATGTCGGGCACGCAGGAACCACAAAAAGTGCCGCATTTCAGTTTTTCCTGCAAGCCGGCCAGGTCGGCGCCCTGGGCCAGCTCCTTGTGAATCTGGGCGTCGCTGACGTCGGCGCACTTGCAGACGATGTTGCGCGGTGCCACCGTCACCGGCGGCTTGGCGCTTGGCGCCAGGGCCAGGCGGATCAGGCTGGCGTCGAGTTCATCTTCCGCCATCGCCTGTTTCAACCAGCTCTGCGCCAGCGTCTCGCCGGCCAGCCGCACGCCGAGCAACCTGCCCTCGCGGGCAATCGCCTTCTTGGCGATGTGGCGCCGGGCGTCTTCATAGACGATGGCGCCATCGTCACTGTCGAGGGCGAACAGGCGATCCAGTTCCGCGATCTGCATTGCATCGACCGCACTTGCCGCCGCCGCCCGGAAAACCACCAGCGGGCTGCTGCGTCCGTACAGACCGATCGTCGCATAAGGAAAGGCAGCCATCTTTGATCTGGCTTCCTGCATCATCACCAGGGCTTCGCTGCGGCTGGCACAGCGGCGGACGATGGCCAGCGGGTAAGGCAGGTCGACTTTGGCGATCTGCACCGCGGCATGCTTGAGTTCCGGCTGCATCGAATAGGGGTCGATGGCATCGCAGGCGACGGCGTTGGCGCCGGCCGAATTCATGAACTGACTGCCCCAGTGCATCGGCATCCAGGCCCGGCCGCGCTGCAGGCCGGGCCGCTCGGCCACGCGCACGGTCGTTGCGCCACGGGCATTGGTCACGCGCACCAGGTCACCGCTTTCCAGATTGCGATGGCGCATGTCGCACGGATGCATGGCGAGCAGCGGCTCGTCTTCGAGATTGAACAGGCGCGGCACGGTGCCGGTACGGCTCATGCCGTGCCAGTGATCGCGCATGCGGCCGGAGAGCAGGCTGATCGGCGTGTCGGCGGCAGGCACGTCGGCGGTCGGCAGGTGCTCGATGGCAACGAAGCGCGCGCGGCCGTCGGGCGTCGGGAAGCGGCCATCCTCGTAGAGCCGGACCTTGCCGCTGCTGGCGCCTTCCGGGTAAGGCCATTGCTGCGGCCCTTCGCTTTCGAGCAGCGCGTAGCTCAGGCCAGTGATGTCGAGGTCGCGGCCGCGCGTGCTTTCACGGTGCTCGTTGAAGATGGATTCGGCATCGCCATAGGGAAACAGCTTGTCGGCGCCGGCATGATCGAGCGCGCGCCCGAGACGGCGGGCGAAATCGACGACGATCTCCCAGTCGTGGCGCGCTTCGCCCGGCGCCTGAACCGCCGGCAGGACGCGCGTGATGCAGCGTTCGGAATTGGTCACCGTGCCGTGCTTTTCGCCCCAGCCGCTGGCCGGCAGTAGGAGGTCGGCGTAATCGGCGGTGTCGGTATTGCCGTAGGCTTCCTGCAGCACCACGTATTCTGCCGCTTGCAGCGCCTCGCGCACCGCCGCCTGGTTGGGCAGCGATTGCGCCGGGTTGGTGCAGGCGATCCAGACCGCCTTGATCTCGCCCGTTTTCAGGCTTTTGAACAGGTCGACCGCAGACTTGCCCGGTTTGGACGGCACGAAGGGCACGCCCCAGAAGCGCGCCATTTCGGCACGGTGCGCCGGGTTGCCGAGATCGCGGTGCGCCGACAGGAGGTTGGCCAACCCACCGACTTCGCGCCCACCCATGGCGTTGGGCTGGCCGGTCAGCGAGAAGGGGCCAGACCCCGGCTTGCCGATCTGGCCGGTCGCCAAATGCAGGTGGATGATGCCGGCGTTGTTGTGAGTGCCGTGCGCCGACTGATTGAGGCCCTGGCAATACATCGACAGCGACGCCGCGCTGCTGCCGAACCAGCGGGCCGCCTTGACAATGTCGGCAGCTTCGACGCCGCAGATTTCGGCAACGACGGCCGGCGGATAATTTTTGGCGATCTCGGCGAGCGCCGCGAAGCCATTGGTATGGGCAGCGACGTAGGCTGCATCGACGAGGTCTTCGGCGATCAGCACGTTGAGCATGCCATTGAACAGTGCGATGTCTGTGCCCGGCTTGATCGCCAGATGCAGGTCGGCAATCTCGGCACTTTCCGAGCGGCGCGGGTCGGCGACGATGATCTTCAGGTCCGGATTGGCGGCCCGCGCGTCCTCGACATAGCGGAAGATGATGGGATGCGCCACCGCCGGGTTGGCGCCGGCGATGAAGATGACCTTGGCCTGAAGGATGTCCGCGTAGCTGCACGGCGGCGCGTCGGCGCCGAGCGTCTGTTTGTAGCCGGCGACGGCCGACGACATGCACAGCCGCGAATTGGTATCGACGTTGTTGGTGCCGATCAGCCCCTTGGCCAGCTTGTTGAAGACATAGTAGTCCTCGGTCATCAATTGGCCGGAAATGTAGAAGGCCACCGAATCCGGGCCGTGGGTGCGAATGGTGTCGGCGAAGCGTTCGGCGGCTTCGTCGAGCGCCTCGTTCCAGTCGAGCCGCTCACGACTGCCGCCCATGACGCGGCGCCGTTCCGGGTACTGCAGACGATAGGTGAGTTCAGCAGTCTGAGCGAGAGTCGCACCCTTGGTGCACAGGCGCCCGCGGTTGGCGGGGTGGTCAGGGTCACCGCGAGCGTCGGTGATCGCTCCGTTCTCGGTTTCTATGACAACGCCGCAACCGACGCCGCAGTAACAACAGGTGGATTTGACTTGTCGGTTCATGAAGTTCCTTCCGGACAGCCTTTGAGCAACAGGCGTGCCATGTAGAAGAATCATGAACTTGGATGCAAAAAGGGGAGATCTCCTCCGGAAATCTCCCCATTTCGGTGCGTCGACCGCAACCGGCGACCCTATTTGATGCGTTGCAGCTTCGGACGCCCACCTTCAGGGCGCGGTGGTTCGGGAATATCGCCGCCGACCTCCCCGTGCTCTTGTTCGGGCGCCTCCCCGGTGGGCACACCCGCGTCAGCTTCGATCTCGAATGCCATCCCGGCGCCGTTTTCCCGCGAATAGATCGCCGTCACCTGTTGCACCGGCACCGACAATTCGCGCGCCACACCGCCGAAGCGGGCCTGAAAATCGATGAAGTCATTGCCGATCCTCAGCTTGTTGCTGGCGTCCGGGCCGATGTTGAGCACGATCTGCCCGTCGCGGATGAATTCGCGCGGAACACGCGTCCGCGAATCAACCTGCACGGCGATATACGGGGTGAAGCCGTTATCGCAGCACCATTCCCAGATGGCCCGCAACAGATAGGGTTTGGTGGACGGCAGATCCATGGCCTACTTGCGCATCGCCTTTTCGGACGGCGTCAACGCATCGATGAACCCCTGACGGCTGAAGATGCGTTCGGCATACTTCATCAGGGGCGCCGCATTCTTGCCGAGATCGATGCCGTAATGGTCAAGACGCCAGAGCAGCGGTGCGATCGCCACGTCGAGCATCGAAAAGTCGTCGCCAAGCATGAATTTCTGCTTGTTGAAGATCGGAATGATTTCGGTCAGGCGGGCACGAATTTCCTGACGCGCCTTGTCGGCGGTCTTGGCGTGCTTTTCGATCGTTTCCATGAACGAGAAGATTTCGCGCTCCATCCCGACCAGCAACTGGCGGGCGCGGGCGCGCATGATCGGATCTGCGGGCATCAGTTGCGGATGCGGAAAGCGTTCGTCGATATACTCGTTAATGATGTTCGGCTCGAACAGCACCAGGTCGCGCTCGACCAGCACCGGCACCCGGTTGTGCGGGTTGATGACGGCCAGATCCTCGGGCTTGTTGAACATGTCGACATCGATGACCTGAAAATCCATGCCCTTTTCGTAGAGGACAATCCGGCAGCGGTGACTGAATGGGCAGGTCGTACCCGAATAGAGGTTCATCATGTGCAGAAACCTTCAAAATGAGATTCGGCATCGGGGGTCGACCTGAGCCAACCCGCGATGCCGTCAGCTAACCCGGAAAGGATTAGTGAATATCTTTCCAGTAGTTCTTCTTCAACGCGTAAGCCAGGAGGAAGAGGACGAACAGGAAGGCAAGAACGCCAAAACCAAGGCGCTGGCGGAACTCCTGGTTCGGCTCGGCCATCCAGACCATGAAGCTGACCAGATCGGAAACCGACTTGTCGAATTCTGCAGGTGTCTGATTGCCCGGAACCGCCATTTCCAGCTTGTGCGTTTGATGATTCAACACCTGCACGCCTTGCAGTTCATAGAGAACGTGCGGCATCCCGACATTCTCGAAAACCACGTTGTTCCAGCCGGTGGGGCGCTTCTCGTCACGATAGAAAGAGCGCAGATAGGTGTAGAGCCAATCCGCACCCGATCCCATCTCGGAAGCACGGGCCCGCGAAATGACGGTAAGGTCGGGCGGAGCAGCACCGAACCACTGTTTCTGTTCATCGGAGCGGGCGGCAACGCGCATCTGCTCGCCGATCTTGTCGGAAGTGAACATCAGGTTGTCCTTCACCTGCTGCTCGGTCAGGCCAATCTCGGTCAGCTTGTTGTAGCGCAGATGCGAGGCGCCATGACAGTTCAGGCAGTAATTGACGAACAGCTTGGCGCCATTCTGCAATGCCGCCTTGTCGCCGACTCCGCCTGGCCAGTGGTCAAGGTGAGCACCACCGCTCGCCAAAACGGTGAGAGGCGCAAAAAGCAATGCCATCAGAAATTTTTTCATTTTTCGCATCCTCACTTCATCGTCACGCGTTCGGGCACGGGCTTGAACTTGTCCATGCGCGACCACCACGGCATGCCGAGGAAGAAACCGAAGTAGAACAACGTGCAGATCTGGGAAACCAGTTCGCCCATTGGGGACGGCGGCTGCGTGCCGAGATAACCAAGGATGAAGAAGCAGATCACGAACAGGGTCAACAGGGTCTTGTAGATCGGGCCACGATAGCGGATCGACTTGACGGGACTACGATCCAGCCAAGGCATGAAAGCGAAGATCACGACCGAGGCCCCCATCGCCACCACACCCCAGAACTTGGCATCGAGGCCGAAGAAGTTCCAGACCATGGCGCGCAGGATCGAATAGTAGGGCGTGAAGTACCAGACCGGCGCGATGTGTGGCGGGGTCTTGAGCGGATCTGCCGGGTAGAAGTTGTTGTACTCGAGGAAGTAGCCACCACCTTCCGGCGCGAAGAAGAGCACCGCGGAGAACACGAACAGGAAGACCACGACGCCGACGATGTCCTTGACCGTGTAATACGGGTGGAAGGGAATGCCGTCGCGCGGGATGCCGTTTTCATCCTTGTTGGCCTTGATCTCTATGCCATCCGGATTGTTCGACCCGGTTTCGTGCAGCGCCAGAATGTGCGCGGCAACAAGGCCGAGCAGCACAAGCGGGAAAGCTATGACGTGGAACGAGAAGAAACGGTTGAGGGTCGCGTCGCCGACGACGAAATCGCCGCGGATGATGAGAGACAGATCCGGACCGATCAGCGGCAGTGCCGAGAATAGGTTCACGATCACCTGTGCACCCCAGAATGACATTTGGCCCCACGGTAGCAGATAGCCGAAGAAGGCTTCACCCATCAGCACGAGGAAGATGCCAACCCCGAACAGCCAAGTCAGTTCGCGTGGCTTGCGATAGGAGCCGTAGAGCAGGCCGCGGAACATGTGCAGATAGACGACGATGAAGAAGGCCGAGGCGCCAGTCGAGTGCATGTAGCGGATCAGCCAGCCTCCGGGTACGTCGCGCATGATGTACTCGACGCTGGCGAACGCAACCGGCACGCCGTTGGCGTTCAGCGCGGCATCCGGCTTGTAGTGCATGACGAGGAAGATGCCGGTGACGATCTGGATGACCAGAACCAGCAATGCCAGGGAACCGAAGAAATACCAGAAATTGAAATTCTTTGGAGCGTAGTACTCGGAGAGGTGTTCCTTCCACATCGACGTGGCCGGAAAGCGGGCGTCCACCCACTCCAGGGCGTTGCCGCCGAGGGACCCATCAGACTTGTACTTTTCGACTTTGCCAGCAGCCATTTCTATGCTCCCTTCTTGTCTTCGCCGATCAGGATACGGCTGTCGGACAGATACACGTGCGGCGGAACTTCGAGATTGGTCGGCGCGGGCTTCGACTTGAAAACGCGCCCAGCGAAGTCAAAAGTCGAACCATGACATGGGCAGAGGAATCCACCCAGCCAGTCACCGGGCATGCCCTCTTCCGCGCCCGCCTTGAATTTCGAGGAAGGTGAACAGCCAAGGTGTGTGCAGATGCCGATGACCACCATAAACTCCTTCTTGATGGAGCGGGTCTCATTCCTCGCGTACGCTGGCTGCATATCCTTGTCCGAATTCGGATCGGCCATCTGACCATCCAGCTTGGGCAGGGTACCGAGCATCTCCGCAGTCCGGTTGATGATCCATACCGGCTTGCCGCGCCACTCGACAGTCATCATCTGGCCCGCTTCCAACTTGCCGATATCGACTTCTACCGGAGCGCCTGCCGCCTTGGCGCGCTCGGATGGAAGCAAGCTGGAGACGAACGGCACCAGCGCGGCAACCGCACCAGCCCCGCCCACGGCCGCGGTAGCGACGATCAGACGCCGTCTGCCGCAGTCCATTTTTCCTTGATTGCTCATAACGCTGACCCCTAAAGGAATTGGATGGGATTAAAAAGAAACGCTAAATTATACGCTACGGAAAGTTCCCATAAAAGCCATTGTCACCCCGAACAAGTCCTGCGCTCCCGTAGAGCCTGCGCCAGAGTTCCGCTATCGACATATTCAAGCTCACCGCCGACCGGCACGCCACGGGCTATTCTTGTAACGCTGACTCCTTTTGGCTGCAGAATGGCGGCGATGTAATGTGCGGTCGCCTCACCTTCGTTGGTGTAGTTCGTTGCCAGAATCACCTCCCGAACCACACCATCGAGTACACGCGAAACCAGTTGATCAAGGCCGAGTTCACGGGCACCGACGCCATCCAGCGGGGAAATTCGGCCCATCAGAACGTAATAAAGCCCATGATAGGAATGCGTCTGCTCCATCATGTTCATGTCAACCGGGGTTTCGACCACGCAGAGCAATGACGCATCCCGGCGGGGCGAGGCACAGCGCTCGCAAATTTCGTTCTCGGCAAAGGTGTTGCAGCGCCGGCAATGACGCACCGATGCCAGCGCATTTGACAGGGCATCCCCAAGATGCTGCGCCCCTTTCCTGTCGTGCTGCAGAAGATGATAGGCCATGCGCTGAGCCGACTTCGGTCCTACGCCAGGCAAACAGCGTAGCGCTTCGATCAGCACGTGCAGACCCGAGGGGTTCACGCGCTCAGAACGGCAGCTTGAGCCCCGGGGGCAGGTTCAGACCCGCGGCAAAGCCCGCCATCTTTTCCTTGCTCAGTTCCTCGCCGCGACGCACGGCATCGTTGATTGCGGCAGCAACCAGATCTTCAAGCATCTCGCGGTCATCGAGGACAGAGGGATCGATACTTACCCGACGGACGTCATGGGAACAGGTCATCACCACCTTGACCATGCCTGCACCAGACTGCCCTTCAACCTCTGTCAGCGCAAGCTGCTCCTGCGCCTTCTTCATGTTGTCCTGCATTGCCTGGGCCTGCTTCATCAGGCCTGCCAAGCCACCTTTCATCATGTCTTGATCTCCGCTATACGATGGGTTTGATTGACGATTCAACCAGTGAGGCATCGAAATTCTCGATGACATCTCGGACAAATGCGTCCTTCTCGATCGAGGCAACTGCCTCTTCTTGCTGTTCGCGCCGCTCCCTGTTGACGGCTACCGCCGGGGTATCGCCCTCGGTCGGCGCAAGTTCGAAGCGTACGGCAACCGGACGCTCCAGATAGGTACTGAGCGCTTGCTGCAGTCTCTCCGGCGCCGGTTTCATCTGGAGATGGCCATGCACCGGCGCCAGACGAAGCACGCAGTCGGATTCACTGATCTCCTTGAGTTCACAATGCTGCGCAAGCTCCCGTGCGAGACCATTCAAATGAAGCGCGGCAACTATGTCACGCCACTCATTCTTGGGAACGCCCTCGGCGCTGTTTTTCCCGCCAGACTGCACCCGGGAGTCTTGCGGTGCAAGCCGCCCGGGGATCGCGCCCAGGCCAGGGACGTTCGCTGCTGCCGCCCGCTGAACAGATGTCTGCACCGCCTGCACGACGTCAGCCACCGACTCCGGCCTGAAGCCATGCAGGCGTAGCAGGGTCATCACGAAGCCGGCGTATTCGTCCGGCGCCAACGGTAGTTCGGCCCTGCCGTGTATCACGATCTGATATGCCAATTGGACGAACTCCGGCGAGAGCCTGCTAGCCAGGCCCAGGAGACGGCTTCGGTCTGGGTTCTCGTCATCCAACGAACCTGGTGCGCATTGAACCACCTGCAGGCGGGTCAACAAACCCGCGAGTTCCTGAAGCGCGAGGCCAAACGAAAGACTGTGCGACGCCATTTCAGCAGCCAGGCGCAGAAGGTCGGCCGAGTCACCGGATCGAACCGCCTCGAGGACCGAATAAAGATAGTCCAGGTCGACCGTCCCGAGCATTACGCGAACCTGCGCCTCCTCGACCTTGCCGGCGCCGTGCGCTATCGCCTGGTCGAGAATTGAGAGCGCATCGCGCATGCTGCCGGCTGCAGACCGCGCAATCAACCCGAGCGCCGGTAGGTCATACGCAACGCCCTCGGCCTGGAGGACATGGGCCAAGTGAGCGGCAATCGAGCCCGGTGGCATCTGCTTGAGATTGAACTGCAGACAGCGCGAGAGCACTGTAACCGGAATCTTCTGGGGATCGGTCGTCGCCAGTATGAACTTGACGTGCTCGGGCGGCTCCTCGAGCGTTTTTAACATCGCGTTGAATGCCGAGTTGGAGAGCATATGTACTTCGTCGATCACGTAGACCTTGTAGCGGCCACGGGTCGGCGCGTATACCGCGTTCTCCAGCAACTGGCGCATCTCGTCGACACGCGTATTGGTCGCCGCATCGACTTCCAGAAGGTCGACAAAGCGTCCCGCATCGATCTCCTGGCATGCCGAGCAAATGCCGCAGGGCGTGTCTGTGACGCCACTTTCGCAGTTCAGGGCTTTCGCGAGAATACGCGCCAGGGTCGTCTTGCCTACCCCGCGTGTGCCAGTGAATAGATAGGCATGATGGAGCCGCTGACTGGCCAGTGCATGCGTCAAGGCACGCACCACGTGTTCCTGTCCGACCAGACTGGTGAAGCTGCGCGGCCGCCACTTTCGCGCGAGAACCTGGTAACTCATGCGCCCCACGAGAACGAAGAAAAGAAATGGCGAGCCTAACCCCCGGCACTTGCAGTAAATGGCTGTGGCTGCTTCCTTCCAGACCTGACCAGGTTCACCGCACTGCAATGCGGGGAGACCCGCCACCGAGAATATTAGCACGCCGAGGCGCAAATCCCGGCCCCTGAACAAAAAAACCCCCTGCCTGTTGTTGTAATTGGGAGGGGGTTTTTGGGGATGGGGGAG
>ERZ724526.857-NODE-857-length-16805-cov-5.561672_pt1 | contig 16805 bp, 13 predicted proteins | sample MGYA00376059_ERZ724526 | MGnify/ENA primary metagenome ERZ724526 (study PRJEB28724, sample SAMN07190883) | activated sludge metagenome | isolation source: activated sludge of sewage treatment plant in Hong Hong | place: Hong Kong | collected 2016-03-17 ... | reverse complement strand
ATCGGTTTTGCGATAAAATCGCCTAACTGCGCTAGGCTTTGCGATTCTTCGTCCAAAAATAAATCAATCACGGGTTGTGAAGCAAGAATTCTGTATTCATTGGCATTAAATTGCCGCGATTCTCTGAGCAGTTCTCGCAAAATTTCGTAACAGATAGTTTGTGCGGTTCGGATCTCACCCCGGCCTTGGCAGGTAGGACAGGTTTCACATAGGATGTGTGCTAGGCTTTCACGCGTTCGCTTGCGCGTCATCTCAACCAGTCCGAGCGCAGTAAAGCCATTGACTGTCATGCGTGTACGGTCTTTCATTAATGCTTTATTGAATTCAACGAGTACGGCATTCCGATGTTCCTGGTTTTCCATATCGATGAAATCAATAATGATAATCCCGCCTAAATTCCGAAGGCGGAGTTGTCGCGCAATGACTTGGGCAGCTTCAAGATTCGTTTTAAAAATCGTATCATCAAAATTTCGGACCCCAATAAACCCCCCGGTATTAACATCCATGGTCGTTAAGGCTTCAGTTTGATCGATGATGACATAGCCCCCCGATTTCAAATTAACACGGCGTGACAACGATTTTTCAATTTCTTCTTCAACACCATATAAATCGAACAAGGGGCGTTCGCCGGTGTAATGATCGATTTTATCGGTGACATTGCTCATAAAATTTTGAGCGAATGCCTTTAATTTCTGATGGGTTTCCCTCGAATCAACGATGATGCCCGTTATCGATTCATCCAAAAAATCTCTGAGTACTCGGTGGCTTAGATCGAGATCTTGATAGAGCAATGCCGGAGGGCTCGCTGATAAGGATTTATTCTGAATATCGTGCCAAAGCTTATGTAAATATTCGATATCTGCGCGCAAATCGGACTCACTGGCCGCTTCTGCCATCGTTCGGATAATATACCCTCCCTTATCTTCTGGGGGTAAAACCCGTTGCAGCTTTTCTCGTAAGGATTCACGCTCTGCATTATCTTCAATCCGTTGTGAGATACCGATATGAGACTCATAGGGTAAATAAACGAGCATACGACCGGCGATGCTAATTTGGGTTGAGAGGCGGGCACCTTTGGTCCCAATCGCATCCTTGATGACTTGAACTAAGATACTGGTGCCTTCGAACAGTAAGCGTTCTATGGGCTTGTCAGCGTCGGTATTTGATCCAAATTCTTTGATATCTGCAACATGCAGAAAAGCTGCTCGCTCTAGGCCAATATCAATGAAAGCCGATTGCATTCCCGGTAATACCCGACTCACACGACCATTATAGATATTTCCTACGATGCCACGACTACTGGTCCTCTCGATATGTAATTCTTGGACCACCCCTTGCTCAATGACAGCAACACGCGTCTCTTGAGGGGTCATATTGATGAGAATTTCACTATTCATACTAAAGCGATCGAAACAGAAAAAGTATCGACTAAGAGAAAAGCGCCACCCCTGACTCTTCAAGCAGTTGGGCTGTTTCAAATAAGGGCAAACCGACCACCCCACTATAACTACCATAGATCTCTACGATAAACGCTGCAGCCAACCCTTGAATCGCATAGGCGCCTGCTTTGTCGTGGGTTTCTCCCCCTTTGATACAGGCTTGAATCTCCCGTTTGCCAATGTCGCGAAAGCGCACCGTTGTAATCGATAATCGATGTTTAACATCGCCTTGCATACTTAACGCTATAGCAGTTAATACTTGGTGCGTTCTACCTGAGAGTGATAAAAGCATTTCTTCCGCATGCGCTGCATCTCTGGGTTTACCGAGTATGCAGCCATCAAGGGCGACAATGGTATCGGCGACTAAGATTGGCAAAATCGGTAACTTACGTTGTGTTAATCTTTTCCAGCTCGCATCGGCCTTGGTATGCACCATCCGGTAAACATAGTCCGCTGGAGACTCTTCTGCATCGGGTGTTTCATCGATATCAACAGACCGATCCATCGTTTCACGCATCAATAATATACTATGCTTAATACCAATTTGTTTTAATAATTCCCGCCTTCGAGGGCTGCGAGATGCCAGGTATATCTGATTTTCAGTATAGGCCATAAATTTTTAACTCAGAACGGTAGGCAAAAGATAATTGCTCTCTGACTGTGATTATCCCTGAAACACGTTATCTATGCACGATGATAGGGATGATGTTTGAGAATGGTCGTTGCACGATATAATTGTTCTGCCAATAGTACTCTGACTAAACCATGTGGAAGGGTCATTTTCGAAAGCGATAAAACTTGATCTGCTTTTTCCTTGATCACTGGATGCAATCCATCAGCACCGCCGATGATAAAGGTAATATCCTTGCCCAAGTTCACCCAATTTATTAATGAAGTGGCAAGCTCTTGAGTCGATAGCTGCTTCCCTTGCTCATCCATAGCAACAATATAGTTTGCAGTCGGCAATACTTTCGCTATCCGCTCACATTCTGCAAGAAGCGATTGCTCGCGATTCTTGTCTTTAACCTGTTTAACTTCGATCAATTCGATTGATAGTTCCTTCGGCATGCGTTTACGATATTCCATAAACCCTGATTCTATCCAGTCTGGCATTTTATTCCCCACGGCCAGCACATTGAACTTCATGTTAAGGTTGAGGATGGGTTTGATAGCGGGCTGACTCAGACCATAGCGCCTCTAAATTATAATAAGCGCGCGTTGTAGGCTGCATGATATGGACAATTACATCGCCTAAATCGACTAAAAGCCATTCCCCGGTGCGTTCCCCTTCGATACCATAGATTGCCCCACCGGCTGCTTTAACTTTTTCTCGAATATGGTTTGCAATCGCATTGGCTTGTCGGGATGATGTCGCGCTCGCAACAACGATATAGTCAAACAGTGAAACATTTTTCTCAGCTTCAAGCACGACAATCTCGTTTGCTTTGATGTCTTCAAGTGCTTCAATGGTAATTTTGATTAATTGATTGGTATTCATTTCTCTCCAGGATACACATGATAGCGATAAATATAGTTTATTACGCTATCCGGTAGTAAATAGCGTATGCTCTTTCCAGTTAGGATAGCATTTCGAATAGTTGTTGCAGAAATCGCAACTGGGGTTGTTGCAGCGCAATAAATAAGACCTGATGCACGTTGCTTTAATAAATCCGCTTGTTCAACCCAACGATCCTGACATTCTATCGTGAGTTCATGCGGAAGATCAGACTGTTGGTTAATCAAACTGAAACCAGGCCGATTGACCACGATCAAATGACAAAGACCGAATAATTCACGCCAATGGTACCAGCTTGGTAACTTCATAAAAGCATCAGCGCCTATGATAAAGCAGAAAGCAACCTGCCTACTGGAATACTCCTGATTTAATTTTCTTAACGTTTCTACACTATAACTCTCCCCTCGGCCCCTAATTTCCCGGGTGTCTAGCTCAAATCTACTATTATCTCGAATTGCTTTATTGAGCATAACACAACGTTGATGCCGGGAAGCGATCGGTTGATTGCGGAGCCGAGGTTGTCCAGCCGGTATAAAATGTAACTCATCGAGCTGTAGAATTTCTACCAGCTCTTCTGCTGTTCTTAAATGACCATAATGGATTGGATCGAAGGTACCACCATAAATACCTATCAAAGTGTAGTCGGTTTTCACTAATATACTGCTGACAGGAAAGTCAGCGTTTGATGGTGGATCGATCTATCAATCACTCAAAAAAGTGCAAGACGCATGTCGGCAAGAATATTCGACAAATGCGAGGTAAAGCGCGCCGCTGATGCTCCATCAATCACTCGGTGATCGTAGGACAACGAAAGGGGAACGACTAACCGTGGTACAAATTCTCCATTGCGATAAACTGGCTTCAAACTAGCTTTAGATACGCCTAGAATAGCAACTTCCGGAGCATTGATAATCGGGGTAAATGCCGTGCCACCAATGCCACCAAGGCTTGATATCGTGAAACTCGCACCTTGCATATCCGTTGGTTTTAATTTTCCATCTCTAGCAAGTGTCGAAAGTTTTCCAAGCTCTTCAGCAATGGTGATAACGCCTTTCTGATCGGCATCACGAATAACCGGAACAACCAGCCCATTGGGCGTATCAACCGCAAATCCTAAATGGTAGTAGCGCTTTAGTACTAGATTTGCCTCACCATTACTATTATCGAGGGAAGCATTAAATTCAGGGAATTTCTTTAAAGCAGCCGTAGTTGCTTTTATCAAGAAAGCCAGTATTGTTAACTTAATCCCATTGGCCGATTGCGATTCATTATATTCTTTGCGGAGTGACTCCAGCTCAGTAATATCCGCTTCGTCAAATTGAGTAACATGGGGAATCATGACCCAGTTACGGTGTAAGTTGGCTCCCGATATTTGCTTGATGCGACTTAATGTTTTTAATTCTATGGGGCCAAATTTTGCAAAATCAACGTGGGGCCAGGGTAGAAGATCTAAGTAACCCCGTTCACCTGAGCTTGTTGGCTTCGATAATTGATGCTTGACATAAGCCAAGATATCTTCTTTAAGAATTCGGTGCTTAGGCCCACTCCCAATCACTCGAGTTAGATCGACCCCTAGTTCTCTCGCAAAACGGCGTACTGAAGGGCCTGCATGGGGTGTAATATCTGGATTGGCATTCCATGATCGGTTAGAGAGCTGCGATGGCTGTTGCGCCGGTGATTTAGCTTCGGATTGCTCAACTGCTGCAACCGGTATTTCCTTAGCGATGCTCTGCTTTACATTACTCGCAGCAGGCGAATCACTCACTGCTTCAGCCTGGATGGTAGTGCTACTCTTTTCCTCCGCATCGGATACTTCCATGGTGATGATTTCAGCGCCTTCAGAAACCTTATCCCCAACTTTTACATGGATTGTATTAACGATTCCGGCATAAGGGGAAGGCACCTCAATTGAGGCTTTATCGGACTCTAGGGTAATCAAAGCATCATCAATAGATACCCGCTCACCCTCGTGAATCAACACTTCAATGACTGGAACCTCTTTAAAATCCCCAATATCTGGGACTAATACTTTTTTTACTTGCCCCACGTACGTTCCTTAATTTAATACATTACTGTCTTTCTGAGATAAAGACTACTCATAGCGTCACCCATCATTTATTGTGTTATGGGTTCAGGTTTCTCGGGGTCAATACCCAATGTTTTGATCGCTTGAGAGACCAATTTAGCCGGTATTTTTCCTTCCTCTGACAATACCTTAAGTGCCGCAACGGTAATATAGTACCGATCAACCTCAAAAAAATGTCTGAGCTTCTCGCGCGTATCGGATCGACCAAATCCATCGGTACCCAACACGCTATAACGCCCTGGAATAAAAGCACGAATCTGATCCGCATATAGCTTCATATAGTCCGTCGCAGCAACGACAGGTCCATTTCTATTTTTTAAACAATTTTCGATATGCGATGTTTTTGCATTTTTGGTCGGATGAAGCATGTTCCAACGAGAAACGCTCAATGCTTCACGACGCAATTGATTAAAACTCGTTACACTCCATACATCTGCAGCCACACCGTAGTCATTTTGAAGAATTTCAGCAGCGGCCATCACTTCGCGTAATATCGTTCCTGACCCGAGGAGTTGTAGCGGTATTTTCTTTTCTTTATGCTGGTGACTTCGATCTTGCAGCAAATACATGCCTTTCAGAATATCTTGCTCAGCCCCTTTAGGTAAATCAGGGTGAGCATAATTTTCATTCATGACCGTGATATAGTAGAAAATATCTTCTTGCTCCTGGTACATGCGGCGCAATCCATCTTGAACAATAACCGCTAGCTCATAAGCAAAGGTGGGATCGTATGAAACGCAATTCGGGATAGTTGAGGCCGTCAAGTGACTGTGACCATCTTCATGCTGCAACCCTTCACCATTGAGTGTCGTACGCCCAGCCGTACCGCCAATCAGAAAACCACGGCAGCGTAAATCACCGGCAGCCCAAATCAAATCACCCACCCGTTGAAAACCAAACATCGAGTAAAAAATAAAGAAAGGAATCATTTGCACGCCATGGGTACTATAAGCAGTTGCCGCAGCAATCCACGATGACAATGCACCTGCCTCGTTAATGCCTTCTTGCAAAATTTGCCCATGCTTGTCTTCCTTATAATACATGAGCTGGTCTGCATCTTGCGGTGTATAAAGCTGACCGACTGAAGACCAAATTCCCAATTGTCTGAACATGCCTTCCATACCAAAGGTACGAGACTCATCAGCAACAATCGGTACTACGTGCTTTCCTATATTTTTGTCTTTAGTCAAAATATTGAGAATACGCACAAAAGCCATCGTCGTCGAAGATTCATGACCTTCTCCACTGGCTTTCAATACTGTTTCAAAGGCAGTCAATGCAGGAGGATTTAATGGCTGCGCTTTACGGCGGCGATGATGGGGAAATCCACCCAATGCTTCGCGGTGGGATTTCATATAGCGCAGTTCTTCTGAATTTTCATCAAATTGCAGATACGGAATCTCATCAATTTTTTCATCTGGAACCGGCAAACCGAATCGATCACGAAATGCTCTCAGAGAAGTTGTACCCATCTTCTTCTGCTGATGTGTAATATTTTGCGCTTCACCTGACTCACCCATCCCATAACCTTTGATGGTTTTTGCCAGAATAACAGTCGGCTGACCTTGATGTTTGACTGCTGCGGCATAAGCAGCATAAACCTTGTGAGGGTCATGACCGCCGCGATTTAGCCGCCAAATATCATCATCAGACATATTAGCTACCATTTCCAGTAGCTCAGGATATTTTCCAAAAAAATGTTTTCTGACATAAGCACCATCTCTGGCTTTAAATGTTTGATACTCACCATCAACGCATTCCATCATGCGTTGTTGTAGCAAACCTTTAGTATCCTTAGCTAGCAAAGGATCCCAGTAGGAACCCCAGATAACCTTGATGACATTCCAGCCAGCGCCTCTAAATGCGGCTTCAAGCTCCTGGATGATTTTTCCATTTCCCCTAACAGGGCCATCTAGCCGCTGGAGATTACAATTAATGACAAAAATCAAATTGTCGAGATTTTCACGCGATGCGAGGGTAATAGCGCCGAGTGACTCTGGCTCATCCATTTCCCCGTCACCCATAAAAGCCCAAACTTTGCGCCCCGTCGTCTCAACTAAATTCCGACTTCCTAGATATTTCATAAAACGGGCCTGATAAATAGCCATAAGTGGGCCCAGCCCCATTGATACCGTAGGAAATTGCCAAAAATCAGGCATCAACCAAGGATGAGGATACGATGGAAGCCCGTTTCCTCCGGTTTCTTGACGAAAATTATCGAGCTGCTGTGTCGATAACTTCCCCATTAGAAAAGCATACGCATAAATTCCAGGGGATGAATGACCCTGGACATAGATTAAATCACCCCCATGTTCACTACTCGGCGCATGCCAAAAATGATTATAGCCCACATCATAGAGCGTAGCTGCCGAAGCGAAACTTGCGATGTGCCCACCAACATTGGTATCTCGATTTGCGCGCAATACCATCGCCATCGCATTCCAACGCACATATGAGCGAATACGATGCTCAATTGCGTGATCGCCCAATGAACGTTCTTCTTTGCCAGATGGGATCGTATTAATGTAAGCAGTATTGGCGCTGTAAGGAAGGTAAGCACCCGAACGTCGTGCTTTCTCAACTAAGCGTTCCAATAAATAATGCGCTCGTTCCGGTCCTTCATTGATGAGCACCGATTCCAGTGCATCAAGCCACTCTTGCGTTTCTTGCGGATCAATATCGTGTGGGTTCATATCGAGTAACTGTAATGTTCAATTGAAGGATAAGCAATATCCTTGATTTTAGCTAGCAGATTGAACGCGCTCGGCAGCTTCGATCGTATTACTTAATAACATGGTAATGGTCATGGGACCGACACCCCCGGGGACAGGGGTAATATAGCCTACTTTTTCTTTCACGGAAGCAAAATCAACATCACCACAAAGACGACCATCGCCTAGCCGATTGATTCCTACATCGATGATAACCGATCCCGGACAAACCATTGCAGCAGTAATCATTTGGGGTTTTCCCGTTGCAACCACTAATATATTGGCACTCTGAGTAAATTGGGATAAATTTTGCGTTTTAGATGTGCAAATTGTAACGGTTGCTCCCTTCTCTAGCAGCATGTAAGCCATTGGTTTGCCAACGATATTACTTCTCCCCACGACGACTGCATGCTGTCCTTCGATGGTTAAATTAAATTCTTTCAATAAGGTCATCACACCATAGGGTGTGCAAGGATAGAACCGCGCATTACCTGTCGCTAATGCGCCTACATTGCAAGGATGGAATCCATCTACATCTTTCTCGATCGCAATCGACTCGATAATTTTTTGCGTATCGAAGTGAGCGGGTAATGGAAGTTGTATCAAAATACCATGTATCTTGGGATCATGATTTAAGGTATGAATATGCTCAAGCACGGTCATTTGTGATGTATCACCCGGAAATTGATAAATCTCAGAATGAATCCCTGCTTCTTTACAAGCTTTCGATTTATTACGCACATAAATACCGGATGCCGGATTATCTCCAACTAAGATAACCGCAAGCCCAGGCTGCAACCCTAATTGGGCAAGTTTCTCGGTGCGTTGCTTGAGTGCATCCCGAACTTTATTGGCAATGGCTTTACCATCGATGATTAATGCACTCATAATTTTTTAAGACAACCCCCGCTTATTGTCTTTAAGAATGTTTACTTTGTTTAATTTTGCTGCGGTAGATGAGCAAACCAATTAAGAAAGTAGGCAAGATAAATAAACAAGCGGCCACCAACCCCGTTGCCAAAATTGCAAGCTCGCTACTTTCTGGTATGAAAATTGTGACAAACCATACCGCTGCCATTCCAACGAGCAGTCCACCCAATAAAATAATTTTCTTACCTCGATCATAGGATCGCCATAATGCACCGGAAACCCGCGGTTCATCAACATAATGATCAAAGACTTCGGATAAGCTCTCGTCTTCTGGTTGAGACTCGTATCCAATATGAATGGCTAAAGCCTCATCGCCATCTTCAAGTTTTGCCATCTCTTTGATGAAGGTAATTTGTTTTTCGGCACGCTTAGGTTTTGCGCCATCTTTGATCATCATCGAATGGAGCGCTTCAAAAGCCTTTTCACGCGCCACTTCAGGTGCCATCTGTTGCTGTTTTTCATAAAATTGCCACATCACTCCAACCAGATAAAGCTGGATCGTCATGAATTTAAATTCAGGCGCAAAGTCATATTTTTTACGTTTGATTCGAGCCAGCTGCTCATTCAGAATTGTTCTTGCGTATTGGATACAATTATTTAAGGAATCAGTTTCATCCTCGCTTTTTGTTTGATTTATTTGATTATTATCCATATTGCAACCTTTAATTTTTCTTAGCCAATTATTTAATGTGCACTATTATATACTTGCAAGCGATGTAAATCACATTACTGTCTCGTTAAGTGCTGATGAGAAGGTTGATACTTGATGCGAAATAACCAATAACGTTCTCTTCAGAAGAAAATGGCTCGTTATGAATATTAAGGTTAGTTTAAACAAATCACTCGCATAAAATCACCTTATCCTCGATATAATTTACGTTTTACTTAAATCTCTTTTGCTCATGACCGTCCCCAAACAAAATAATTTTAAAGTTCATTTCACTGAATTACTCTATCAAGCAACTGAGAAAATATTACCGCCCAACTGTGAAATATTTCTGGAGCTGGCACGTCCTAAACAAGTAGAACATGGTGACTATTCCAGCAATATTGCGCTGCAATTAGCTCGTTTTTTGCACAAAAATCCTAAAGAAATCGCCCAATCGCTCATTCAACTACTTCCAGATTCCCCTTATTTGGAAAAAGCAGAAGTTGCGGGAAATGGTTTTATCAATTTATTTCTCAAAAAATCTGCAAAGCAGCAATTTTTATTACAGGTATTACAGCAAGGCAGTTTTTTTGGGACTACCGATATTGGGAAAGGGAAACAAATTCAGGTCGAGTTTGTATCAGCAAATCCAACAGGCCCTTTGCATGTTGGTCATGGAAGAGGTGCTGCATATGGTGCAAGCCTTGCCAATATCTTACGTGCAAATGGCTATTCGGTAACCCGTGAGTATTATGTGAATGATGCAGGAAGGCAGATGGATATTCTTACATTATCAACCTGGTTACGCTATCTCGAGCTTTGTGGTGTATCCATCCCATTTCCTGGAAATGCTTACCAGGGAGAATATGTTATCGATATGGCCAAGATGATAAAAAAAGCGCATGGCGATCGATATGTACATGAACCGCATGAATTAATAGCACGGGTCACCCCGGCGAGTGAATTATCAGTATCGAACGAAGATGAGCAACTCGATGAATTGATTCAGGTAGCAAAAAAAACTCTTAGCGAAGATTATGCCTATATACATCAGTTTGTTTTGACTGAACAGTTAGGGGACTGCCGAAATGATTTAATGGAATTTGGTGTTGAATTTGATACTTGGTTTTCTGAGCAATCACTTTTTGATAATGGATCGATCGCCAAAGTAATCGCCATGCTCGAGAAAAATAATATGCTCTATCAACAAGATGGCGCACTTTGGTTTCGTTCAACTCGATTTGGTGATGAAAAAGATCGTGTCGTCCAGCGTGAAAATGGGCAATATACCTATTTTGCTTCCGATATCGCTTATCATCTCAATAAATTTGAGCGCAAGTTTTCTCATATCATCAATGTATGGGGAGCCGATCACCATGGTTATATCCCACGAGTCAAAGGCGCAATGCAGGCACTATCCCTCGATCCCAAGAAGTTGGAAATTGCATTAGTACAATTTGCCGTGCTTTATCGGGATGGCAAGAAAGCCTCCATGTCTACCCGCTCCGGAGAATTTGTCACCCTAAGAGAATTACGCAAGGAGGTCGGTAATGATGCAGCACGATTCTTTTACGTATTACGAAAAAGTGATCAGCATTTAGATTTTGATTTGGATCTCGCCAAATCACAATCGAATGATAATCCGGTTTACTATGTACAATATGCTCATGCTCGGATAAATAGCGTTATTACGCAATGGGGTGAAGCAGTTTCGATACTTTCCAATGCGCCAACTGATTCGTTAAGCAATGAAGCGGAACTTACTTTGATACAGAAATTAATTGATTATCCTGATACACTTGAAGCTGCTGCAAAAGAACGAGCCCCTCACTTCCTTGCTTTCTATCTTAAAGATCTAGCGAGTGCGTTTCATAGTTATTATAATTCAACGCGCTTTCTTGTACCGGAACAGGAACTTAAGTTAGCAAGGCTGGCATTAATTGCAGCAATCCAACAAGTTATTGCTAATGGGTTAAACTTATTAGGTGTAACAGCTCCCAACGAAATGTAACTGCAGTTTTATAGAACATTATGAGTAGAGATTATAAATCAAGGGGAGGAGCATCATCAAAAGGTGGTGGTTCGCTTATTCTTGGTATTTTCATTGGCTATGCACTGGGTTTAGTCAGCGCAATTGGTGTATGGCTCTATATCAATCAAGCGCCTAGTCCTTTTTTAACGGAAGATAAAACAGCAAACCGACCGAAAGAAGAACTTTTATCCAAACCAACCCAGACAGAAAAGAGTGTCGTTAGCAACACCAATAACAATAACTCGACAGAAGAAAGTAAGTCACGCTTTGATTTTTATAAGATACTTCCTGGAATCGATGAACCCGATTCAGGAAATGTGCCAAATGCTAAAGAAATAGCAAAAGCTTCTCCCCAAGCCGAGAGCGTTCAGCGAGCGACAAATAGCTATTTCTTACAGATCGGTTCTTTCAAGAGTGCACATGAAGCTGAGAAAGTGAAAGCCGAACTTGCATTTTTAGGTATGATGGCTGCCATTCAACCGACTGAATCATCGGATAAAGGTACCTGGTATCGCGTTCGTGTGGGACCATTCTCGGATATCCATGAAATTGATCAGATTCGGGCTTCCTTACAGGAAAATCAAATTGAATCAAATATAATTCGATTACCAACGAGTAATATGCCTTAATGGATATGTTATCCTAAAATAATTTCTAACATTCCTTTTACCATTTGCGATGATATGAAAAAACTAACCAAGCTTTTTATCTTGCTTTTGATTGGCTGTGTAAGCAGTGTAGGCGTATCAGTAGCTTCTACTGAAATTGTTGAAGGCAAAGACTATACCGTTCTTTCAACACCACAAGCTACCGATGATGCCCGCAGTATCGAAGTCATTGAATTTTTCTGGTACGGCTGCCCACATTGCTATGATTTGCATCCTCATATCGATCAGTGGCGTAAAAATGCGCCTAAAGACGTAAAATTCCGCTATGTTCCGGCAATTTTCCGTGCAAATTGGACCGTTGCTGCTAAGACATTCTATGCCATGGAAGCACTCGGTATTTTGAAAGATTTGCATGATAAAGTTTATGATGCGATTCATGCCAAAAAAATCGATCTCGCTAAAGAATCGACTTTGTTTGAATGGGTAGAAAAACAAGGCGTTGATCGGAAGGAATTTGTTAATGCCTATAACTCTTTCTCTGTGCAAAATATGGTCAACCGTGCATCTCAAATGACCAAACAATATAAATTAACGGGTGTACCTGCACTGGTAGTCGAAGGAAAATATCTAACAAGCGGTAAAATGACTGGGTTACCACGTGATACCATTCTTGTTCTCGATGCGTTAATTGAGAAAGCCCGCAAGGAAAAATCATCGCAGTAAGATTAATCAAGGAGTGCCCTGCTATCACATTTGAGCGACTGTGAATGTGATGATAATAAAGTAGCAGTGATATAATCTGCAGGTCACTGCTTACCTTTCCCAGGAATTCACATGGGCGTTGCCAATAAATCAATGGCGAGGAAATCGAGCGATAATCCTCTGCCCCCAAAGTTAGCTAAATTATTACGTGAGTCGGGTTGTCTGGTTCTAGGCGCGATAGCGCTATATCTTGTACTGATATTGTTAAGCTTTAATCGAGCTGATCCGGGTTGGTCTCACAGCGAAAATCTTAATCAAATAACCAACACAGGCGGTAAAGCAGGTGCATGGTTATCCGATTTATTGCTATATTTATTTGGCGCCTCAGCTTGGTGGTTAGTCGCTTTATTTATCGCAGCGATTATCTGGAGTTACCGACGAATAGACATCGTCAGCTTATTCGATCCACGCTCTTTAATCATATCGTTGATCGGTTTTGTGGCTTTGTTGATGGCAAGTAGTGGCATTGAGGCACTACGATTTAATACCTTGAATATTGCATTACCGCTAGCACCAGGTGGAATATTAGGTGAAACGATTAGCCAAGGTTTCTCACGATTACTTGGAGTAACCGGCGCTTCATTAAGTTTTTTCATTTTATTTGCAATTGGATTTAGCCTTTTCTCAGGAATTTCCTGGGTGCGAATCGCTGAGAAAATAGGTGAAACCATTGAGTTATCCTGCGTTACTTTATGGCAATCGTGGTTGACATGGCTAGATCGGCGGGCAGGGAAATTATCCTCTTTGGAACGAAGTGAGCACGTTGATGATTTGAAAAAAGATTTATCAACCCATCCTCCCCTCAAAATAGAAATCCCGGATACATCGATTCCCAAATCGTCTCGTATCCTTAAAGAAAAGCAGACGCCATTATTTTCAGAGCTCCCAGACTCAATTCTTCCCCCCCTATATTTATTGGATGAACCGAAAGTTGATGTAGAACTGTTGTCGAACGAGACTTTGGAATTCACTTCCCGTTTGATTGAGCGAAGGTTACAAGAATTTGGGGTAGAGGTAAAAGTCGTATCGGCCCATCCGGGCCCTGTCATTACGCGTTACGAGATCGAACCAGCGACTGGCGTAAAAGGCAATCAAATTATTAACCTCGTTAAAGATTTAGCACGCGCACTTTCAGTCGCCAGTATTCGTGTTGTAGAAACCATTCCAGGCAAAACAACCATGGGATTAGAAATCCCCAACCCTAAACGACAAATCGTGCGTTTACATGAAATTCTCGGTTCACAAGCTTATGCTGATACGGAATCACCTTTGACTATTGCACTCGGTAAGGATATCAGCGGTCGGCCTATCGTCTCCGATTTAGGTAAGATGCCGCACGCATTAGTGGCTGGAACAACCGGTTCAGGTAAATCCGTTGCGATCAATGCGATTATTTTAAGTTTGCTCTATAAAGCATCACCAGAACAAGTAAGATTGATTCTGGTCGATCCTAAAATGCTTGAGCTTTCCGTATATGAGGGCATTCCACATCTGCTCACCCCTGTGGTAACTGATATGCGCGATGCGGCGAGTGCATTGAATTGGTCTGTAGCAGAAATGGAACGGCGCTACAAGCTGATGTCTGCGTTAGGTGTACGTAACCTCGCCGGCTACAATCAGAAAATTCAAGAGGCTAAAAAAGCCGGTCAGTCGCTGGTAACACCGACCCATATCGTATCCGATGATGCGACACCACTCGAAGAAATGCCCATGATCGTGGTCGTGATCGATGAATTGGCTGATTTGATGATGGTCATGGGTAAAAAAGTTGAGAAACTTATCGCGCGGCTGGCCCAAAAAGCCCGTGCAGCGGGTATCCATTTATTACTTGCTACGCAGCGACCTTCCGTTGACGTCATTACTGGTTTGATCAAAGCAAATATCCCAACCCGAATTGCATTCCAAGTTTCGAGTAAAATTGATTCACGTACCATTCTGGACCAAATGGGCGCGGAAGCTTTGCTCGGTCAGGGTGATATGCTTTATCTCCCACCTGGAAGCGGTTACCCACAGCGTATTCATGGTGCATTTGTAGCAGACCACGAAGTCCACAAAGTAGTGGAATATCTCAAGCAGCAAGGTGAACCACGCTATATTGAGGCTGTTCTCAAAGCGGGTGATGAAGAAGGCGATTTCAATGGGGAATCCAGTGAGAATAATCGACCTTCGGGAGAAACTGATTTGCTGTATGATGAAGCAGTGGCAATCGTTTTGAAATCACGACGCGCATCGATCTCAATGATTCAGCGACAACTTCGTATCGGTTACAATCGAGCAGCACGCTTAGTTGAAGATATGGAACGCGCTGGTCTCGTCTCTGCTATGCAAAGTAATGGAAATCGTGAAGTACTCGTGCCCGACCGCGGTGATTAAGCAATGCCCGTTATGGATAATATTATTAAACTCGTCATCGCTATTTTGTAGGGGGGTTATCATTCGGTTTGTAATCGTAGTCGTCTTATTGTTTCTTTCTTTAGCGGCACAAGCTTCTGCTGTAGAACATCTAAGAGAATTTGTGCAGAAAACACAAACTTTTAAAGCAGCCTTTCATCAGAAATTACTCGATCAAAATTTTCAAGTCGTTCAAGAAGCAAGTGGCTCAATGATGTTTCAACGTCCAGGTAAATTTCGCTGGATTTATGAGAAACCCTATCAACAATTAATCGTCGGTGATGGTAAGCGAGTATGGTTTTATGACCAGGATCTCAACCAAGTAACGGTACGCCAGCTTGATCTCGCGATTGGGAATAGTCCTGCTGCGCTACTTGCGGGTAGCAGCGCAATTGAAAACGATTTTAATCTTGCAGAAATCCAAATTGAGGATGAAATTGATTGGTTGGAAGCAACACCGAAGCATAAGGAAACCAACTTTGAATTGATTCGGATGGGGTTTGCAAAAACAGGTGAGCTGCGCGAAATGATTCTTCGCGATAATTTTGGTCAATTTACCCTACTGGTTTTTAGTGAGATAAATTTCAACCCTAATCTTGCTAGCGAGCTGTTTCAGTTTGATCCACCCAGTGGGGCTGATGTAATCAGTGACTGAGCTTGATTTTTCTTCTCGACCACCCTTATCCCCACCGTTAGCAGAACGCTTACGGCCTCGATCACTCGAAGAAGTAATCGGCCAAACTCATCTCCTAGACGTAGGTAGACCTTTACGTAATGCCTTTGAAACGGGAAAGCCCCATTCGATGATTCTATGGGGACCTCCTGGTAGCGGAAAAACGACGCTAGCTCGCCTGATGTCCCATTCGTTTGACGCCGAATTTATCGCGATATCTGCCGTTTTATCCGGCGTCAAAGATATTCGTGAAGCAATTGATCGTGCGAAAAGTATTTACCAGCAGTCACAACGTCATACTGTGTTATTTGTAGACGAAGTCCATCGCTTTAATAAGGCACAACAAGATGCCTTTTTACCATATGTAGAACAAGGTTTAATTACCTTCATCGGGGCAACAACCGAAAATCCATCCTTTGAAGTTAACCGCGCTTTATTATCTCGCGCCCAAGTTTATACACTAGCTCCTTTATCTCAGGAGGAACTACAGCAGCTTTTTGATCGTACGCATCAATCCGTATTAAAAACACTGAACTTTTCACATGAAGCTAAGCAATTGATTATTCAATTTGCGGACGGCGACGCCAGACGATTGCTCAATTTACTCGAACAGCTTAGTATCGCCGCTGAAGCAGAAGCTTATAACACAATTGATACCAATGAAGTACGCAAAGCGTTAACACGAAGTCAGCGTAATTTTGATAAAGGTAAAGAAGCATTTTATGACCAAATTTCCGCACTCCATAAATCCATTCGCGGTTCTTCGCCGGACGCTGCATTGTACTGGATGTGTCGCATGCTCGATGGTGGGGTCGACCCCATGTATATCGCACGAAGATTAATCCGAGCTGCAGTTGAAGATATAGGGCTAGCTGATCCACGCGCCTTAACCATGACACTCGATGCATGCCAAGCTTACGAACGACTCGGCAGCCCTGAAGGTGAACTTGCATTAGCCCAAGCCACGCTTTATTTAGCCTGCGCCCCTAAGAGCAATGCTGCTTACCT
>ERZ724526.850-NODE-850-length-16891-cov-5.464600_pt1 | contig 16891 bp, 8 predicted proteins | sample MGYA00376059_ERZ724526 | MGnify/ENA primary metagenome ERZ724526 (study PRJEB28724, sample SAMN07190883) | activated sludge metagenome | isolation source: activated sludge of sewage treatment plant in Hong Hong | place: Hong Kong | collected 2016-03-17 ... | reverse complement strand
GTGAATAGTGAATAGTGAATAGTGAATAGTGAATAGTGAATAGTGAATAGTGAATGAATTTTTTAGCGAAAAAATTACTAATTACTAATTACTAATTACTAATTACTAATTACCAATTACTAATTACAATTCCCCAGCAACCCTAATTCCCCTCTTCGCCTTAACCCAACAGCCTCATGTCACAACCCGAACTCGAAGGCCAGATTAAAGTCGGTATTACCTGCGGCGACGTGAATGGCGTCGGGTTGGAGGTGGTGATGAAGACGTTTCTGGACAACCGGATGCACCAGATCTGCACGCCGGTCATTTATTCCAGTAACAAACTTGTTTCGTTGCAACGGAAGCTGCTTAACCTGAATGAATTTCAATACCAGACGGTACGCAGCAGCAGTGAGGTGATTTTGCGGAAGACCAATGTCGTCAACTGCTGGGAGGAAGAAGTGCCGGTGGAATTCGGTAAGGCAACAGAGATCAGTGGACAATATGCCTTTCGTTCCCTGGAAGCTGCCGTGAACGACCTCCGGGACGGTCGCATCGACGTGTTGGTCACCGCTCCGATCAATAAGCACAACATCCAAAGCAAGGATTTCAATTTTGCCGGTCACACCGAATATCTCGGCGAGAAGTTCGGCGTCAAGGACCCGTTGATGTTCCTGGTCAGTGAACGCTTACGCGTAGCGGTCGTGGCTGGTCATGTACCGATCAAGGAAGTCGCTTCCCAGCTGAGTGTGGAAAAGATCATCCGCAAGATCAAGCTGATGCACCAATCGCTCCGCCGCGACTTCGGATTTCGCAAGCCGCGCATTGCCGTCATGGGGCTCAATCCGCATGCTGGCGACAACGGACTCATCGGGCAAGAGGAGCAGCAGGTGATCATCCCGGCCATCAAGCAGTGTTTCGATGAAGGCATGTTCGTATATGGCCCTTACTCTGCCGACGGATTCTTCGGTTCCGGCGCTTTTCAAAAGTTCGACGCCGTCTTGGCCATGTACCATGACCAGGGATTGGTTCCTTTCAAGACGCTGAGTTTCGGTACCGGGGTCAATTACACGGCCGGACTCCCGTTCGTTCGCACCTCACCGGATCACGGCACCGCTTACGACATTGCCGGAAAAGGTGAAGCCAACGAAGAGTCACTTCGCGACGCTATCTATACGGCCATCGACGTACTGCGCAAACGGGCCGAGTACGACGAGATCAATGCCAACCCGCTTGCGTTCGGAAAGCAGACGAAAGAAGGAAGAGGAGATTGAGGTTTCCTGCCTACGCTAAAGCTTCGGCAGGCAGGCAGGCGGGTTCCGTGTTCCGTGTTCCGAGTTTCGAGTTTCGAGTTGGGCGGGTCCGGTTATTTGCCCAGCAGTATTAGCACTTTCTGACCTATTTCCTGCTCTTTCTCGTTCATCAGCCGAATGAAATACATCCCGGCGGGCAGACCGGACAGGTCGACGGCCCGATCACGGAATTCGCGGGAGTTAATGACAACACGTCCTTGCGGATCGACCAAACGAAAGGAAGCGGCTTCTGCCGGAAGGTTCTGCCATTGGAAACGGCCTGCTGCCGGATTCGGAAAGATGCTCCAGTCCGCTTTTTGCAGATCCTGAACACCGGTGGTCGGAAACGTATTCGCGAGCGGTTCCGGGTCGGCAGGCGTGCAGCCGAGTTGGCGATAGAGGAAATTGCTGACGAAGCGAATGGTTGTGTCCATGTATGCGGCATCGATCGCATAGGGTACGTGATCGGCACCAAAGAACGTGTACATGGTATTGTCGAGTCCGACGAGGTTCCCTTGTTCGGCAACCGGATAGCTTCCATCCACGATCATGATCGGGAAGATCCCGGCTAGGTAGATCATGTCGGTACCATAGGGTACGGTATTGTCAACCGTTCCGTGCATGCTGCAGAGCGGTTCATCGCCGGGATGAATCCACGTCTTATTACCCAACGCGCCACAAAGATTCACGACGGCTTTGATCTCCGATGAATACCCGGGATTACCGCTGTTACCTTCCATACCGCCGAGCGCGACGGTGTCGATCTGAGACGGCAGTTCCGCGGGATCATCGAGGTAAGCGAGGTGCAATGCGGTGAAAGCGCCGGCGGAGCTCCCCCCGCCGAAGATGATATCGGGATCGATCCGATAGGTATTCGTTGTGGCGGCATCCTGCCGAAAGAAGCGCACAGCCGCCTTCATATCCTGTACCGCCCGATACACGGCGCGTACCGCGTTCGCTTCCGCGATCGGAAACGGAATACCGATTCGGTAGTCGATGGAAGCACAGACATACCCTCGTTTAGCGAAACGGGTACAGATCTCCACAACGTCGTTGTCGAGTTTCGACCCGGCAATGAAACTGCCGCCGTGGACCATGACGATGGCCGGCCGGTAGGCCGCAGTATCACCGTCCGGTTGGTAGATGTCCATTTTCAACTGAAGCGTCTGACCATTGGCGTCAACGTTGGAACCGTAAATCACATCGGATTGAACCGTCACGTCCGGGAACAGCTCGGAATCGTAACGGCCGGAGCCGCAATCGATGATCGTTTGGGCGCTGGCGTTCCAGGCCAGGGAAATACCGAATGCGAATAACAGTAGTGATCGAAGCATGCATGAAGGTAATGAATTACCAATACAAAAAAAGAAGGCCACCCGTTCGGGGTGGCCTTCCAATCATCTCGCTTCAAGTAGTAATTATTGCAGCACCACTTTGCGCACGACTTCGCCGTTGGAGAAGCCGACGCGTACGGTGTAGACACCTTTTGAAAGTCCGGCGGCATCGACCGGGTTGAGACCGCTGAGATCCGGACGAAGATCGCGGACGATTTGTCCGGTCAGATCAGCCACGCGGATGTACGAAACAGCGTCGGCAACCTGACGAAGGTCGACGGTGAAAGCGCCGGCCGAAGGATTCGGGTAAACCGAAACCTGCTGATTCAATTGACCCAGATCGGTAATGCCAACGTTTAGGCCGAGACACTGGATCATACGCGGGTTGACGTAACCCTGAATGGTGTCGATGTAGGCCATTCCTTTGGCTTTCGACATATCCGGGTTGGTCAGTTTGGCGTTCTGATAGATCTGCGTTCCGGCAGCTTGTCCGAGACCGAGGGCGATGGCAACCTGAACAGTAGTGGTTGAATCGAACCACTCCCAGGGACCAGCCTGCGGCGTGGCGAAGAGGAAGGGGAACAGTCCATCCTGACCGTTGTTGTTCAGGTCGGCAGCCGCCGTGAAAGGATCAGTGAACGTAGCGGAAAGGAAGCAATCGTTGTTACCCAAGGCATTGGCACGTGTAACGATGGTCTGGCTACCGCTTACGTCGACAACCGGGTCGCCGGTGGTCGGAACGATAACCGTACCGTCTCCATAAGGAGCGAACGGATCGGTTACCGGATGGAAACAAACCATCGGTACGTCACCGGCGCGCAGCCAGGAGCTGTCGCCGAGCGCGCCGCCGCAATTGAAGACGAATGCAACATCGGTCGAACGACCGGGTGTATTGTTCGGGTTATTGAGGCCGGGTGTTCCGCCGTAGCCTTCGATATCACCCCAGAGGCCGGTGTTCACATAGCTGGAACCCGCGACGAAGCCATAGGACGCATTCGTAGTGCTGCTGATGAATTTCGGCAGGTTGAAGTCGGCCGTATCCTGAATGGTAGCATAGGCAAGCGCGATATAACCGCCGGAGCCCATACCGCCGAGGATGATCTTGGTGGTATCGATACCGTAGGTGTTGGCGGTCGCCACATCATTCTTGATGTAACGGACACAAGCCTTGATATCGAGGATACTCCGGTAAACAGCCTGGAGCAGGCTACCGGTACGGATATCCTGTCCGGCAGAACCGACGGCCTGCGGGTTCCAGCCGGTACGGTAGTCGGCGGAGATGGCCACATAGCCGCGGCGTGCGAAGCGGCTGCACATTTCCACGATGGCGCTGTCGCGCATCGAACCGGTAGGCGTCTGGTTGATGATCGCCGGCAGGAAGCTGCCGGTGTGGAGCATGACCACGACCGGACGGCTGGTTTCGACGTCTCCAACAGGAGTATACACGTCCATTTTCAGCTGAACGCTGGTAGGTGTGCCGGTGAGAACACTGAAGTTGTCACCATAAACGATGTTCTGCTGTACAGAAACATCGGAAAAGATTTCCGTTGAGTAGCGTTGCGCAGACGCGAACTGCCAGAGGGAAACCGCACACAAGATCAGAAGTAGTTGTTTTTTCATCCGAGTCAGGTTAAGATAGGAAATGCAATTTACGGAAATTCCGATTCCGGAACGGAATGGCCAAGGTCAATTTTTCTGAAGCTCCACTAAAATGGAAGCATAGGCCAGGCGACCCGTTTCCGGTCCGCCGTAAACCGTAAACCTACGCTGATTCAGCACATTGGACGCGCCCACCTTGAAGGTCGCGTGAATTTTCGGCACCCGCTTGGAGATCTGGGCATCGACAAAATCATATTGCGGCACATAGCCGGTGAACTGGGGAGAGCCCTCAAAGCGGAATCCTTCCACCCACTTATAGTTAATGCTGAAGCCGTAATTCCGGAGTCGAAGTCCAAGCACCTCAGCCTCGATATCACGACCCGAGATCCCGATGTTGTACTTGTTTTCCGGCGTATTGTATGCCGGGATCAACGGATCGGATGAACTCTTTTCCAAACGGTTGAAGGAATAGTTGCCGTTGATCGTCAGAAACTTTCCCAGAAAATAGCTCAGGCCAATGGAGGTACCATAGGTCGATACCGATTCCGATGCGTTGGCGGCGATCCGGTAAATGTTGTTGATGTAAATGAGCGAAGCGCTCGGGATCACCGTTACATCGGCACCGACCTGGTAGCCGATAAAGTCGGTGTAGCTGCTGTAATAACCGACCAGGTCGACGAAGAGGTTCTTCCCGATCGTTCCCCGGTAGCCGAGTTCTACGGTACGCACTTTCTCGGGCTTGACCGGATCGAGATTGAAATACTCCAAGGGGGTTTGGTTGATGAAGTAATCGAGCAGGGACGGGACCGTCACCAGAGAATCGTACCCTTTCGTATTGCCCAACAGGACCGCACGACCGACATTGTAATAGAGGAATTGGTCAGCGAGTGTGGGATTCCGGATAGCGGAGGAAAACGATACGCGAAGGATCTGGTTAGGCTTCATGGTATAAACCGCCGAAAGAGCCGGTGAAAAGAGCGCGTCGAAATTCTCGTTCTTGTCGAAACGCGCTGTCAGGTTGAGTTTCAGCTTTTCACCGAATCCTTTTTCAAAACCTGTATAGACTCCGAATTCCTGGTTGGTGATCCGTCGGCCGGCAGTATCGGAAAAAATGGTACCATCCGATGACGGACGATACAAGCGGAAGTTTCCACCCAGGGTAATGTCCATGAACGCCGGCGTGAATTTGTACTCGCCCTGAGCATGGTAGAGCGCCGACTTGTCGTAAAACCGTGAACCACCTTCCGAATAGGACTTTCGCGAGGTAATGCCGGCGAACGCAGTATCGAACGCCATCGTTCCGGGCGCCAGAAACGGATCATTCAGATTCGAGGAGCCAACACCATCGGCGTATGCACGCGAGATGTTATGATAGGTCACGAGTGAATCGTAATAATTCTCCAGGAGGAAGGGGTTGATCGCCGCTACGTAATCTTCATAACGCGGGTACTGGGAAGGTTGCGGATAACCGGGATACGTGATGATCCGACTGCGGAAGGATCGGTACTTGGTATAATAGTCGTTGGCCCAGTCGGGATCACTCTTGGCCGTACGTTGCAACAGCAGCGCGGTGAAGTACGCGTCGTACGATTTGCCCGCATCCTCGTTCGTAGCATATAGCCGCAGGAAATACTTATCCGGCTTCCTTATCTCGATCCTATTCTGAAAAAACAGGATGTCCTTCAGGCTGTAACGGTTATCCCCCTGGTAAACGGTGGTGCCGGTACCGAAGCTCGAAGCCAGGATGACTTCCACCGAGTCCTTGATCTTGTAATGAAAAGCGACATTCGTCTTGAGGTTTCGGGAGTTGTAGTCGACCAGGTCGCGCTCCCAATAGCCGCTGCGGTAAAAGCGGCCGCCGCCGGGATACAAGGTAATGGCACCGGTCAGGTCCATGGCGGAATTGTACTCATCGCCGTAACGATTCACGGCGTCGTAGCCACCGGGATTTGTGACACCATCGCGGGATTGTTCCGTCGGGTCTGCGTTCTCCGCTTCCCAATCGTTCGCTTTCATGGCAAACAAGTTCAGCTTGTAACCGAATTTCTCTTTGCCCTCCTTATTCTTGAACACCTGCGCCCAGCGAACTGAAGCTTCCAGCAGATTTCGTTCCCCGGCTTTCACGGAAACCTCCAATCCCGGTTTGATAAACGGACTGCGGCTGGTGATGCTGATGACACCGTTGAATGCATTGGGGCCATAAAAGGCGGTGCTTGCGCCGGCGATGAGGTCGACTTTCAAGACATCGAGTTCGGGAGCTCCAAGAAAATTGCCCAGCGAGAAATTGAGGCCAGGCGATTGGTTATCGACCCCATCGATCAATTGCAACGAACGAACCGGAGAAGTGCTGTTAAAGCCGCGGGTGTTGATGACCGTAAAACCCAGCGAAGCAGTGGTCATGTCAACCCCTTTGAGCGTACCGAGTGCCTGATAAAAGGAAGGTTGCGGACAATCCTTGATCGCGATGATGTCCATCGACTCGACCGTCAGCGGCGCCTGTTTCTGCTTTTCGGAGATGCGGCTGCCGGTCACCTCAACACCTTTCAGTTCGACCTCTTTCGCGTGCAACTTCAGCGTGATTGGTTTATCCAGACTGGTGACCTGCGTTTCCAGGTTTTCATACCCGACATAGGTGATGAGGAGTGTGAAAGGCAAGGCCGGTGCCGGGCTGATCTCGAACCGACCATCGAGGTCGGTGGCAGCCCCACCCTTTCCGGCTTTGATCTGCACGAGCGGGCCGATTACCGGCTCGTTGGTTTTTCCGTCACGGATGGTGCCGGAAACGGACTGTGCATTTGCCCGAAAAGTCAGTAGGATAAAAAGCCCCAGGAGGGCGCAGGATACTCCCTTCAGCATAGCGTTGGATCGGTCTTCCAACCAAACCTACGCTTTGGGCGCCAATAAAGCAATGTATTAAATCAGGCTTTTTGCACAGCAAGCGTCCATTATCGCTGGATAACCAGCGTACCCGCCTGCGAACGCTGCCCGTTCAGGAATCGAAACTGATACAGTCCCGGCGCCAGTTGTGGGGATTCCCACCGGAAGCGGTGTACGCCGGCAGCCAAACGGTCCCGGGCCACCACGGATACCAGTTGCCCTGTCATGTCGAAGATCTCCAGCCTGACATCCTGTGTAACAGCCAGCGAAAAGAGGAAGGTGGTCGCGTCGGAGAATGGATTCGGATACACATAGAGCCCCGACTGAAACGCCACTTCTTCAAGGCCCACGGGACCGTCGAGGACTTCGACGCTGTCGCAACGACTGCATCCACCCGAATCCGTTACACAGACCACATACCAGCCGGCAACCAACGCGCTGATCGAATCAGCTGTACCGGTGACCGGGCTCCAGTCGTATGCATACGGAGGCAATCCACCGCTCACATCAACCGAGGCGGTACCGTCGGCACAACCCTGACAGGAAGGATTGGTATGAGCAACGGTCAATTGCAGTGTATCCGGTTGCTGCAGGCTGATGGTTTGTGATATGCCACAACCATTGCCATCGGTGATGAGGACCTGGCAGTCGCCTCCGCACAGATTATTCACCTGCCGGGTCGTATCTCCGTTGCACCAGGTGACGAAATACGGTTCAACGCCACCGGCAATGGTCACTTCACCATGTCCGTCACAATTCGATGCGCAAAGCGCGTCAACTCCGGTGACGGTGGCCTGAATGGCCGCGGGTTCCGTGATCGCCGCACTTCCCTGGGTCGTACATCCGTTGGAGTCCGTAACGAAGACCTGATACGTTCCACCCGTCAACCCGACCGCGGTATCGTTCATTTGTCCGCCCGGTGTCCAGTTGTACGAATACGGCGGCACTCCGCCTCCAACTTCCGCGAAGATGCGACCACTTGCAGCGCCCGCACACAACACATTTTCGGTCGTAAGCAGTATGGCCAGCGGCGAAGGTTCCTGCACTTGAGCCAAAATGGAATCCCGGCAACCGTTCGCGTCGATGACCAGCAATTGGTAGATACCCGCACCGATGTTCGTCAGGCTGGATCCGGTGCCGGCAGTGCCCGTCCATTGATAGTTGAATGGAGCCGCGCCGCCGGATACGGAACAGAAAACCGCGCCATTGGTGTCACCATTGCAGGTAACGGAACGGCTCGAGTCGACTTGCACGTGCGGGACCGGCAACGCATTCACGGTTACATTCCCGGATCGGGTACATCCGTTTCCATCGGTTACCACGACTACATAAGTTCCCGGTGCAAGGCTGTCTGCTGTTGCGGTTGTATCGTTCGACGGGAACCAACTGAATGTGAAAGCTCCCGAACCACCGGAAGGAATCACGGTTGCAGTGCCGTTCGTCGCGTTGCAGCTTACCGGTGTCGATTGCATATTAAGGTTGATCACCGGCGGTTGGGTGATCGAGGCTGCTGAGGTCGTCGTACAAGCATTCGCATCCGTAATCGTAACCGTGTAGTTACCGGCCGGCCGGTTGCTGATAACGGTAGTTGTCGCATTTCCCGGGTTCCATAGATAAGTGTAAGGCAACGTTCCACCTGTCACTGTCACGGTTGCAGCGCCGGTTGAGGCTCCAAAGCAACTGACTGCCGTGGTGCTCGTCGCTGCCTGCAATACATCGGGTTGGGTAATCGAAACCGGAAGCGTTACGGTACATCCGCTGACATCGGTCACTTGCACGGAATAGTTGCCCGCACTCAACCCATTCAGGGTATTCGTCGTTCCGCCTCCCGGTGACCAGGCATACTGATATGGCGGCGTTCCTGATGTTGCGTTCACGGATGCGGACCCATCGCTACCACCGAAGCACTTGACCATCGAGGCGGAAGCGAGTGTCAATTGCAAACCACCGGTACTGCCGACCGTTACCGTATCTGCCATAACACAACCATTGGCATCCGTTACAGTAATGATATAATCTCCTGAAGCGAGTCCGCTTGCCGAAGCGGCATTGCCTCCGGAAGGAAACCATGAATACGAATAGGAGCCGGTGCCTCCGGAAGCGGATACCTGAGCCGATCCGTTGTTGTTCTGGCAATCCGAGGGAGTCGACGCCGTTGAAAGGGTGATCTTGGCAGGTTCTGTCACCTGGACGGAACCGGTTTGCGTACAGCCATTATCATCGGTAATCGTACACGCGTACACCCCTGCAGCAAGTGACTGCCGAACGAATCCCGTGTCGGTGGATCCAGCCCAACTGTAGTGCAGTGTCCCTGTTCCGCCGGATGCCGTCAGGATGATTTGGCCGTCACTGCCTCCGTTACAACTGGCCGGGGTCGCGTTGAAGGATAGTCCGATCGGTGGTGGAGAACCGACGATTGCCGTTGCGCTTCGGGTACAACCGTTCGCATCGGTGATAGTGACCGTGTACGAACCGGCTGACGCATTGTAAAGGGTGTCGTTGATCGCGCCTCCGGGTGACCAGGCAAACGAAAATCCTCCGGCGCCACCGTTCACCTGGACACTCGCCTGTCCTGTCGCGCTCCCGGCACAGCGCACATCGCTTGAACTGACGGTCGTTTGAAGCGCAGACGGTTCCGTGATGTCGATGGAGACATAGGCCTCGCAATTGTTGGCGTCCGTCACACGCACGGTGTAGGTACCCGCAGCGAGATTGCTGGCCGAGGCGGTCGTGCTGACGTTCGGCGTCCAGGCATACCCGTAAGGGGCGTTGCCACCTGTCACGCTGATGGTGGCGGAACCATTCGAGCCTCCGGCACAACTGACCATGGAGCTGGATGCCAAACTGACCGTCGGCGCAACGGGATTGATGATGGTCGCGGATGTGGTTTTCGTGCATCCGTTCGCATCCGTAACCGTGACTGTATATGTACCGGCACACAATCCGGTAGCCGTTGCGGAGGTTTGTCCGTTGCTCCAGGCATAGGAGTACGGTGCCGTTCCGGCGGAGGGCGAAGCGGTGGCGGTACCATTACAGCCAGCCCCGCTGCAATTGGAATTCGCCGTACTGATTCCAACTGACAGTGGTGCTGGTTCCGTGATGGTGACCGTGGTTGTACGAGAACAACCGATCGCATCCTCCATCGTTACCGTGTAATCACCGGGACAAAGATTGAAGATCGTATCCTGCGTCAGGCCATTGTCCCAGCTATAGGTCTTGGCATACGGGCTTGTTCCATTTCCCAATGCATAGCCGTCGCATGCATTGGTGCAACTTACATTGTGTTGAACAACCTGCACCGTGCAATTACACCGTCCTGGCAGGTTACTGTCGAGCCAGGAGAGCCTCCTCGTCACCCAGTTCTTGAGGTTCTGCACTTCTCCGGCATAGGTCGTAGGATACGGAGAAGGATTCGGCCAGACGTATTGACCAAGGATCGGCCAGACGGTGAAATTCCAGTCCTTCGATTCATTGATGAGCGTGGTGATGGAATCGATGATGGCGAAAATGTGCTGCTGACTCAGTACGTTCTGCCGGTAATCCTGCCAGCGGCACTTGAGTTGATTCGTGTAATTCGTGTCCTGCAGCAATCGTTGCCACCAAAACGGGACCTGGTAACCATCGCCGGTGCAGGAGAACAGATAGGCCCAACCGGTCGTATCATCACCGCCGCAATAGTTCGCGTTCCCCCAAGCGATGTCATAATCCCAGACGGGTCCGGCTTTCAGGGTCTTGTTCTTGTCTTTATACAAATAAGAACTGATACGGTAGCCATCAACATTCTTGCTCAACTCGTTGCAGAAGAAATAATCGATCCAGGAACCGTTTCCAATGTATTTCTGATAACCGTTGATCGGGTCCATGAAGGTGGAAGACGACAACGCGTCCTCAAAGCTGTCGACATAGGCCTGTATGTACGCCTTCTGCTGCAGGGAAATACTGTCCGGATCCGGATAATCATATTGCAGATAGGTAGTCTGACCGTTCGAGTGGTTGATCGGGGGATAAGGGGAGGTCCAACCTTCGCCGCCACTTCCGGTGGTCTTATCGACCTTAAGAATATATCCACCGGTAATGTCCGGAGCGGTATTTTCCCACGGATGCAGTCTGTCGATGTCGACCCGGTCTCCATCACGCTTGATCGACTCCATCAGCACGTAGATGCCGATGTACTCACCGTTCAAGACCACATCGACGTACCGCGTACGGGCGGCGTAATGCCCCATCTCCGTTGAAAGTTGGTACAAGAGTACGTTCCGGCAAAACGATTTGTCGGTGTAGTTGGCACTGAGGATCCAATCATGTTCCGACGGCATGCCCAGCAGGGCGACGTTGGTATCGGTAACACCGTTCGGCATCCGTGTTTCAAAGCCATACGACTTCTTGGGGAACGACTGCGAGGACGATCCCCGGATCTCGATCGCTATCTTTCCGTTGTATTCGTTGAACGGATCGTTCAAATGATTGCGTTGGCCGATACCGTTATTCACGATACCCATGTCGCAGATGATCTTCGGGTCGTCGGGAATCGACTGCCCGTTGGTGTTGATGACAACGATGGGAAGATTGGAACCGGAAAACAGAAACGGTCGTGCGGGGTTACCGCCAAAATTGATACTCCAATTGATCAATGAGCCGGTAATGCCGTTGTTGCTGTCGTCGATCACACGTAACTGCCAGGTGCCGTTACCGTTTTGCCCGTTGTTGACGTTATACAGGGTTCCTTCCGGACGATACGTGCCGGTGAAAGGCGCGGAGCCGCTGGTGATTGAGGTAGCGGCGTCGTTGCGGAAGATCGTGTTGGTGAAATTGGAACCACTCGTTCCGCCATTGTCGGTAGTCAACATGATGAGCGTACCATCCGGCGCGGCAAGAAAACAATCGATATCGCGGGCACGGCTGTGATTGATATTGATCGTCACCGATTCGAGCCCGAAGGTGTAATCCACACTGGCGGGAGAGAGTCCCGAAACGTTGATGTTGAAGCGGGAAGTATCGGACAAGGTGATGATACTGCCACCGGTACCCGAAAACGTTTGCGCGGATGCGAAACGCGTCAGGGCGATGAGTGACAGTCCTAAGAACAGCCGAAGTTTCATGCGAGAGGGACAGAAAAGTTACTCAAACCGGAACGATTGGTAGATCCGGAGACTACAAGGCAAAAACCCTGTTTCTTTAAAATTTTACGAAAAAATGCAGGAAAGTTGTCTGAAAAAGGGCGAAAATGTCCCGTTTTTGCAGATTAGTGAAGCGAAACCATGACCTGATTTTTCTCCACTTTATCGCCTTTATTGACGCTGATTTTCCGGATAGCGCCGTCAGCCGGAGCTTTGATGACATTCTCCATCTTCATGGCTTCCAGCACCAGGATAGGGTCGCCCTTTTTGATTGCCTGTCCTTCCGCAACAGCGACATTGAGCACCAGACCCGGCATCGGGGCTTTGATGTCATTCACCTTTTTGCCTGCGGTGATGTCGATTCCCATCTCGCGCAACAGATCGTCATACTTGTCGCGCACATTGAGCTGGTAAACGGTATTGTTCACCTTGATCGAGAGTGATTTCTCCTCGAAGTTCGCTTCGATCAGTTCGGCTTCATAAGAACGGCCCTTGTACAGGAGATGAAACTTCCCTTTTCGGTATTCGAGAATGTCGGGATGCATCTCTTCACCGTTCACGCTTTGGTGGCGGGCATCGTACGCGACCTGGTATTCTCGACCGTTGACGGTTACCTTGTACATGGGACGGCAAAGTTAACCTAAAATTCAAGTCCGGGCCAGCCCTTATCTTTGATGCAATGTCTGTTCCTGCGCCATTTATCCGGCTTTCCCTGCTGTCCGTCGCCCTGTTGCTCGTTGCCTGCTCGGGGAGCCGGCAACTTCCGGCATCGCCTCCGGCAGCCGCCACCTCAAAAACGGATCCTAGAAAACAGCAGGAAGCCTATGAGGCAAAGCCAAACCGGATTTGGGACCTCGTACATACACGACTCGAGTTGCAACCCCAATGGGGCAGCAGGGAGATCGACGGTAAAGCGACGCTCTTTTTGCATCCGCATTTTTACCCGACCGACAGCCTTGTACTGGACGCGAAGATGATGCTGGTAAAACAGGTAGGACGTATCCGTGCTCAAGGCGATACGCTGCTGATACCGTTCCGGTACGACAGCAGCACGATCCGGCTGAAACTCGATACCGTTTTCCATCGCGACAACGAGTTGGTGCTATGGATCGACTATACCGGCCGGCCGGACCTGCGCACGGGCGATGGCTCACGAGCCATTCGGGGAGAGAAAGGTCTTTACTTCATCAACCCCGACGGAAAGGATCCCAACAAACCGACACAATTGTGGAGCCAGGGAGAGACGGCACATAATTCCGTCTGGTTCCCCACACTGGATGTGCCCAATCAAAAAATGACCCAGGAGATCTATCTCACGGTGGACACTTCCTTCGTTACCCTTTCCAACGGTTTATTACTCTCGCAGCAACTGAACGGAAACGGAACACGCACCGATTACTGGAAGCAGAGCCTCCCGGCGCCCCCCTACCTCACGATGATCGGCGTCGGGCGTTGGTCGGTTACGCGGGAACGGTGGAACAACATCGAACTGAGCTACTATACCGATCCCGCCTACGCGCCTTATGCCCGCCGCATCTTCGGAAAGACAGCGGAAATGCTCGACTTCTTCTCTGAAAAACTCGGATACCCCTTCGTCTGGGAAAAGTACGCGCAGGTTTGCGTACACGAGTACATCAGTGGCGCCATGGAAAACGCCACCGCGGTCGTGCACGGCACCGGCATCCAGCAGGACCCACGACAACAACTCGACTACGACTACGAAGATGTGATCGCGCATGAATTGATCCACCACTGGTTCGGCGATCTGGTGACCTGCGCATCCTGGAGCAATGTCGTACTCAACGAAGGCTTTGCCAATTATGGCGAATACCTCTGGCGGGAACACGCGTACGGCAGCGACGATGCCGACCGGCTCAACACCGAGGACCTCTCTTCTTACCTGGCGGCCACGAGCAAATCGGATCCACCCGCCGTTCGCTATCGCTACGAGGACGCGGAGGATCTGTTCGACGCCGTATCCTATAACAAGGGTGGGCGTATCCTGCACTTGTTGCGGAGGCAAATCGGCGACGATGCATTTTTCGCATCCCTGAAACTTTATTTACAACGTCACGCTTTCGGGAACGCAGAGGTGGACGACTTCCGGCAGGCGGTGGAAGAAGTCACCGGCGAAGACCTCCATTGGTTTTTCGATCAATGGTACTTCCGTCCCGGTCGGCCGATCCTGAATGTCGACTACGCCTGGGACGAATCAGCCCGGACGATGAGTGTGATGCTTGAACAGCAACAATCGATGGAGGAACATGCTCCCTATCGACTGCCCATGTTGATCGATGTCTATACGGTGAACGGCAGGAAGAGTGTTCCAGTCGACTTCAACAGCGCGAAGCAGACCATCCGCATTCCGCTTGAGCAGGCACCTGAGCTGGTCAATGTCGATGCCAATAAACGCATCCTCTGCACCCGGCGAGACAATAAACCGAAAGAATGGTTGCCCTATCAGTATGCGCACGGTCCCCGGTACTATGACCGCTGGGAAGCGGTAAGTAAACTCAGCGAAAACTATGAAGTCGGGTCCGCCGGCGGAAAAACCATCTTCTCCGCCTTGCAAGATCCCTATTGGCGCATTCGGAAAAAGGCGGTCGAGTCGATCGGCTCCTGGATGCAATCGCGTGCCGACACTGCACTACCCGCAGTGAAACGACTTGCCACCGGCGATCCGGAGTCTGCCGTGCGATCGGAGGCCTGGCGCAGTTTGCGCCGCTTCGCCGAGTACGACGACTATGCGGAACTCGTTCCGTCAGGTTTGCGTGACAGCAGTTATGAAGTGTGCGCGAAAGTGTTCGAACTATTGAAAGAAAAAGATCCCACGTTAGCCGCGCAGCAGGCGCCGCAACTGGAAAACGATAGTGGCAATGCCATACTGGAAGTGATGGCGGCCTACTTCGCTACCGACGAACAGTCCGACCGGATCGGCTGGTACACCCGGGCGTTGCGGCAGGCGAAGGGGTATACGCGTTATGGTATAGTCAACAATTTTGGCAAGTATTTATCCGCACAGCATGATCCCGACCGTCAGCGACAAGGAGCGGATCAATTGGAGCAACTCGCGCGCAACGCGACCGGGCGTTATTTCCGCTCGGCAGCCGTATCGGCTTTGCGCTCGTTGAAATCGACGGTCGAAAGCAGAACGAATACGCTCGACAAAGAACTCAACCAACTACCGGTCACCAATACGCCTCAGATCGAGCGGTCCCGAAAAGAACGCGACCGCAACGAACACCGTGAATTACTGGACCGGCTCGAACGTATGCTGGCTGAGTTGGATGCCACACGCCCCTGAGATGCGATTCCGCGTAGCGCTCCTCCTCTCCCTGTGTTCCGCATTGGCGGGCGGTTCTCCCCTTCCCGACAGTACGCTTGGCTCGTACGGCTTGGAAGCACGCCTTACCTATGGCTTCCTGGTCGCCCACCGGCCGATGCTGCGACTACTTCAGGAGGAACATCTTCGCTCGTTCGAAGTGTCGCTTCTATTCCCGTCAACAGGTAAGAAGGAATGGGAACGCGGATTCCGTTTTCCTGACCGGGGGCTACACCTGGCAATCATCGACTTGGGCAGTCGCAAACTTCTCGGAACCGGTATTGCCGTTTATCCATTTGTCGACTTCCCGCTCTTCTTCGGTAACGACTGGTCCTGTCGCTTGCGGTACGGCATGGGACTGGGTTACGTTCAACACACGTTTGACCCGGAGGAGAACTATAAGAACACAGCGCTGAGTTCACACCTGAACGGAACGATCCACTTCGATCTGCATGTAAACAAGTGCATCGGCCAGCGCGGCGCCTTCGATGCCGGTATCGGGATCACACACTATTCAAATGGCGCCACTGCCCTGCCCAATCTTGGTATCAACCTGGCCGCTGCGCACATAGGTTACCGACGTTACTTTGGTGAACGTAGAGCGCTTCATAAGGAAACCCACGATCAACGCCAACTACGCCCCGGCATGACCCTGTTCCTATCCGGATCGCTCAAGGAAATCTATCCTCCACTTGGTCCCTTGTATTTTGCCTCGACACTTTCGGGCGACTATCTGCTCCCACTAAACCCGAAAATAGACGCAGCTGTTGGAGCGGACCTGTTCTATGACGCGTCCTTGCGAGTACGGATGGAAGCCAGTGAAGATGTACAGCAGCCCGTCTCTACCAATTTTCGTCCCGGCGTTCACGGCGGACTGCAATTCAACCTGGACCCACTCGGGCTGATCTTCAATCTTGGTTATTATCCGTACACCCGATTCAAGGATGACGGACGATACTTTCATCGTATTGGCTTGCGCTATTATTTTGACCGCTTATTCGTCTGCATGAATCTTAAGACGCATTACGCCAGGGCCGACTTCATCGAATGGGGAGTCGGTTGGCGCTTCCGTTCAACTTCACCAAAACCCTGAGTCCATGGCGCGTTCATTCCTGCTCCTGCTATTGCTCAGCCTGGTGGTTTCCTGCGGAAAGGATCACGAGTTCGATTGCTTCAAGAGCACCGGGCGTACCGCGAGCGAACATAGGCCCTTGGCTTCCTTCACGCGCATACAACTTGACGACAACATCGACCTGGTGTTACGACTCGACACCACTAGCTTTGCGGAAGTGCAAGCCGGTGAAAACCTGATCGACGGCATCATTACTGAAGTGGAAAACGGCACGCTCTACCTGCGCAACGAAAACCGCT
>ERZ724526.849-NODE-849-length-16898-cov-7.871044_pt1 | contig 16898 bp, 14 predicted proteins | sample MGYA00376059_ERZ724526 | MGnify/ENA primary metagenome ERZ724526 (study PRJEB28724, sample SAMN07190883) | activated sludge metagenome | isolation source: activated sludge of sewage treatment plant in Hong Hong | place: Hong Kong | collected 2016-03-17 ... | reverse complement strand
CTTCTTCAATTCCTCGAAGGGAATCGTCATCTCGTGACAGGACATGCAGAAGTCGGAGCGGTTGGTCCACTCCATCGCGGTATTGAGCCCGCCCCAGATGATGACGCCGCCCACGATGCCGACGACGATCATGCGCAGCATCGAGCACTTTGGCGGATTGAGAAGTGACTGGATCAGTCCAGTCTTGGAACCATCGTTCTGCGTTTCGTCTGCCATTGTCGAGACCCAAGCTTCCCGGCGGCGGGGTTGCCCCGCGCACGTGCCGATGACATATCGCGCAATGGAAACGACCGGTGCGGCAACTGACCGCAACTCGCACCCGGCCGATCTCCCCCCTTTTTGGACGACCTGATCTTCGTCATTGTTGCTTGTAGGGGATTATTGCAGGCGCGAAACGATGGGGCAAAAAGAATATTGTGATTACCCTATCGACCTAGCTGTTTTTGTATATCCTAATATGCCGATATCACTGCGGCTTAGGATCGACACCCGGCTTGGCATTCCGGGTGCTTCCAGGCAAGCACTGGCGCGGGGCGGCAACTCGTAGAGGCGCCCCGCGCTTCTTCGCCGGCCCGAGCCGGCTTGGGCGCTATTCCATCGCTTCGTAGAGCGGAAGCGTAAGGAACTCGGGGTAGTCCGGGGTCAGGCTCATCTTGTCGAAGATGACGGCGGCCTGCTCATAGGTTGCGGTTTGCTCGCCGTTGGCGGTCACGGTGGCTTTCACCTTGGCGAGTTCCTCGGCGATGAAGCCGCGCACCATTTCGGCAGTCACCTTGCGTCCATCGTCGAGCTTGCCTTTCGGCGAAACCACCCATTGCCAGACCTGAGAGCGGCTGATCTCCGCGGTTGCGGCATCCTCCATCAGGTTGTGGATGGGCACGCAGCCGTTGCCGGCAAGCCAGGAGCCGAGATAGTGGATGCCGACGTTGACGTTGTTGCGTACGCCAGCTTCGGTGATCGGCTGTTCGGGCTGGAAATTCAGCCAGTCCTTGGGTCCGAACGTATCGGTGCGCTGTTTTCCCCACTGATTGGGCTTGTCACCGAGTACCTTGACGAACTCTTCCATGGCGATGGATACCAGCCCGGGATGGGCCACCCAGCCACCGTCGTAGCCATCATTGGCATCGCGGGTCTTGTCGTGGCGGATGCCGGCCAGTGCCTTCTCGTTGGCTGCCGGGTCGTTCTTGATCGGGATCAGCGCGCTCATGCCGCCGATTGCCGGGGCGCCGCGCTTGTGGCAGGCCTTCACGAGGGCGAGGGCGTAGCTGCGCATGAACGGGACTTCCATGGTGATCGCGCCGCGATTGGCGAGGCAGAAGTCGCGATTCTTCTTGAACTTCTTGATGCAGGAAAAGATGTAATCCCAGCGCCCGGCGTTGAGCCCGGCCGAGTGCTCGCGCAGTTCGTAGAGAATCTCCTCCATCTCGAAGGTGGCGAGAACGGTTTCCACGAGCACGGTCGCCTTGATGGTGCCGCGCGGCATGCCGATATGGTCCTGGGCCATGCAGAAGATGTCGTTCCACAGGCGGGCTTCGAGGTGGCTCTCCATTTTCGGCAGGTAAAAGAACGGGCCGGCACCGCGGGCCACCTGTTCCTTGGCGTTATGGAAGAACACCAGGGCGAAATCGAAAATGCCGCCGGAAACGCGCTGGCCATCGACCGTGACGTGCTTCTCGTCAAGGTGCCAGCCGCGCGGACGAATCTGCAGGGTGGCGATCTTGTCGTTGAGCTTGTATTCCTTTCCCGCTTCGTTGGTGAACGTGAGCTTTCGTCGAATGGCATCGAACAGGTTCACCTGGCCCTGGATCTGGTTGAACCAGTTCGGGCTGTTGGAGTCCTCGAAGTCCGTCATGTAGGAGTCGGCGCCCGAGTTGTAGGCGTTGATGATCATCTTCTTTTCGACCGGGCCGGTGATCTCCACGCGGCGACACTCCAGGGCCTTCGGCAGCGGCGCAATCTTCCAGTCGCCTTCACGGATGTGCCGGGTTTCCGGCAGGAAATCGGGCATCTCGCCGGCGTCGATGCGTGCCTGGCGCGCGACGCGTGCCTTGAGCAACTCCTTTCGCCGCGCCTCGAAGCTGCGGTGCAGCTTGGCGACGAATTCAAGGGCATCCTTGGTCAGGATTTCGTCGAAACGGGGATGGATGGGTGCATTGACTTGCACGCCGGCGGGCAGCGAAAAAGGCATGGGAATCTCCAAGTGGTCAGGGCATCGAAATCAGTGTATTCCTTAACTTTGTGGAAGATAATGTCCGCAATTCGCAATTCATTACATACCGCAAGTACATAATGAGCAGGCTTAAGGAGCTGGAAGCGTTCGTGCAGGTCGCCGGAAAGGGGTCGCTGACCGCGGCGGCGGCGGCTGAAGGCGTCACACCGGCAGTAATCGGTCGCCGCCTGGATTCCCTCGAGGACAGGCTTGGCGTGCGCTTGCTGACCCGCACGACGCGAAAACTGACCCTGACGCAGGAAGGATCCGCCTTCCTCGAGGATTGCCAGCGAATCCTCAACGATCTTGCAAACGCGGAAGCGCAAATCACCCAGGGAAGCGCCCGGGCCAGCGGTCACCTCAAGGTGACTGCACCAGCCGGATTCGGCCGCAAGCACGTGGCGCCGTTGCTGCTCCAGTTCCTGCGAACCCATCCGGAGGTGAGCGCCAGCCTGGATCTATCCGACCGCACCGTCGACCTCGTCAGCGAAGGCATCGACTGCGCTGTGCGTCTGGGCGGGCTCGTTGACTCGAGCCTGGTTGCGGTCCGTCTCGGCGAAATGAGGCGCATGGTGGTCGGCAGCCCCGCCTATTTCCAGCTTCGCGGCGTGCCGCGGACTCTTGACGACCTGGCGCGACACGATTGCCTGGCGTTGGTGACGCAGTCCGGATGGGACTTCGTGTCTGGAGGCAAGCCGGTCCACTTCAAGCCACCCGGCCGCTTCACCTGCAACGATGGCGCCGTTCTCCACGATTGGGTGCTTGCCGGCATGGGGCTGGCGTGGCGTTCGGTGTGGGAGGTCGGCGAGGACTTGCGCTGGGGGCGGCTCGTTTCGGTGCTTGACGACTACGCCACGCCGCCCGTGGGCATTCATGCGGTGTTTCCGCAAAGGCGCCACCTGCCGCTGCGCGTTCGGCTGTTCATCGACCTGCTCAGGGAAAACTATCGGCGCCCCGACTACTGGGACAAGGCCGAGTGACTCCTCAGCCTAATCCTGGGACTACTGGGGTAAGTGCGGCTATGGACCCGAAAAAAGAACAGGCCGCGCGGCGGAATGCGGCGCGGCCTGATCGAACGTCTCCCGCGAGGGAGGTTCCGCTTGCTTAGTGGAACTGCTCTTCTTCCGTCGAACCGGTCAGGGCCTTGACGCTCGACGATCCACCCTGAATCACGGTGGTAACGTCGTCGAAGTAGCCGGCGCCAACCTCCTGCTGGTGCGAAACGAAGGTGTAGCCGCGATCGCGGGCAGCGAACTCCGGCTCCTGCACCATGTTGACGTAGTGCTTCATTCCCTCGCCGCGTGCGTAGGCATGCGCAAACTGGAAGGTGTTGTACCAGTTGATGTGGATGCCGGCCAGCGTGATGAACTGGTACTTGTAGCCCATTGCCGAAAGCTCGTCCTGGAACTTGGCGATCGTCTTGTCGTCCAGGTTCTTGCGCCAGTTGAACGACGGCGAGCAGTTGTACGACAGCAGCTTGCCCGGACAGGCCTTCAGCACGGCCTGGGCGAATTCGCGGGCGAAACCGAGATCGGGTTTGCCCGTCTCGCACCAGACGAGGTCGGCATAGGGCGCATACGCGACACCGCGGCTGATCGATTGCTCGAGGCCGTTCTTGACGCGGTAGAAGCCTTCCTGCGTACGCTCGCCGGTAAGGAAGGGCTTGTCGTTGGCATCGTGGTCGCTGGTGAGCAGGTTGGCGGCCTCCGCATCGGTGCGGGCCAGCACGATGGTCGGCACGCCCATTACGTCGGCGGCGAAGCGGGCAGCGATCAGCTTCTCTACGGCTTCATTGGTCGGCACCAGCACCTTGCCGCCCATATGGCCGCATTTCTTGACGGCAGCGAGCTGGTCCTCGAAATGCACGCCGGCGGCGCCGGCGGCGATCATGTTCTTCATCAGTTCGAAGGCATTGAGGACGCCACCGAAGCCGGCTTCCGCATCGGCGACGATGGGCAGGAAGTAGTCGACGAATTCCTTGTCGCCGGGCCCGATCCCGCGCGACCACTGGATTTCGTCGGCGCGCTTGAACGTGTTGTTGATGCGGCGAACCATGGTCGGAACGGAGTCGTACGCATACAGCGATTGGTCCGGGTACATGGTTTCCGACGTGTTGCCGTCAGCGGCGACTTGCCAGCCGGACAGATAGACGGCCTCGAGGCCGGCCTTCGCCTGCTGCATGGCCTGACCTGCGGTGATGGCGCCGAAGGCATTGACGTAACCCTTCTTCGCTTCACCGTTGACCAGGCGCCAGAGCTTCTCTGCGCCGCGGCGCGCGAGCGTGTGCTCGATGGGCATCGTGCCGCGCAGGCGGACCACGTCTTCTGCGGAGTAGCCGCGCTTGATTCCCTTCCAGCGGGGGTTTTCTGCCCAGTCCTTGGCGAGGGCGGCGATTTGTGCTTTTCGATCGGTCATGGTGGGTCCTCTAGGGGGTTGTCGAAGCTGCAGGCCTCCAGCAGGCGGAAGCCAAAACAACAGTATAGAGGGGTTTTTGCAACGCAGCAACAGTCTTATATAAGACTGAAGTAGATTTTTTTATTATTGTTAATCAGTCAGTTAATTTCATTATTCCGCAATGCGAACTAGGCGCTCGCGATGCTCAAGGCTGGGTCTGCCTGAGATGTGTCTTATATATGACTTGATCTAAGCGAGCTGCTTGGCACTGACGACTATGCCATCCTCATCGGCGTACAGCCACTCACCGGGATGGAATGTGACGCCGCCAAACGTAACGGGGATGTCGGCTTCACCGACGTTTCGCTTTACGGTCTTTAGCGGGTGGGTATCCAGCGCGAAGACTCCGAGGTCCATCTCGCCGATGGCGCGCGAGTCGCGTATGCAGCCATACACCACCAGTCCGGCCCAGCCATTCTGCACGGCAAGCGCTGCGAGCTGGTCGCCGACCAAGGCACGGCGCAGGCTGCCGCCGCCATCGATCACAAGCACCTTTCCTTCGCCGTCGCTTTCGACGGCCTTGCGTACCAGGGAATTGTCCTCGAAAAGCTTGAGTGTGGCGATGCGCCCGGAACACGATGGCCGACCACCGAAGCTATGCAGCATCGGCTCGACGATCCGAACTTCGCTTTCGTGCCGATCGCAGAGGTCGGCGGTCAGGATTTCCATTGCGGAAGCTTCAGTCGTGAATGGGGCTGTGCCCTCAGATCGTGGTCGGAACCGCTGGCGCCCTCGCATCCTCGAAATCGAGCTTGATCTTCTCGCTTTCGTCGAGGTCGATGGTGACGCGCCCACCCTGCTGCAAGCGCCCGAACAACAGCTCGTCGGCAAGTGCCGCACGAATCGTGTCCTGGATGAGGCGCGCCATGGGACGCGCACCCATGAGCGGATCGAAGCCTTTTTCCGCCAGCCAGGCGCGCAGCGCGTCGGTAAATACGGCGTCGACCTTCTTTTCCTGCAACTGGCCTTCGAGCTGCATGAGGAACTTGTCTACAACACGCAGGATGATTTCGGCGTCGAGCGCGCGGAAGGAAATGATTGCATCGAGCCGGTTGCGGAACTCGGGGGTGAACATGCGCTTGATGTCCGCCATTTCGTCGCCCGGACCCTTGCTCGCCGTAAAACCTATGCTGGTCTTCTGCAGCGCCTCGGCTCCGGCATTCGTCGTCATGATGATGACGACATTGCGGAAGTCCGCCTTGCGGCCGTTGTTGTCGGTCAATGTGCCGTGGTCCATCACCTGGAGCAGGATGTTGAACACCTCCGGGTGAGCCTTTTCGATCTCGTCCAGCAGCAGCACGGCATGCGGCTTCTTGGTGATCGCCTCGGTCAGCAGGCCACCCTGGTCGAAGCCTACGTAGCCTGGTGGGGCGCCGATCAGGCGGCTGACCGCATGGCGCTCCATGTATTCGGACATATCGAAGCGCACCAATTCGATGCCCATTCCGTAGGCAAGTTGACGTGCCACTTCCGTCTTGCCAACCCCGGTCGGCCCCGAGAACAGGAAGCTGCCGATAGGCTTCTGAGGATCGCCGAGTCCCGAGCGTGACATCTTGATCGCCTTGGCCAGCGCATCGATGGCGACGTCCTGGCCGAACACCATGTTCTTTAGGTCGCGATCGAGGTTCCTCAGGGCCGAGCGGTCGTCAGCGGAGACATGCTGCGGCGGGATGCGAGCGATCTTCGCCACAATCTCCTCGATCTCGGGCTTGCCTATGGTGCGCTTCTGCTTCGACTTGGGCAGAATCCTCTGCGCCGCGCCGGCCTCGTCGATGACGTCGATGGCCTTGTCCGGCAGGTGGCGGTCGTTGATGTACTTGGCTGCCAGTTCGGCCGCGCTCGAGATTGCCGCGGCGGAATATTTGACGCCGTGATGCTCTTCGAAGCGGGACTTCAGGCCGCGCAGGATCGATACCGTCTCGGTCACCGTCGGCTCATTGACGTCTACCTTCTGGAAGCGGCGCGACAGCGCGTGATCCTTCTCGAAAACACCTCGAAACTCCGAGTAGGTGGTGGCGCCGATGCACTTCAGGGCACCCGATGAAAGCGCCGGCTTGAGCAGGTTGGACGCATCCATGGTGCCACCCGAGGCAGCGCCGGCACCGATCAGGGTGTGGATCTCGTCGATGAAGAGAACGGCATTGGGATTGTCGGCCAGCTGCTTGAGGACGCCCTTGAGCCGCTGCTCGAAGTCACCACGGTACTTGGTTCCGGCCAGCAGTGCGCCCATGTCGAGGCAGTACACCGTGGCGTCGGACAGGATTTCCGGCACGCGTCCTTCCACGATGCGGCGCGCGAGGCCCTCGGCAATGGCGGTCTTGCCGACACCGGCTTCACCGACGAGCAGCGGGTTGTTCTTGCGGCGCCGGCAGAGAGTCTGGATGACCCGCTCGAGTTCCTTTTCGCGGCCGATAAGTGGATCGATCTTGCCGGTCAGCGCCAGCTGGTTGAGGTTCTGCGTAAAGCTTTCGAGTGCGCCACCCTTTTCCTGGACCTCGGCCTCGGTTTCCGCCGGTTCTTCCTTGCCCTTGCTCGGTGGAACCTTGGTAATGCCATGGGAAATGAAGTTCACCACGTCCAGACGCGTCACGTTCTGCCGCTGCAGGAAGAACACTGCGTGAGAGTCCTTCTCGCCGAATATTGCGACCAGTACATTCGCGCCGGTCACTTCCTTTTTCCCCGAGGATTGCACGTGGAGGATGGCGCGCTGGATCACGCGCTGGAAGCCAAGTGTCGGCTGCGTGTCGATTTCGTCGTTGCCCGCCACGGTGGGCGTGTGCTCGTTGATGAAGTTGAGCAAATCCTTACGCAGGCCTTCGATGTCGGCAGCACAGGCGCGCAACACTTCGGCTGCGGACGGGTTGTCGAGCAGGGCCAGCAAAAGGTGTTCTACGGTGATGAACTCATGGCGTTTCTGCCGCGCTTCGACAAAGGCCATGTGCAGACTGACTTCGAGTTCCTGGGCAATCATCAGTTTTCCTCCATCACGCACGCCAACGGATGCTGGTGCCTCCGCGAAAACTCCGCAACCTGCTCGACCTTCGTGGCCGCCACGTCCCTCGGATACACGCCGCAGGCCCCCTTTCCCTCGCGATGCACCTTAAGCATGATCTGCGTGGACTGCTCGCGCGAGAGGGCAAAGAACTTCTCCAGCACAACGACGACGAAATCCATCGGCGTAAAGTCGTCGTTGAGCAGGAGGACCTTGTACATCGGCGGCGGCTTGACTCGGCTCTGCTCCGGCGCCAGTGCCGCTCCGCCTTCCGGACCGACTTGCCTGCGGGTACTCATACTTCAATTCTAATGAGAATCCCCGAGGCTTCAACACTACGAAAAGGGGGGGAATTGGGCGCCCACGACATCGAACTTATGGGCGATTCCTGCCGATGCAAGAGGGCAGGGTGACGCGGGGGCTGTGCAATGCAGCATAGAAAGTTGTTGACGTTGCTTGACAAACTGCGTAAAACCGCGCACGTGTTTAGTTCAAATTCCCCGCAGTGACCTACGGTCGTCTCACAGACTGTCTTCTCGCAGCATCTCTGAATCGCCGCCTGGCCCCACCTGCTCGTCCGAACTTGAACCTCAAACATGCCCCGGCCGGGGTGCGGTGTCTTGCAGCCCGCAGCGGTGGCCGATTTGTTCGTTCTTGATTAAGGAAAAAGTTACATGGCAACTGGTACTGTTAAGTGGTTCAACGACGCCAAGGGTTTCGGTTTCATCACTCCGGATGACGGCAGCGAAGACCTGTTCGCGCACTTTTCCGCCATCAATATGAGCGGCTTCAAGTCGCTCAAGGAAGGCGAGAAGGTGAGCTTCGACGTCGTTCAGGGTCCCAAGGGCAAGCAGGCGTCGAACATCCAGAAGGCCTGACGCGCAGGAACCTCGGTGGCCGGTTTGCCGCCGACACCGTAAGAAAAGCCCGCCCCGCGGCTACCGCCGGGCGGGCTTAGTTATTGGCGCTTGATTTGCCTGCAGGTCCGAGGGACCTGCAGGCTGTCTTGCTACATCCGGTCGATCATCGCCTGGCCGAACGCGGAGCATTTCACTTCGGTCGCGCCCTCCATCAGGCGTGCGAAATCGTAGGTGACGACCTTGTCGCCGATCGCGGCTTCCATTGACTTGATGATCAGATCGGCCGCCTCGGTCCAGCCCATGTGGCGCAGCATCATCTCGGCAGAAAGTATCAGCGAGCCGGGGTTGACGTAGTCCTTGCCCGCGTACTTCGGCGCGGTGCCATGGGTGGCCTCGAAGCAGGCGTACAGATCGGAAATGTTGGCACCGGGCGCGATGCCGATGCCGCCGACCTGGGCTGCCAGGGCGTCCGAGATGTAGTCGCCGTTGAGATTCAGCGTCGCGATCACGTCGTACTCCGCCGGACGCAGCAGAATCTGCTGCAGGAACGCATCGGCGATGGCGTCCTTGATCACGATCCCGTTGGGCAGCTTGAGCCAGGGACCTCCGTCGATCTCCACGCCACCGAATTCATTCTTCGCCAGCGCGTAACCCCAGTCGCGGAAGGCGCCTTCGGTGAACTTCATGATGTTGCCCTTGTGCACCAGAGTGACCGACTTGCGCTTGTTCGTAATTGCGTATTTGATCGCGGCGCGCACCAGACGCTCGGTCCCTTCGCGCGACACCGGCTTGATGCCGATGCCGGAGGTGTTGGGGAAGCGAATCTTTTTCACGCCCATGTCATCCTGCAGGAACCTGATCACCTTTCGCGCATTGTCCGACTCGGCCTGCCATTCGATGCCGGCATAGATGTCTTCGGTGTTCTCGCGATAGATGACCATGTCGGTCTTCGACGGATCCTTCAGCGGCGACGGCACGCCCTTGAAATAGCGCACCGGGCGCACGCACTGGTACAGGTCGAGTTCCTGGCGCAGAGCCACGTTGAGCGAACGGATGCCGCCGCCTACCGGGGTCGTCATCGGTCCCTTGATGGAGACGGAGAACTCCTTGAGGGCGTTCAGCGTTTCGGCCGGTAGCCAAACGTCGGGCCCGTAAAGCTTGGTGGATTTCTCACCGGCAAAGACCTCCATCCACGAAATCTTGCGCTTGCCGCCGTAAGACTTCTGCACCGCGGCGTCCACGACCTTCTGCATGACCGGAGTGATATCGACGCCGATTCCGTCGCCTTCGATGAAGGGGATGATCGGGTTGTCGGGAATGGGCTGCCCCGGCACGATCTTTTGGCCCTGGGCAGGAAGCTTGATCAGTGAAGCGCTCATGTCTACTCCGTCCTGTTTGTAATGGAAATCGCCGGGATGCCCGGGCATACGCCCGAGGCATCCCGGCGATTATCCAACAAAGCTGCAGGCTGCGCGCCGGCTTCCGCGCGCCGCGCGCTGGTTCAGGCGCTCGCTGCCCCCATCAGCGCGTTGTAGGTCGCGCTCGGCCGCATAACGTTGCCCGTGCGCTCGGCATCGGGACGGTAATAGCCGCCCAAGTCCGCCCGCTGGCCTTGAACCGCCTTGAACTCGGCGACGATCTTGGCTTCGTTTTCTGCCAGCGATTTCGCCAGGGATGCGAAATGGCCGGCGAGTTCCTTGTCTTCCGCCTGGGCGGCCAGTTCCTGGGCCCAGTACATGGCGAGATAGTACTGGCTGCCGCGATTGTCGAGTTCCCCGGTCTTCGGCGAAGGCGACTTGCGGTTGTCGAGCAGCTTGCCGGTCGCGGCATCGAGGGTTTTCGCGAGCAGGGCCGCCCGTGTGTTTCCGGTCTTGGTGCTAAGGTCTTCGAGTGATACTGCGAGGGCGAGGAACTCGCCCAGCGAATCCCAGCGCAGGTGGTTTTCCTCGGTCAGCTGCTGCACATGCTTGGGCGCCGAGCCGCCGGCCCCGGTTTCGTACATGCCGCCACCGGCCATCAGCGGCACGATGGAGAGCATCTTCGCGCTGGTACCGAGCTCCATGATGGGGAACAGGTCGGTAAGGTAGTCGCGCAGGATGTTGCCGGTGGCCGAGATGGTGTCCAGGCCGCGAACCACCCGCTCCAGCGTGTAGCGCATGGCGCGGACCTGCGACATGATCTGGATGTCGAGGCCGTCGGTATCGTGATCCTTCAGGTAGCGCTTGACCTTCTTGATCATCTCGTTCTCGTGCGGACGGTAGGGATCCAGCCAGAAGATCACCGGCATGCCGGAACTGCGCGAGCGGGTCACCGCCAGTTTCACCCAGTCGCGGATCGCGGCATCCTTGGCCTGGCAGGTGCGCCAGATGTCGCCGGCTTCGACGTTCTGGCTCATGAGGACTTCGCCGGTGGCGAGGTCGGTGACGTTGGCAACGCCGTCCTCGGAGATCTCGAAGGTCTTGTCGTGCGATCCGTATTCCTCGGCCTGCTGGGCCATAAGGCCCACGTTGGGGACGGTGCCCATCGTCTTGGGGTCGAACGCACCGTGCCATTTGCAGAAGTTGATCATCTCCTGGTAGATCCGCGCGAATGTGGATTCGGGCATCACTGCCTTGCAATCGTATTGCTTGCCGTCGGCCCCCCACATCTTGCCGCCGGAACGGATCATGGCCGGCATCGAGGCATCGACGATCACGTCGTTGGGTGAATGGAAGTTGGTGATGCCCTTCGCCGAATCGACCATCGCCAGGCGCGGGCGATGCTCCTGGCAGGAGTGCAGGTCGCGGATGATTTCGTCGCGCTTCGATTCCGGCAGCGTCTTGATCTTGTCGTACAGATTGACCATGCCGTTGTTTACATTGACGCCGAGTTCGTCGAACAGCTTGGCGTGCTTCTCGAAAGCGTCCTTGTAATAGATCCTTACGCAATGGCCGAAGACGATGGGGTGCGAGACCTTCATCATGGTAGCCTTTACATGCAGCGAGAACAGTATTCCGGCCTGGCGGCAGTCTTCCAGTTCGCGCTCGTAGAACTCGCACAAGGCCCTCTTGCTCATGAACATGCTGTCGAGAATCTCGCCGTCGAGCAGGGACAGTTTGGGCTTGAGCACGATCGCTTTGCCGCTCTTGGTGATCAGTTCCATCTTGACGTCGCGGGCGCGGTCCAGCGTGATTGATTTCTCGCCGTGGTAGAAGTCGCCATGGTGCATGTGCGATACATGCGTCTGCGACCACTGCTTCCATTCGCTCATCGAGTGCGGGTTCTTGCGGGCATACTCCTTGACGGCCTTTGGCGCACGGCGATCCGAGTTGCCTTCGCGCAGGACGGGATTGACTGAACTGCCGATGCATTTGGCGTAGCGCGCGCGGATCGCCTTCTCTTCCTCGGTCCTGGCATCTTCGGGATAGTCCGGAATCTTGTAGCCTTTCCCCTGGAGTTCGCGTATGCAGGCGACGAGTTGCGCGACCGTGGCGCTGATGTTGGGCAGTTTGATAATGTTGGTGTCCGGCTGCAGCGTGCGGGCACCCAGTTCGCCAAGGGTATCCGGCACCCTTTGATCTTCGCTCAGATACTCCGGGAACTGCGCAAGGACCCGCGCGGCGACGGAAATGTCAGCCGCTTCCACCTCGATGCCGGCGGGGGCGGCGAAACGCCGGATCACGGGCAGAAAGGCATAGGTGGCCAGCAGTGGCGCCTCGTCGGTCAGCGTGTAGGTGATTCTCGGTTTCCCGGTGCTCATTGGCTGGTCTCCAGTATCTTTTTGATTGGTAACACAAAAAATCCGACATTCCGAATCATCGGCAAGCTTAGCGGGCGAGTATCGTTGACCGTGCCGGTGGCGTCAATAAGGTGGCCGTATGGGCTAATCGAATCCTGTTGGGGGCTGTATCCCGTGCCGACGCCCGGAATGGGGCAGATACCCGGCTGATACAATCGGCCCGCTGCCGCCAGAAGCCCCGGTTTCCCCATGAACATCTCCGCAGACCCGGAAGAACTGCCCCGTCGGATCGCGCAGACCATCATGCGCGGGTTTGACAAGCATTACCGCCTGTTCCATGAGAGTTCCGGCCGGGCAAAGCTTCTGTTCGACGAAGCACGCTGGCCCGAGGCGCAGCAGGCGGTAAAGGACCGCATCCAGTTTTACGATACGCGGGTGCGCGAGAGCACCGAGCTGCTGCGGCGCGAATTCGACGCCGAAGGCCTGAGCGACGCGACGTGGCAGCTCGCCAAGCTGCAATACATCGGGCTGCTGACCGATCACAAACAGCCCGAGCTGGCGGAAACCTTCTTCAATTCGGTGTTCTGCCAGATCATGCACCGAACCTACTTCCACAACGATTTCATCTTCGTCAGGCCGGCCGTCTCGACGGAGTATATCGAGTCCGATCCGCCGACCTACCGTTGCTACTACCCGAACGAGACCGGGCTGCGCGCGGCGCTGCGCCAGGTATTCGTGGACTTCGGGTGGCAGCGCGACTTCGAGGATCTGGATCGCGACATCGCGCGCGCCCTGCGCTGCATCAAGAACCAGCTCGGTGATCTGCCCGGTCGGGAAGCCAACTTCCAGATCCAGGTGCTCAACTCGGCCTTTTATCGCAACAAGGGCGCCTACGTGATCGGCAAGGCGGTCAATGGCGCCACCGAGTATCCGTTCATGGTCCCCGTGCTGCATTCGGCATCGGGGCAGCTTTATCTCGACACCGTCATCCTCGATTCGGCGCGCATCGGTGTGCTGTTTTCGCTGTCGCGCGCCTATTTCATGGTGGACATGGAGGTGCCGTCCAGCTACGTGCAATTCCTTCGCTCGATCATGCCGAACAAGCCCCGCTCGGAGCTTTATACGATGCTCGGCCTCGGCAAGCAGGGCAAGACCATGTTCTTCCGCGACCTGATCTTCCATTTGCGCCATTCGGCGGACCAGTTCGTCGTCGCACCCGGCATCCGCGGCCTGGTCATGCTGGTATTCACGCTGCCCTCCTATCCTTACGTGTTCAAGGTGATCAAGGACGTCTTCGGCAGCTCGAAGGAAGTCGATCACGATACGGTGCGGCGCAAGTACCAGATCGTCAAGCAGGTGGATCGCGTCGGCCGCATGGCCGATACGCTGGAATTTTCCAAGGTGGCGCTTCCGCGCAAGCGCTTCTCGCAGGAACTGATCGATGAACTGTACCGGGAGGTCCCCTCGCTGATGGAGGCGGACGGTGACGACCTGGTGATAAAGCACTTGTACATCGAACGCCGCATGGAGCCGCTCAACCTCTACCTGGAAAAGGCCGAGGCGGCCGGACGCAAGGATCGCGTCGAAGATGCCGTGCGCGAGTATGGCAACGCGATTCGCGAGCTGGCCATTGCCAACATCTTTCCCGGCGACCTGCTGTGGAAGAACTTCGGCGTGACGCGCTACGGGCGGGTTGTGTTCTACGACTACGACGAGATCGAGTTCATGACCGACTGCAACTTCCGACGCATTCCGCCGCCGCCGAACTTCGAGGCCGAGATGTCGGGCGAGGCGTGGTACTCGGTGGGGCCGAAGGATGTCTTTCCGGAGGAGTTTGCGACCTTCCTGCTCGTCTCCGAGCGCATCCGCAGCGCCTTCATGCGCTACCACGCCGATCTCTTCGACGCCGGGTTCTGGCAGGAGACCCAGCAGCAAATCCGCGAGGGCCGGGTCCCCGACTTCTTTCCCTATCCCGAGTCCGAGCGTTTCTGCAACGTATTCCGGGGCGACGACCCGACTTGAGCCGGGTCATCCTGTTCAACAAGCCGTTCGGCGTCCTCACGCAGTTTTCGGGCGGCGATGACGGTCGGCAGACCCTTGCCGGATTCATTCCGGTCCCAGGGGTATACCCGGCCGGGCGACTCGACGCGGACTCCGAAGGACTCATCGTCCTCACCGACGATGGCCGGCTGCAGGCACGCATCGCCGACCCGAAGCACAAGCTGCCGAAACGCTACCTGGTCCAGGTGGAAGGCGAGCCGACCGATGCGGCGCTGCAGCAACTGGAAGCCGGGGTTGATCTGGGCGATTTCGTCACCCTCCCATGCAAAGCACGCCGCGTCGGTTCGCCGGAGTCGCTCTGGGATCGGGTGCCGCCGATCCGGTATCGGCGGCTGATTCCCACCTCCTGGCTGGAAGTCCTTATTCGGGAAGGAAAAAATCGTCAGGTTCGACGTATGACGGCCAAGGTGGGTTTCCCCACGTTGCGCCTGATCCGCTGGGCCGTGGGGGAATGGACCGTGGAGGGTCTGGCCCCGGGGGAATGGCGGGAAATCGAGGTTTCCGGTCAACCTGGTCCAGCGCGGCGCGTTATTGGCGGTGACGCCCCGTTAAACCGTGGTGTTGCTAGCATCCCACCTATATCCAAACGAAAGGAAACAAGATGAGCAAGCTTCTCGCTACCCTGGCCGCCGGCCTGATCGCCACCTCCGTGTTCGCCGCCGACGCTCCCAAGGCCGACGCCAAGGCTGCTCCGGCTGCCGCTCCGGCTGCTGCTCCGGCTGCTGCTGCCCCCGCCCAGAAGGGCATGGCTGGCATGTCCGGCATGGAAGGCCAGAAGGGCATGGCTGGCATGAGCGGCATGGCCGGCCAGAAGGGCATGGAAGGCATGTCCGGCATGGAAGGCAAGAAGGCCAAGAAGGCCAAGAAGGCCAAGAAGGAAGCCGCCAAGTAATTCTGGCTTCGTTCGAAAAAATGGCAGGGAAACCTGCCATTTTTTTTGCCCGTTTGGTCTTACCCGTCTGGCGCCGACGTCCGGTCTCGACCGGATTGTCCGCCGCGACGACTTTGCGCAGAATCGGCGAACATCGGCAAGGCAAGCCGGCCTGCGCCGGGTCGTAAAGGAAAGGATGCACCGTGTCGCACAGGATGATTGCGCTGTTTGCGGCGTTCGCACTCTCGCAAACAGCCGCTGCCCAGCAGGCACAACTGCCTATCGCGGAACTGTTTGCGGGCATGCACAGGATCGAGGCCGAGGTCGCGTCAACGCCTGAAGCGCGGCAGATTGGCCTCATGCGCCGGACATTGATGCCGCAGCAGCGCGGCATGCTGTTTATCTTCCCGGAAAGGGCGCAGCACTGCATGTGGATGCGCAATACCCTGCTGCCGCTTTCCGTGGCCTTCCTCGACGATGCGGGGCGCATCATCAACGTCGAGGACATGCAACCTCAGACCGAAGACAACCACTGCGCGGCGCGGCCGGCGCGCTTTGCTCTCGAGATGAATCTGGGGTGGTTCCGCAGCCGCAACCTGCAGCCAGGCTTTGCAATAGGCGGTATCGAGAAGCTCGGTCCCGGTCGTTGAACCGTTGGCTGACCAGGTCGCGGCAACCGACTCAGTAATGCGGAGGTTTTTCGTCGCGCGGATGGGTGGCCGGGTCTGCCGCCTGGAGCAGTCGATAGACTTCCCTCAATTGCCCCTGTAGCAGATCGATCTGCTGCTGCTGGCGGAACGCTGTGCGGTTCAGTTCCTCGATTTGATCCTCGCTCACGCCGAGCTTCAATTCGAGTTCTTCAACACGCGCTTCGAGGCCCGATCCGGACGGCGCCGGATCGGGGCGCAGCGAGCCTGTTTGGCCTGCGCCGCTCAGGCGAAATTCCTCGCGGCAAAATCCCAGTTCGCGAGCGAGTTGAGGAAGGTCTCGACGAACTTCGGCCGCGCATTGCGGTAGTCGATGTAATAGGCGTGCTCCCAGACGTCGATGGTCAGGAGAGCCTTGTTCTCGGTGTTCAGCGGGGTACCGGCGCCCGTGGTGTTCACGATGTCGACGGAACCGTCGCCCTTCTTCACCAGCCAGGTCCAGCCCGAACCGAAGTTGCCGACGGCTGATGCCTGGAATGCCTTCTTGAACTCGTCGTAGCTGCCCCATTTCTTGTTGATGGCATCGGCCAGTGCACCGGCCGGAGCGCCGCCGCCATTGGGTTTCATGCTGTTCCAGAAGAACGTGTGGTTCCAGACCTGGGCGGAGTTGTTAAAGATTCCTCCGGCCGGGGCCTTCTTCACGATCGCTTCGAGATCGAGACTTTCGTACTCCGTCCCCTTGATCAGGTTGTTGAGGTTGGTTGCGTAGGCCTGGTGATGCTTACCGTAGTGGTACTCGAAGGTCTCCTTGGAGATGTGCGGGGCCAGCGCGTCCATCGCGTAGGGCAGCGGGGGTAGGGTATGTTCCATGAAGATTCTCCTGTTTGCGTGGGGTGGGGTCGTTAAAGGTTGACTATAATAGTCAACAATATTTCATCTGGCAACTGTCGGCGGCGCGGGCCGGATGTCGATGATGCGCGCACCCGCTTCTCCGCGCGCCAGGCGGACGTCGATCGTCTGGCCGGGCGCCAGGGACGTGGCGTCGGAGACGAGCCGGCCGCTGCCGTCGCGGACGATGGCGAAGCC
>ERZ724526.848-NODE-848-length-16941-cov-6.526768_pt1 | contig 16941 bp, 15 predicted proteins | sample MGYA00376059_ERZ724526 | MGnify/ENA primary metagenome ERZ724526 (study PRJEB28724, sample SAMN07190883) | activated sludge metagenome | isolation source: activated sludge of sewage treatment plant in Hong Hong | place: Hong Kong | collected 2016-03-17 ... | reverse complement strand
TTTCCGGAACACCGTTCCGGAGTACAAGCATTAGCATCTATGAAAACACAAAAAGAACTTAAAGAGGCCTACAAACTAATGAAGTTTCCCATGGGCGTGTTCCAGATCAGGAATACGGTCAACGGCAAAATATTCGTCGACAGCAGCAACAACCTCGACGCCATCTGGAACCGGTACCGTGCCGAACTGGGTTTTGGCAGTCACCCGAACAAGGCGCTCCAGCAGGACTGGAACACTTACGGCGAAGAAAATTTCCGCTACGAAATCCTTTCGGTGCTGGAACAGAAAGAAGGCGATACCACCACGGACTACGCCAAAGAGGTCAAGGTTCTGGAGGCCATGTACAAGGAAGAGTTGCAGCCTTATGGCGAAAAGGGATACAATATCAAGTGATCCTGCCGTGAACATACGCTGAAAAACGTGTCGAAATTCGAACAACTGCTTTCCGGAGGCGACCTCCGGTCGATCGGCAACAGCAACGCAGTGGTTGCCTGCATTGGAGACCAGCGCGACTTCGACGAACTATTTGAGTGCCTGTACCACCGGGAACGGATCGTCGTTATGCGCGCCGCCGATGCCATTGAAAAGATCACCCGCCGTACACCGGAATACCTGGCGAAACATCGGGCGCAATTCCCCGCCCTGTGCCATGCTGCCGGAAACAAGGAACTGAAATGGCACCTCGCCCTACTGATACCACGCCTCCGGCCCGAGGGCAGCGAACTGGAGGAATACCTGGTTTTGCTGCGCAAATGGGTCGTAGACAGGCAGCATTCCCGCATCGTACGGGTGAACTCCTTACAAGGTCTCTTCGAATTATCGAAGCAAGACCCGGGCTTGCTGAAACAACTCCACCCCGTTTTAGATAAATTGGAAAAAGAAGGCGTACCTTCCCTGAATGCCCGGATACGAAAAATCAGGGAAGGCAAAAAATAGACGCAGGTTATGGCACAACAATCCGATATCACATTCCAAATATTCGACGACCACGAGCAGATGAGCATGGCTGCCGCCAATTTTATGTTCCAGTGCGTGCTCGACGATCCCGGGATGCTGCTCTGCGCGGCTTCGGGCAACTCGCCTGCGCAGGCATACGGTTACCTGGCGGGTCGGATTGCCGGATCAAAATGGCGGAGCCCTATAAAGGTGATGACCCTCGATGAGTGGGTCGGGTTGCCGCAGGAGAGCCGCTTCAGCAGCGCTTTGCAGATCAACAATCAGTTGATCGGGCCGCTTGGACTGAAAGATTGCTTTTTGTTCAGGGGCGACTTCAAGCAGGAGTCAGAGGAGATCAGCCGGGCTGAAGCGTATCTGGGCGCACACGGGCCCATCGGGCTGTGCGTACTGGGTATCGGGACCAACGGCCACCTTGGTTTCAACGAACCCGGCGACGACCTGCAGGCGGGCATTCACACCATCCGGCTTACGGAAGAGAGTCGCGGCCATACGATGGTGGCGGAAGCGTCGTTCAAGCCGGAATACGGAATTACGCTGGGCATACGCGACATTCTACAGTCGAAAAAGATACTGCTGCTGGTCAGCGGCCCGCACAAAAGGGCAATAATGGAGCAGTTTATGACCGGCAGGATCAACACGCATCTCCCGGCCTCCTTTTTGTGGCTGCACCCCAACGTCACCTGTATATGTGATAAGGCTGCCATGCCGGGGGAATAAAAGCCAATCCCCGCTCATTTCCTGCTCAGTGCATAATACCCTGCCCCGATAAAGCCGGCCCTGTTGCCCAGGCTTGCGGCCACGATCTCCACACCTTTGCAGCATTCCGGCAGCGCAAGGCGAAATGCCTCTTCCTTTATCCGGGCGATGTAGTCGGACTGCGTCTCCGATACGCCGCCGCCGATAATGATCTGATCCGGGTTAAAAATGTTGATGTATCCGGCCATGCCGAGACCGACGAGATAAATGTTTTCCTCAATGGCTTCCCGGGCTGTTTTTTCGCCTGCGGCGGCTTTTTCAAAAATACTTTTGGCCGACAGGCCGCTGTCTTTTTCTCCGGTACGAAGCAAATACCTTCGGACAAGCCCTTTCATAGAGGCAAAATCCTCCCAGTGGCCGTCCTTGCCGTCGTAATGAAAAGGAATGTAGCCCAGTTCGCCGCCGGCATTTCTGCTGCCGCGGTATAATTCGCCATTGATAAAAATTGCGCCGCCGATCCCCGTTCCCAGAGTGAAAAACAGGGTGTTTTTGGCCCGGCTGTTTTTTCCGAAGACATACTCGCCCAGCCCCATGAGGTTGGCGTCGTTATCGACAAATGCGGGGAGTCCTGTCTCACGCGTGATGATGGCGGCAAGCGGCAGATTTTCCCAGCCGGGCAATTGCAGGGCGCCTCCAACAACAAATCCGGTGGATACATCCACGATGCCGGGTGTGCCGATACCGATGCAGCTGGCGCCGTGGCGTTCGCTGGCCAGCCGCACCTCCCGGATGCATCGCAGCAGCGTTTCTACGATGGCTGTACCGGAACTGTTGGGTGTGGGCGTGATGCTTTCCCAGAGGATATCGCCCCTGAGGTTGGTCAGGCCGAACTTGATGGCGGTTCCTCCGATGTCGATTGCAATGGCGGCAGGGCTCATATCGGACAAAGAATTGTTCTCGTAAAATTGCGTATTTTTCTACAAAATTTGCAGAAAACAGCTGCCGGGAAAAAATACGACAACCTATTTTTGTCGCGCTCCCGCATCCGGGGCATCTTAAAAAAAATACAACATGGATAAGAAAGTAGGCGTCGGTCTGATCGGTTCACAATTTATCTCCACGATTCATGCCGAGGCGTTAAAACTCGTCCCGGATGCGGCGCTCGTTGCGGTCGCCTCTCCCACGGAAGGCAATGCCCGGGCGTTTGCGCAGCAACACGGCATCCCGAATTACTTTACCGATGTACATCAAATGCTGGCTCTCGAATCCATTGACATGGTTGTCATCGGGGCGCCCAATGTATTCCACTGCGAGATTGCGGTGGCCGCCGCCAGGGCCGGCAAACACGTAGTGGTGGAAAAGCCGCTGTGCATGAACCTCGCGGAGGCCGATACCATGATAAATGCCTGCAAGGCAGCAGGTGTTAAACTGATGTACGCCGAAGAGCTGTGTTTCACACCAAAGTACGTGCGCCTGAAGGGGCTGCTCGACGAAGGCGCCCTCGGCGATCCGGTGCTGCTGAAGCAATCGGAGAAACACGACGGCCCGCATGCCGACCACTTCTGGGACGTGGAGCGCTCGGGCGGCGGCGTGACGATGGATATGGGCTGCCATGCCATCGAGTTTTTCCGCTGGATGCTCGGTCGCCCCGCCATCAAATCCGTCTACGCCCAAATGGGCACCCATGTACACAAGGACAAAACCAGGGGCGACGACAATGCCATCATCATCCTGGAATTCGAGAACGGCGTGACGGCAGTCGCCGAAGAAAGCTGGACCAAACTGGGCGGCATGGACGACCGCGCCGAAGTACACGGCACCAAAGGACAGGCATATGCCGACGTACTCCAGGGTAACTCAATCCTGACCTACAGCACCCAGGGCGTCGGTTACGCCGTAGAAAAAGCCGGCAACACGGTGGGCTGGAGTTTTACGATGTATGAAGAGATATGGAACTACGGTTTCCCGCAGGAATTTGCACATTTCGTGGATTGTGTCAAAAACGACAAGCAACCGCTGGTGACGGGCGAAGACGGGCGGGCGGTGCTCGAAGTGATCTATGCCGCCTATGAATCGGCGGGAACGGGCCGAAAAGTCTACCTGCCATTCAAAACGGATGCAGACAAGCCCTATAAACTTTGGAAAAAAGGGCAATGAGCCCGGCTATTTTTAATCCATTTTTTATCGGGAGGTAAGTGGTTTTGGGTCATCTTTGTCAGATAAATTTTCATAAAACCAAATATGATGATGACCGACCCCGGACATGCTCCGCTCTCCTTTGGGGCTTTTCTCACTGCTCCCTTCAAAGACATTTCTTTTGACAAGGCAGGCGGTTTTATCCGCGACAACTTCTTTTTCCTGCTGTGGATTTTGTTTGTTCCCCTGTTCCTGTTCGGCATGAAACAGGGCTGGGAATTGCTCTACGGCTTGTTCGACGACCCGGGACCCTATCCCGGCTTTCGGGCGGCTTCGATGCTCTTTGTTTATTTTTTGCAAGCCCTGGCCATCTGGCTCCTGCCCCTGCCGGTATTCCGGAACATGACGAGGGAAGCATTCGACCGGCTGCGGCCCGTCACCGGCCGGAACCCCTACCGCGGACTGCTGGTCAGCAGCCTGCCCATGATCCTGTACAGCGTGGCCATGATCGGGGTGCAGGCCAAACGGAGTTTTGTGTGGTGGCAGGTATCGCTGACGGCAGCGACCATCGCCGGCGGGTTGTATTTCATGTACTGGATCATGGAGCGCAGCCGGCTGAAGATCGGCCAGGTGCAGTTTCTCATGGGAATGAACTGGTTGCTGGTATTTGTCCTGATCTGGATCGGAAAATTTTTACACGAGGTGTTCTGGAACTATTATTTCGTCGGGTTGTGCGTAACCATCCAGATGGCCCTGTTCGGCGGGTTGATCCGGCATCTGGAGCAGCAATACACCAACAACAGTTGGAAAACCCACCGACGGTATTACCGCTTTGTTTTCATTGCGGTGGTTGCCAGCACCCTGATCCTGTCGTTTATGGACAACCTCCAGTACCTGACGCCGCCTTTCGTACTGCTGCTGATCATCACCTTTTATGTGCTCCTCAACGACCTTGTGATTGCCTTGTATGTACTGAAAAAAGGGAAATGGCTAAAAATCGGCCTGTCCATAGCACTGGTGGCGCTTGGCTGGTTCGTTCTGCTCCGGCGCTCGGAGATACACAACATCAACTACGTCGGTTCGACCCTCAAAGCCGACGACCGCGTGGACTTTCACCGGTATTTTGAAGCCTGGTATCGCAATAATATCGCTCCGGGGATCGATACGACGCGCAACGACGACATTCCGGTATTCCTCGTCGCGGCGCAGGGCGGCGGCAGCAGGGCCGGGATGTGGACGAGCCATATTATGAACTGCCTGGAAAAAGAGAGCGGCGGTCGTTTTCACCGGCACCTGTTTGCCGTGACCTCCGCATCGGGCGGGTCGACGGGTACAGGCGCCACGCTGGCCTTCTGGCGATACCTTGAAGATCATCCGGAGATTGATTCCACCGACCGCGCGCAACTGTTCCGGTATTTTGCTCCGGAAATGTTCCGGCGCAACTACCTGAGCTCGCAGTTCATGCAACTTTTTGTCAACGAAGTCGGCAAGCGTTTCCTCGCGCTGTTCAAAGACGACGTGTACGACCGCAATTACGAGCACCAGCGGCATGAGGCTTCGGGTTTTGCCAATGCCATCGGTTTTGCCTACAACCCCTCGCGCATGGGGGAGCTCAATCCGCTGGAACGCATCAAAAATACCTTTCGCAACGACAATTTCGACAGCCTGGGTATTGGCAACGGGCGATCGAGGATACCCAATTACCCCATGTTGCCTTATTTGTCCTATTGGTACGGCGCCAATAAAGCGCCCGATACCCGCTTCCCGTTGTATTTCCCGGTCACCACCAATATCCAGACGGGCAAATCGGGTTATGCCAGCGCCATCGCCTGGGATTCGACCCTTTTTATCGATGCCATCGATATACTCGCCGATGCGGAAAGAGGCCGGGATGCGCGCGGGCGTTCGCTGGCTATGGTGACGACCTCCAACCTGAGCCAACTGTTTCCGATCATGAATTCCTATACGTATATAGAAGGTGTCGGCAATTTTATGGACGGCGGCTTGTTCGAAAACATGGGCCTGACACTGATGAACCGCATCCATGCCCGGCTGAAAGGAGAGATCGAGTCGGCTGACTATATCCCGGATGCCGTAAAAAAGAGGCTGCACATCAAACTGTTGTTTTTCATCAACGGAGCCATTGAACCGCGTGAAGAGACCAGTTTTAACCCGAAAAACCAGAGCATTGCCACGTTCACCGCAGTGGGGTTTTCATCGATATACGGTACGACTACCTGGTGGCTCGACTATTTCCGGAAAACCATGCCTGCCGATGAGCAACCCGTCGAGTTGATCCTGCAGCGCCCGACCGACCCCGACCGCGATAAAGTACCGCTGGGGCGCTGGCTCTCCATTCGCTCGGCAGATACCGTTGTCGCGCGGGTGGAACGCCTGCCCCTTGACGACCTGCTCGGTCCCCTGCGCTGAGCGCTCCGGCAGGCTGTACGGGCCCCGCGCTCAACAATGTGCCCGAACTTCCTGTTATTTGCGCAAGCAAACGATATGGAATTGTATTACCGCGAATTTGGGCAGGGTAGCCCGGTCATCATCCTGCACGGCCTCTTTGGCTTTTCCGACAACTGGCAGACCATTGCGAAAGACCTGTCTGAACACCACCTGGTGGTCACACCCGATCTTCGCAACCACGGGCGCTCGCCGCATGTGCCGTCGATCAGTTACCCGGAAATGGCGGAAGACCTGCGGGTATTCATGGAAGAACACTGGATGTTCAGCGCTGCCGTCGTCGGACACAGTATGGGCGGCAAAGTAGCCATGCAACTGGCGCTCACCCATCCCGATATGGTAGAGCGCCTGGTGGTAGTGGATATATCCCCGGCGGCGGCTGAAGACAACCATTCTTCCATATTTGACGCCCTGCTTGGTATGGATTTGTCGAAAACGGACTCCCGGAAAGCGGCGGAACTCTACCTTACGGAGCGGATAGCGGACACAGGCACCCGGCAGTTTTTGCTGAAAAACATCACGCGCGGGACCGACGGCCGGTATACCTGGAAAATGAACCTGCCCGTTTTGTGGGAACATTACGGCGATATCCTGGCGGCAGTAAGCGGTCCGGCATTTGACAAACCCGCGCTTTTTATCCGCGGCAGCCAGTCCGGATATATCAAAGACAGCGATTTTCCGTTAATACAGTCCCTGTTCCCGCAGGCACAGGTCGTTACGATCGAAGGCGCCGGGCACTGGGTTCATGCCGACAAACCGGCCGAATTGCTCGAAATTTTGAAAAAATTCTTATCCTGACGATAATTTGCAGAAAATGAAGCATAGACTCAATCTGTTCCTCACCCTCCTGTTGCTCTCTCCTTGCACACTCCTCTACAGCCAGGGCAAGTATTTCGATATTTCCAAAAACATGGAAATATTCGCCAATGCCTTTAAGGAAGTGAACCATTCCTACGTGGATGAACTGGACCCGGGGAAGGTAATGCGCCAGGGCCTCGATGCCATGCTGGAGGGCCTGGACCCGTATACGAACTATATCTCCGAAACGGATATTGAAGGGTATCGCATCCAGACCGACGGCAAGTACAACGGCATCGGCGCCGACGGACTGCAAATCGGCGATTATGTGACGATTACAGAGATTTACGAGAATAGTCCTGCCCATAAAGCCGGCCTCAAGGTGGGCGACGAGATACTCGCCGTCGATGGCCAGAGCGCCAAAGGCAAAACGGAAGGCGAAATGCTGGAATTCCTGCGCGGCTTTCCCGGTACAAAGGCCGATCTGCTGGTCCGCCGCCCGGGTGAAAGCAAAGACCTGAAAATCGTGCTGCTCCGCGACGAAGTGGATATCCCCAACGTGCCGCACCATGGACTGGTGGCTGAAAATATCGGCTATGTCAACCTGACTACCTATACCCGCGATGCCGCCCGGAATGTGGGAAATGCCATACAGGATATGAAGACCAAAAACCCCGGCCTGAAGGGCGTCATACTCGACCTGCGCGGCAACGGTGGCGGTCTGCTCAATGAAGCCGTCAATCTCGTCAACCTTTTTGTACCGAGGGGAGAGTTCGTGGTGAGCACCAAAGGCAAGGTGCCGGAATGGGACAACTCTTTCAAGACCATCAACAACCCCCTGGATGAGGATATTCCGCTGGTAGTGCTGATTGACAAGATGAGCGCCTCGGCAAGCGAGGTCACCTCGGGCGCCTTGCAGGACCTCGACCGCGCCGTGCTGATGGGACAACGCAGTTATGGCAAGGGCCTGGTGCAGAACATGAAAGACCTCGGCTACAACGCCCGGATAAAACTCACCACGGCCAAGTACTACATTCCTTCAGGGCGCTGCATCCAGGCCGTTCGATATAAAAACGGCGAGCCGGTAGACATTCCGGAATCCGAACGCGCGGCGTTCAAAACACGGAACGGCAGACCCGTACTTGATGGCGGCGGCGTCAAACCCGACATCCTGTTGCCGCACGATACCGCTTCCGGTGTGGTAAAGGCACTGCTTGCACAGCACATCATCTTCGACTACGCTACCCGCTTTGCGCTCAAGCATTCGGGCATCGATTCGGTCGAACTGTTTTCCTTTACCGACTGGGACGGGTTTATGGGCTTTGTGCAGGAAAAAAAGTTTGAATACGAAAGTGCTTCCGAGAAAAAGATCAAGGAATTGCGCAGCATGGTGGCGAGCGAAAACTATCCCGTAATGGCCGATATCCAGTCGCTGGAAGACAAGATCAGGGCAGACAAGAAGAACGACCTGATCCGGAACAAGGCCCGGATCATGCACGAGATCGAGCAGGAAATCGTCGGGCGTTATTATTTCCAGCGCGGCAAGGTGCGCAAAAGCCTGAAAAATGATCCCGAAGTGGAGGCAGCGGTCAAATTGCTCAACGATCCGGGACGGTACAAGGCAATCCTGTCGGGAAACAGCTGATAACCGGTGTTGTTTGGTTAAAGAATTCTGCCGTTATGGGTTCAAGTGTTAAAGTTCCTCTAAAAATGCCGGATAATAACCGGTGACATCCTATTTTTGAAATGATTTTGGAAACCCGGGTTTCCTTCACACGCTAAACTTTCCTGAATTTCATGAAAAAAGCTATTCTTTTCCTGTCCTTCCTCTTTACGCTCGGCATCACTACCGCTAACGCACAGTCATGCGCCAGTGCCGGCAAATCCTGCTGCGCCTCTAAAATGGCCAAAGCGGCTGCATCCGATGCAACGATTGAAAAGCGCCAGACTGACGAAGGCGCCGTAACGTATGTACGCAAAGAAACGGACACCGATGGCAACGTAAAATTCGTCAGCGTTCAGTTCGACGAAAACACCAATACGTTTGTAAACGTAGCCCCCAAGTCGGCAACTGCTTCTGCTGACAGCAAAGCGACCATGACGAAAAAGTCTTGCTCTGCAAGCGAGAAAAAAGCCTGCTGTGCCGGCAAGGCCGGTGCGAAGTCTTGCGCTGGCGGCAATCCTGAACAGGAGTAAAATTGCTGAAAATCAGTAAATTATGCGCCAACGCCTCGACGGAATATCCGGCAAGGCGTTGGTCGTGTTTAAGCCGGATTTTTTTTGTCATAAAACCTTGACAAAATATTTTTACAACAATTTCGGACTAAACGCGTTTTCTTAAAAGTTTTCATTTGGTTTTTTGGGGTTTATTAGTCGTCGGTTTGCGCAAGCAAGTCCGGCGACTTTCTTTTTCAGCCTCTTAGCCCTCCTGCATTTTGGCCGCGTTATCGGCGATGGTCAGGGCTTCTATCAGTCCTTCCAGGTCCCCTTCGATCACCCTGTCCAGGTTAAAATTCTTGTTGTCGCCGTCGAGCCGGTGGTCGGTGACGCGGTTCTGCGGCCAGTTGTAGGTCCGGATCTTTTCCGAACGGTCGCCGGTGCCGACCAGGCTTCTGCGCGCGGAGGCCAGCGCCGACTGCTGTTGGGTTTGCTGCATTTCGCGGATCTGCTGGATCAGGCGGCCCATTGCGATTTCACGGTTCTTGTGTTGTGAGCGGCTTTCGGTACTTTCCGCTACCGTGCCCGTAGGCAGGTGGGTGAAGCGCACCCCTGATTCGGTTCGGTTCACGTGCTGTCCGCCCGCGCCCGATGCCCTGAACACGTCGGTGCGGATGTCTTCCTTGCGAACATCGATATCTTCCGGTTCCATGATGGGCAGCACTGCGACCGTTGCCGCCGAGGTATGTACACGGCCTTTGGCTTCCGTATCGGGTACACGTTGTACGCGGTGCGCACCCGATTCAAATTTCAGTTTGCCGTATACATTTTCGCCGGTTACCTCCAGCACGATCTTGGAAAACCCGCCTGCGGTGCCGGGGTTTTCGTCGAGCACCTCCACTTCCCAACCCTGTTCCGAAAAATAGCGGCCATACATCCGGTAGAGGTCGCCGGCAAACAGGGCCGCCTCGTCGCCGCCGGTGCCCGAGCGGATCTCGAAGATCACGTCTTTCTCATCTTCCGGGTCTTTGGGCGTGAGCAACACTTTAATTTCCTCTTCCAGGCTGTCGCGCAGGGGGTCGAGTTCTGCCATTTCCTCCCGCGCCAGATCGCGCATTTCGGGGTCGCTCTCGCTGCGCAGCACCGCCTCGGCACTGCGCAGGTTGTGCAATACCTTTTCGTATTTGGTATACGCTTCAATGATCGGCTGGAGTTTCCGGTATTCCTTGTTTACCCGTTTGGATTTGTCCATATCGGCCACAATCCCGGGGTCGGAGAGTTGCTCTTCCAGGTGGAGGTATTTTTCGCGTATGGCTTGCAGTTTGTCGAGCATGGTAGCGTCAATTCGTCATTAGCGTCAATTCGTCACGAGTCGTTTTGGGGGGGTGTTACTGTATCACTTCCCGCCCATACCATATGTACCATCGAAATAACAACAATGGTAATAATGTCAACAATGTCAACAATGACGAATTAAAGCCGCAAAAGTAGGAGAAATCCGCTGTTCAGCGCTTGCTCATATTTACGATGGCTTCGGCCAGTTTGGCATTGACCTCTTTTTCCTGTTCCACCATCTTTGTCAGCCGGGCGATTTCCTCGCGCAGGGCGGCGTTTTCCGCCTCCAGGCGCTTCAGGTCGTTGGCGCCGGCGCGGTAGGGCGTGTCGGGCTCCGATACCATGCCGGTATCGTCCATTTGCTCTGTAAAGTAAGACTCGGGAACCTGGAACACGGCCATTGCCTTGCGCAGCGGCTTGGCCGGCAAAACGTCCTTTCTATAGAGCCTTGGCAAATAGGATTTGTCGACGCCCATCGCGTCTGCGATCTCCCCGGTGCTGCGAGTGTCCCGTTTTACCAGCAACAGGAGTTTTTCTCCCTGTCGTATATGCGCCATTTTGACTAAAAAACGTCTTTTTTACATTATAGTCCACATAATGAAATTTTTAATCCAAAAAATGGACTAAATATTTGTAAACTCCATAAAGTGGAATATTTTTGTTCCGGTATATATCCACAAGCAAACCTACGCCATTATGCCGGACAATCAGCACGACCACCGTCAGAATTACCCCCAGGTTGTATATGAAGTCGTAGCCTTCCGGTACGGCAGTGCGGATGATACCACCATTGTCGGTGAGGCGGAGATTGTGATTGAGACCTACGGCGCTGATACATCATCAAGCACGAACCTTCATTCCGTCCGGGTTGATATCCTCTCCGCCTACGACTTTGAACACAACGACATTTACTACCGCGTCATCCGCACACCCGGACTGAAAAAAGTGCTGGAGCAGGCGGCGCTGCTGTATTATTTCCACCCGCCGGAAGAGCCGGTAGTATTGCCGAGGAAAATATCGGAGTGGTAATCGGTGGTGCCGCCGCAGGTACCGCCACAGGTACCGCCGGCTTCAGCCGGCGAAGCGAGAGGTACCGCCGGCTTTAGCCGGCGAATAACAAGTACAGTCGGCTTCAGCCGGCGACAACATCCTCAAGTACACATTAGCAGCAGAACAAGGTAAAATCCACTCAATAATACCCCTGAAAAACAATAACTTTGGCAAAAATTCAGCAATATGGAGGCTATGTCCAAAGCGGCGCCGAGGCACACACCGGGGAAAGTACCCGATTCCCTGATCTACGAGACCATGGATGGAAAACCTGTATACCGGAAAGGTTACAGGTTGGTTTTAAACGGCGTGAAAAAACTGGAAGACATCGTGGGTAGCAGTACGCTTCAATCCGAGATCATATCATACCTGATCCGACGGTTGATGATGTTCTATGACGAGCAAGCCTACGCTATACATACCAATGAGGCCGGTCTTCATATCAGCAAGGGTAATAACCTGGCCGGAGATATTTTCGTATATGAAAGATCTGTGATGACTGCTGAAAACATCAATAAAAATTATTCATCGGTCCCCCCGCTCCTTGCTTTTGAAGTCGATACCGAAACTGCAGTTGAAGTCGCGAGTCAAATGGCTTATATCTCCGGAAAAATCGAAAAACTGATCCAGTTTGGTGTGCAGAAAGTATTCTGGATCTCAACAGAAGCTAAACGAATCATTGTCGCCGAGCCGGGCATGGACTGGCGCACCATATCCTGGAAAAATGATGTAGAGATAACGCCGGGGCTCCTTGTCAATATCGCCGGGCATTTGGAACAGCGGGGAATTAAGTAAGGCACCGACAGGTACCGCCGACAGGTACCGCCGGCTTCAGCCGGCGAAAAACAAACAAGTCTCCACTTTTCAAAAATACTGTATTAGGCTAGGCAGGTGGATGGGAGGCTGTTATTTTAGGACGAGACAGTGGTTGTTGTTCGCCGGCTAAAGCCGGCGGTACCACACGGTACCACACGGTACCATACCATACCATACCATACCATACAATACCATACAATACCATACCACACAATACCATACAATACCCGTACAACCTATTCCATCCCCCGCACTACCACACCGCCTTTCCGTACCGCCCGAAACAGCAACAGCAGGAACAACCCGCCCAGGCCAAAGGCAATCTGAGCCGGTCGTGTCATGTTACCGGTCTGGTAAAACCACGCACCCATAGCCGCCGATGCAATACTCAGTGTGGTGAAGATCAACTGCTGCACGGCAAAATACACCAGTTTGCCGCTGTCGCGGATATCGGGCGAGCGGAATTCCAGTTCGCCTTTTTGGGTCTGTTGCAACACCCGGTGCAGTTCGTCGGGCAGCCCGACCACCGTTGCCACGCTGCGGCGCAGGAGTCCGGTGACGAAGGTGACCATGTTCTCGCGCTCGCCGATCACGAACTCCTGTACGTAGGGTCGTACCACGTCGAGCGGGTTCATCATGGGGTCGAGGGCGCTGCAGATGCCGAGCAGGAGCGTGATCATGCGGTTGAGCAGCACGTAATCCTTCGGCACCAGCACCGTGCTGCTGATACCGCTGAAGCCGATATCGCTGATGAGGTTGAACAGGCTGTTGTCGAAGGGACTGACCTTGATGTCTTTAAAGTTCAGGCCTTCAAACTCGACTTCGTTCTGGAGGAAATTGCGCATGGCCCCGATCATTTTTTCCGCCATTTTTTCTGCCTCCCTGCCCTCTGCGATGAAGCCCATCTTCCGGCAGGCCTGTATCATGGCGGGTGTATCGTTTTTCACCGCGGCCTCGATCAGTTCCGGGATGCCCTCGCGCAGCGCAGTGCTCAGCACGGCCACGGCGCCGAAGTCGAGCAGCACGATGGTGCCGTCCTGCCGGATCAGGATATTGCCGGGGTGCGGGTCGGCATGGTATAGCCCGTCTTTGAACACCATACGGCAATAGGCACGCAGCAGGCGTGTGGCGATGTCGCGGCGTCCGATGCCCCAGGCATCGAGTTGTTCCGTGTTGACGATCTTCACCCCGTCGTGCCAGGTGGTGGTGAGCACGCGGCCGGTGGAAAAATCGCGGTGCACTTCCGGAACGGCGATACCCGCCTCCGCTTTCAGATTTTCCTTGATTTTCTCCATAGACACAGCCTCCCGCGCAAAATCCAGTTCCTCCCCGATCATTTGTTTCACCTGGGTGTACATATAGTCCATGCCCTTGATATCGAAAAACCAGGAGAAGATCCCGGTCAGCCGGCGGATTATCTCCAGGTCGACTGCCGCCACGTTTTCGATATTCATGTGCTGCACTTTTACGGCCACTTCCGTGCCCTCGTGCAGCAGCGCCCGGTGTACCTGGCCGATAGAGGCGGAGGCAACAGGCTCCGCGTCGAACCGGGCAAATAACGCCTCGGGAGGCTTCCCCAACTCCGAAATGATGCGTTCCCTGACCTCGTCGTAGGGCCGGGGCGGGATTTTGTCCTGCAGAGCCTCCAGCGGTTTCTGGAAGGCTTCGGGCAGGAAATTGCCGAGGATCGACAGCATCTGCCCGAGTTTGATGAACAGGCCCTTGAGTTCGAGAATGGCGTTTTTGACCCGTTCGGCGTTGCGCAGGTGGAGGGCCCCGATACGGCGTTCGTACCAGGCCCGGCCAAGCAGCCGTTTCAGCAGCCAGAGCCAGGCGTAACTGAGCATCACCACCGCAGCGGTGCCGTATGCCTTGCGCAGGCGCCAGTAGCGGGAGTATATCTTTTCGGTGGACATGGGTGTTTTTTCAGCGGAAGGTAATGCCTTGTACGGCGGACTTCCAAGTGCGCCGATATGCCGGGTGTGTCAATGGACCTGGAAGTCCGATTAACACGCCCAGATTTTAAAACTCCACCCGGTAACTCAATATTGGTATCAACGGGCTTTGATAATAATACTTGATGGCGCCCGCCTTGTCGTCGTAATACCGCCCGATGATGTTTTCGCGGTTCGTGGTGTTCTGGATATCGAGCGAGAGGGTGGTGGTCAATCGCTCGTAGTTGCGCTTGAGGCGGAATCCGGTATCGAGGCGGAAATAACCGGGCAGTTGCTCTTCGAAGGCGCGGCTTTCATCGCGGACGGTTTTGCCCTGTTCGGCGGAAGCAACCAGGTCGATCGGCGATTCGCGGTACCCGCCCATCCAGGTGAGTTTCAGGTTGATCCCGAAACTGCGGTTCTTGCCGTTCCTTTCCCGGGTCCATTCTTTGCCGCTGACGAGGCTGCTGACAAAGTTGGTATTGAACCGCGATTTGCGCCACACGGCGTCGGAGCCGCGGTATTCCGACTGGAACAGGGAGCCCGACAGCAGGAAGTAAAAACCGTTGGTCAGAAATTTTTCAGCGGTCAGTTCCACCCCGTAGTTGCGTCCGCTTCCCCGGTTGGCGACGATTTCGCCGGGAAAACCTTCAAAAACGTTCAGCATGGAAAACGAGTCGGAAGTATCGCGGCTGACGGGCACGTCGAACAGCGACTGGTAATAAAGTTCGGGCTTGATGTGCCAGTTGCCGGGCAGCGACCGGTCGTACGACAGCACGAGGTGGTGCGCCCTGGTAAAGCCCAGGTTCCGGTTGGGCAGCGCGCCGTTTTCGCCTTCGATAAAATAGACGCCGAGGGGTTGCATCTGGCCGTGCAAACCGTAGCCCAGGCTGATCGACTGCCGGTCGCTGAACGCGTATTTCACGGCTGCGCGCGGCTCGATGGAGCGTGTGTTGTTCAGGAAAAAATAGATACCATGCGCGCCGGCATTCAGCGTCATGCGCTCGGAAATGCGGTATTGCCACTGGGCGAATGCGTCGACCGAGGTGGCCGAACCGCTTTTGTTGAGTTGTTCCACGAGCCGCTCCGCATCGTCGTCCCATTCGCTTTGGGTAAACCTGAACCGCAGGAAATTGGCGTAAACGCCGGCGCGCAGCAGGTGCCTGGGGCTGAACTTGTGGGTCAGTACCGACGAGGCGGTGATTTTTGACTGCCGGTGCTGGCCGTCGAACTGGCGGCGCAGCGCATAGTCATTTTGGAACTCATCTTCGCGATCGCCGTTGCGGGTGCCCGAGGCTGCCACGACCGTCTTCAGAAAGGTATTATCGCCCCAAACGATGCTGTGCGTCAGCCCGAGCACGCCCGTATGCGCCCTGAAATCCCAGGAATACTGCTTGTCGCCTTCCTCCTTCCAGAGCAGCGAATCTGCCACGCCCGCATAGGTCTGATCGCTCAGGCCGCCCAGCCCGAACAACGTGAACTGCCCCCATTTACCGGCCGGCAGCCATACGTTGAAGGAGAGGTCCTGGAAATTCGTCTGCGCGTCGCCGATGTTGACGCCGAGTTTGCTCAGCACCGAAAGCGTTGAATAGCGGTAGTTGACCAGGTAGGAGCCGGTCTGGTTGCCCAGGCGCAAGGGGCCTTCCATGGCGGCATCGAGGCCGAGCACTCCCGCCTGAAAGGTATACTCGCGTTTTTCGGCGTTGCCTTTCCGGAGTTTCAGGTCGAATACCCCCGACAAGGCGTTGCCGTATTCGGCCGCGAATGCACCGGTCATGAAATCGGAGTTGGACAGGAGTTGCGCGCTCAGGATGGAAATGCCGCCGCCGGAGGTGCCGACCGCCGAGAAGTGGTTGGGGTTGGGAATGTCGACGCCTTCCATGCGCCAGAGCAGGCCGTTGGGCGCGTTGCCGCGGATCACGATGGTGTTGTTGCCGTCTGAAGCCACGGCTACACCCGCATAGGCGGAAGCCATACGCGCGGGGTCGTTCACGGCGGCGGCAAAGCGCTGTGTTTCTTCCACGGAAAAGGTGCGCGCACTTACGGCGGACAATTCGTTGAGGGGTTTTTGCTTCTCTGCCCGGGCTACTACTACAACCTCTTTGGTGGTCAGCAGGTCTTCTTCGAGTTCGATGATGAGATCGGTTTCCTTGCCGGAATTGACGGTAACACTCGACAGCACCGCCTCTTTGTAACCGAGGTAGGTGATGCGGAGGTTGTGTTTGCCTACGGGTACGGCGGGCAGGCGGAAGCGCCCGTCCGTATCCGTTGTGGCGCCGACGACGGGCTCCAAATCGGTCAGCACGACCGTCGCGCCGATGAGGGGCGTTTTTACGGACTTGTCGAGCACCGTACCTTTAAGGGTCTGGGTAAATTGCTGGGTGCGACCGATGGCGGCGAGGCCGACGCCCAACAGCGTCAGCATAAAGATTCTGGTTGTTTGCAACATAGCGTTAATTCGTTAGCGTCTAAGTACTGTGAGAAGATTATTGAATCATTTTGACCAAGTCATTTTGTTGCTGTTCAAGGCGCGAACGACGCGAATACCCGGGGTCTTTTAGGAGTGAGCAACGCTGAGCAGCGGCAAAAGGGCTGG
>ERZ724526.843-NODE-843-length-17018-cov-6.259447_pt1 | contig 17018 bp, 13 predicted proteins | sample MGYA00376059_ERZ724526 | MGnify/ENA primary metagenome ERZ724526 (study PRJEB28724, sample SAMN07190883) | activated sludge metagenome | isolation source: activated sludge of sewage treatment plant in Hong Hong | place: Hong Kong | collected 2016-03-17 ... | reverse complement strand
ACAGATTCCTCGTCAGACGCGCAGTGCGGCACCCGCGGGAAATCCGGGTGCTTCGGGGGCAAATCCTGCGATTCCCGCATCGGTGAGTGCTGACGGTCCGTCGGGACAGATGGCCGCACAGCGGAAGCCCACGCCGCAGAGTGGAACGCCTTCGGTGCCTCCTGCCCGGCGAAGTCCGTCGGATGGCATCAAGATTAAGGGCGTGCTGAGTGCGGAAAACTCGTCGATGGCGACGGTTCCAAACGCGGCGCTGGCCAGTGCGTCAGCCAAAGACAGTCAGATCGCTCGACGAAAGCGCGTGATCTTGGCCATCACGCTCGGTGTCTCGATCGGCGTGCTGGCGGTGGTGCTGCTGCAGATTCTCCTGAGCCGTTAACGACGGACAGGCTGCCCAGCGACCGCGCGAAACTCGATGGCCGCGACCGAGTCTGCCTGCGCTATGGTGCGGCGCATGACGGCTTCGATTCCTGCTCGTTTTCGTCTGACGCTCACGCCTTCGCAGCGCTACATGGAGCGGCTGTATCTGTCGTTTTCGCCGGTGTGGATGGCGATCATCGCGTACTGCATGCTGACGCACTGTTTTGCGCAGTGGCGCGACCTGGGTCACATGCTGCTTGGGCTTGCGCTGTCGGTTCCGCTGTGGATTGCGCCGCTTGTGTGGACTCCGTCGGAAGAAATCGGTCAGCCGCTGCTTTGTCGTCACAGCACCAAAGCCAACTTGTTTATCGCGCTGATGAGCTTTCTGCAGTGCTACTTCGGGTCGGCGATGTTCTTCGACGGGCTCGGGATGCAGTATCACTTTCCGACGAAGATCATCTGGAACGGAACGCCGCTGTTTCTGTACTTCGTGACGGTGTCGTACTTTTCGACGTACTACGCGCTGATGCGACTCGGGCTGCGACTGGCGCTGGCGAAGCGGGTGAATCCTTCGTCGCTGCTCGTCTGGACGCTGATTGCACTTTTGTCGTACAGCATGGCCTTTGGCGAGACGTTCTTTATGGCCAGTGAGTCGCTGAGTGCGTTCTTTTCCTACGCGAATCGGCAAAAAGCGCTGCTGGTTGGATCGGTCTGCTACGGAACGCTGTTTTTGATCAGCCTGCCGGTGTTTCTGCGCATCGATGAAGACTCGCGTCGTCCGACGCCGACGTTGGATCTGTTTTGGCGGACGCTGGGCGCCAACCTGCTGATCTTGTGTGCGTACGAGGTCTACAAAGTCCTACTGCCGCTGTGGTGACAGCGTTGGACACAGCGTCGGATGCGCTTCATCTTGCGGATCGAGAAGCTGACAGGCTCTCTGCCGTAGTGCATGCAGCGACGAAGGATATGCGCGGACACTGCGCTCACTTGTGACCCAGATCTGCGAACCATCGACGGAAAACGCGACGCGATGAGGATCTTCGGGACGCAGCAGCAAATACTGGGCGCCGCTCGTGATGGAAAAGACGCGAACGGTGCGATCTCGACCGACGGTAGCGACCGACTGTCCGTCGGGCGAAAATGCGCCAGCCAGCGTCGGTCCCAGGTGGCCCGTCAGCTGTCGCTCTCGCGGCGGTCCCAGCTGAAACGACACAAGCTGGGTGCTGGGTCCAAGCAGCAGCAGCGTGGCCTCATCCGGCGAAAGCAAAAGCCGACGAGGAAATGGATCAGTGCCTGCATCGCTCCGTCGCTGAACGGGAACATTCATGGGCCGTTCCCACATCATGAAGCGACCGAGTGAGCTTCCCGTCGCCAGGAGCATCGCATCTTTGGACAGCGCGACCGACGTGAGCGGATGGCTGGTATCGACGGCGCGATCGACGAGCTTTGCGTCGGATAGCTGCCAAACAGCGGCGGTGTAGTCGCGACTGCTGCTGACGGCGAGCGGCTGGCTGCGTGAGAAGCTGACCTGGGAAACGGGGCCTTGATGTGCGATCCAGGATCGGATGATGCTGCCGTCGCTGCTGCGTACAAGCTGAAGTCGTCCGTCTTGGGTTCCGACGAGCACTTGGCTGCCATCAGGAGACAGCTGAAGCTCGCTGGCTGCGCCAAACTGACCGAGAGAACGTCGGGTTCCATCGTCGCTGACGATCCAGATGGAGCCATCGCTGGTAGAAAGGAGCAGGGATTTTCCGTCGGGAAATGGCTGAACGTGTTCGGTGCTCGATGGAAATCCAGTGATCACTTGATCCGCCAGCTCTGCCGACGGCTGTACGACGCGGATGCCTTGGCTGGCACTGGCCGTGACCAGCTGATCGCTTTGTCCGTCGAGCGCTTGAACGGGTTCGTCGCTGGCTTCGACAAGCGCTGTCAGCGTCGCTTTTTCGATGTCGAAGCTGCCGACGCTGCCATCTGATCCCGCAAAGAACAGCTTGTCGCGCTTGGCACTGAGCCTGGCCTGTCGCGGCATCGTCGGAAGCTTTCGCTGGATGCGCAGCGCGTTCGTCGGAACATCGAAGAGACGAAGCGTTCCTTTTTCACCCAGCACAAGCAGCGTCTTGGGCGACGGATGCTCGACGAAAGTGATGCGTTCTCCGTCGAGCTGAAGGCTGGCTTGCGCACTGCGCGCGGGCAGGGCAAACAGACAGAGCTTGGTCTGATTTCCCGACACAACCGCAAGCTGGGTTCCGTCGCTGCTGATGCCAAGTGACAGCATTCCACCGTCGTGCGCTCGGCTTCCGTCGTCGCACGACAGCGTGGTGAGTGGGCTGCCGTCGCTCTGTCGCAAGACCTCGACGCTGCCGCTTGGGGTTGATAGATACACTGCGTCGCTGAATCGTCGAGCAGAACGGACCCGCTGACCGCCCGCGTCGAAGCGTCGGATCAGGCTTCTATTTTCCAGATCCCAGAGCGCAGCACTTCCGTCGAGGCTGCTGCTTAGCAAGTGTTGTCCATCGTAGTGAAGGTCAGACAGTCGATCGCGATGGGCGGTCAGGTGTCCGGTCTGTTTTCCCGTCGCTGTATCAAAAATGCGCAGGCTTCCGTCCAGAAGACCGACGGTCAGCGTCGTGGCATCCGTCCAGATCAGCTGGCTTGTTTTTCCGACGGAAGGAATCGTCACCTGAGCCGCTCGCTGACCGCGACGATAAATCAGCAGCTGTCCGTCGTCGGTGCTGGCTGCCAGATGACTCAGCGTCGGTGACAGCAGCAGATCTCGAACTCTCACCGTCGGACTCAGCAGACTAAGCGCTCGCTGCGCCGCACGCAGCGTCACAAACAGCGCATCTTGTGCTTGCTGAACCGGCAGCGTCGGATGTTCCGTCTGAAGCTGCGTCGCTTGCAGCGCGGTCTTGAGCGCCACAAGCTCACTGCCCGGAAGCTGCGCGAGGCTGATGGCTCGCAGGCCCAGCTCTGACTGCTCGGCGGTTTCGCGCAGCGCCTGCTGTTCCTTTGCCGTCTGATACTGCCACGAAAGGAGCAGCGCGAGCAGCGGCAGCAGCAGCAGCCCAGTCGTCACACCCAGCTTGGTTCGCTGGCGACTGCGACTGTGACGCTGCGAGTCCTGTAAAAACTGCTTCGATAGCTCTGAGAGCTGCGCTGACTCGATGTGAAGCAGATCGGCCTCGAGCAGCCGTCGATCGTTCCAGAGCAGATCGCTGCTTCGTCCGAGCCGCTGCCATTCCGTCGCTGCTTGCAGAAGCCTTTCAATGACCAAGCGGCGCTCGCCTTCACTATCGAGCCAGCGACGGAGCTGCGTCCATCCCTTGAGCAGCGCCTCATGCGCCAGCTCGTACGCCGTCTCGCCACCGACTTCACGCGCCAGCAGCAGCCGACCGCGAACCATGGCCTCGAGGGCAGCGGGCTCAGCGGGAGCGCCGGTTCGTAGCTCGGGCAGCGTCTTGGATGCGCGCATTCCATCGACGGAGACCAAGCGCAAGAGCAGTCGCTGCGCCGCCAGTCGTTCCGCCGGAAGCAGTGCGCGAATCACCTGATCGGCATGGCGAGCGAGTGCGCCTGCCACACCTCCGAGCGCCGCCAGTGCGTCATGCGTAATGTGTCCCGAAGCCTTGTCGCGCGCCTGCCACAGCTCAGCGAGTGCAAACTGAAGCAGCGGCAGTCCTCCGTCGGTGTGGAGCGTTGACTGGAGCAGCTCATCGACAAGCTGCGACGACTCAAACGAGACGCCAAGAAGTGCAGCAGGCTCGGTGATCGCTTGGCGCAGACCTTCGGGCGACAGCGGACGCACGATATACAGACGAGACGAAAAGTCGCGACCGAGGCCGGGCAGGGCCGAAAGCTTCGTCAGAAAGTCTCCACGCGCGCTCAGCAACACCCGCAGTCCCGGCGCACAGACCGTCAGCAGCCCCAGCCACTCTGACAAAAGCTCCGCTTCTTCGCGATCGCTTTGGGTGAGCAGCTCTTCCAGCTGATCGACCAGCAACAGCAGTCCGCCCGACTCACCAGGAATCCGCTGCACCTGACGGGCCAGCGCGTGGGGATCGCTGCGAAGCTGTACGAAGAGTTCCGTCGCTGGCTGGTTTAACACTCGGCTCAGTCCGTCGCACAGCGCACGGGCTGGTCGATGTCCCGGCTGAAGCTCGACGAGCTGATAGTCGCGATCATCCAGCAGCGCCCCCGCGAGCACCGCCGACGCGACACCCGCGCGACACAGCGACGACTTTCCGACGCCCGAGTCTCCCGCGAGCAGGATCATCGACTGACTGCGCAGACGGACAAGCAGCTCGGTCACTTCGCTGGATCGTCCGAAGAACACGCCACTATCGGCACAGTCAAACGGACGCAGACCCAGAAATGGATTGTCGCTGCGACGGACTTTCGGTGTTGTCCCCAGTCGTTCCAGCGCGTGACACAGCTCTTCGACCGATGGAAAGCGCGCAGCCGGACTGCGCAGTAGACAACGATCGATGATCTCGGCCAGACGGACATCGAGTTGCGGTGCGAGCGTATGAACCGGCAGCGGCGTCTCACTTTGGACTGTTAGTTCCAGCTCCAGCAGCTGATCGGCGACATGCGGTGGCTGTCCCGTCGCCAGCTCGTAGAGCACCGCACCGAGCGCATACAGATCCGAATACACCGTCGCTGGCTCGCCTCGCCAGATCTCGGGCGCCATGTAGAGCGGTGTGCCCAGCATCGCGCCAGCCTGCGTCAGCTCTTTTTGACCTGGCTTCGGACGCTCGATGGGATGCGGGCTTCGTTCGTCGCTGCGCATGGTCTTTTGCAGACCCATTCGCTCGGTATCGATGACGGACTGACGAAGCTGCGTCGGAACGGATTCAGGCTCGGAAGCTGCCTGCGCATCGCTTGGCTGCGACGGACTGATGACTTCATCTTCGACCGCAGTGTGCGCCAGCGGCTGCGGTGTGACATGCGATGGGATCGACGGCGCAGATCCACTCGTGGCGTGTCTTTCGCTGAGCTTGGCCAGACCAAAGTCGAGCAGCTTCACCGTTCCATCGTCGGTCAGCATCGCGTTGTGCGGCTTGATGTCCCGATGCAGCACGCCGCGCTGATGGGCCGCCGACAGTCCACGCGCAAGTCCGATTCCCAGCGACAGCAGCGTGGGTCCATCCATCGGTCGAGGCAGACGATCGAGGCTCCGTCCTTTGACGAACTCCGATACCAAAAAAGGCTGCCCGAGCACTTCGCCGACTCGATAAATCCCGACGACGTTGCCGTGTGACAGCCTCGCAATCGCCCGCGCTTCAATCAGAAATCGCTGCCGCGTTGCGCGATCTTGGCTCTGCGACAGCAGAAACTTCATCGCGACCGACCGATCGAGCAGCGTATCGTGCGCCAGATAGACACTGCCCATCGCGCCGTGTCCCAGTGCGCGCACCAGACGATATTCTTCGAGGCTGGGCAGCGAATCCAGCTGCTCATCTGGAATCCGTCCAGCGATGAGCGCCGCAAGTAGATCGGTTGTCAGGACAGCTCTGTACGTCACCGTAGGCTCGCTGCTGGACTGTGTCTTAGGCTAACACAGCGTCGTACTCGACAATCCGCAAGCTTTGCTCGCGATTTTTCGACGAGAGGTCAAACTGAAAGACAGAAGCTCCTGACAACACTTCATTTCGAAAAACACTCGCTACATGGCAAGGAGACTACGAATATGAATCGCTCTGCAAAGATGCTGGTTGCCGTACTCTGCGGCGCGCTGCTGTGGTCATCGGGAGGCGGCGGATCCACTGCGCGAGCCTCGGTGCTGACCAAGCTGTCCTTGGCGGATATGACTGCGCGTGCAGAGCATGTCCTGTTGGGACGAGTCGAGCGCATCGATTCCAAGTTCGTGCAAGGTCACAGTGGACTCATCATCACAGAGGTCCAAGTTCGCTGTCAGCGTAGCATTCGGGGGGCAAAAGAAGGCTCGCTGATTACCGTTCGTCACTTGGGTGGTGTCGTCGGTGAGCTAGGACAAAAAGTGTTCGGTGAAGCGTCCTATCAAGTGGGCGAAGAAGTGGTGTTGCTCGCAGAGCCGCGTGAAGGTGCGCTCTATGCGGTGGGAATGGCGCAAGGCAAGCTTCACATCGATCGCTCGACGGGAAGTCCGCGTGTTCATGTCGATTTGGGAGGCGCAGAGCTTGTGAATCCCAGCGGTCAAGATGTTCATCCGACCGCACAAGGAGTCGCGCTGGATACCTTACTGGGACAGCTGACAGAACTGGCTCGACGCATTCCTTCTCCGTCGGAGCGTAGCAAGACAGGACAAAAGCCATGAGCGCGCACAACTGGCTTGGACTTGCTGTGGCGGTGACGCTGTTTGGGAACGCAGCATCCGCTTCTGCCTATGTTCGTTCTCGGACCGCAGACTCGTGCAATCCCATCTATTGGCAACAGAGCTGCGTCTACATTCAGCCGGATAGCAGCTTTGTTCCCGACATGACGGGAGCCGATGTCGAGCGCATCATCCAAAAGTCGATGTCCAACTGGATGACGCGTACCACCGGATCGTATTTCAAGCTTCACTACTTGCCAGCGTCGGGACCGCTCACCGTTACGTACAAAGATCATCTGTCTGTGGTGGTGTTCCGAACCGGGACCAAGTTCTGTCGTCCGGCCACCGATTCTTCTGCGCAGGTCTGTTACGACTCCTCTGCGGCGGCGGTGACGACGGTCTCCTATATCAACAAAAAGGGAGACCCCAGCGACGGTGTCATTGTCGATGCAGACATCGAAATGAACGCGGTCAACAACCAGTTTGTCGAAATCGGGAAGACGCTTCCGGCATCGGATGGTCGCAATCAGACAGATCTGGAAAACACGCTCACGCATGAGATAGGACACCTGCTTGGACTTGATCACACCTGTCGCTTGAGCGCTGATCCTGCTTGTCTCACCGACGAAAAAGGTCAAGCTCGGCAGCTCTGTGATGTGATCGAAAAAGGACGGCTCCTAAGCCCGGCTTATCAAGCGCTCTATGTCACCACGATGTTTGCGGTGGCTCCGCAAAAGGACATCGAAAAGCGCACGCCCAAAGATGACGACATCGCCGGAATTGCTGCGATCTCTCCGCTAGGAAAAGACCCCAATGTCTGTGAGCTTCCCGGTGCGACCACTTCGAGTGGCTGTAGCTGCGAAGTGGGACGACAGAAGCCATCGTCGCTCGCTGGTCTGCTGCTGACAGGACTCGCTGGGCTGGTCTTGTTCCGACGGAAGCGCCGAGCAAGTGACGCAGACTCCTAAGCGATTCCTACCGCATTCCTAAGCGATTCCTACCGCATTCCTAAGCGATTCCTACCGCATTCCTAACCCATTCCGCTGGAGCGTGGGAGGCTTCTGTCTGTGCGCTGTCTTGTCTACTGTCCATGCCAGAAAAAGACGACCGCCATTCGCTTGGTTTCGTTGGTCTTTCCGACGTAGCGAATCGCACTGTGAATCAGATCTGCGCGATACATCACCATGCGATTGAACCGATAATCGACGCGCAGATCTTCGACAAAGCTACCCGGTGCAACGAAGCGAGTGCCCAGCGCTGCTTGCAAGTTGGCATGTGGTGGCGGAACAAAGTTTCCGCCCAGCTTGCCTCCCGGAAGTCGCTGCCTGTAAAACGCGGTTCCACAGTCCGCTGGAAGATCCGGGGTCAGATAGATCACCGACGCAAATCGACAGTTTGTCCGCGAATCTGTGTGCGGTCTGGCATCCGCTTCATCTGCACCAACAAGCTGCACGCAGTTGTGATTCAGCGTCATTCCTTCTGCCGTGGGATTTTGCCACAGACGCTTACAGCCCGTCTGCTGTTTGACCCACTCTTCCAGCGGTGCAAGCTCCTGCGGAAGCAGTGCAGGAATCGCGCGCATTCCCGGCCAGCCCTCGTCGCGATACGGAAATCCGTAGGTCCAGTCATTCTTGTCCAGGCAGCGCTGACGGACCTGCTGCGGGTTCTGTAGCGCATCATCCAAGATCCACAGATCGCGACCAAGCTGCGGCTTGCGATACGGAAGGGTTGGCATGTGAAACGGAGCGCGAATCGGTTGCATGGGTGATGACTCTGGTTGTGTGAAGTGATTACCGGGGCGCGCCACATGCAAGCCACTCGGCCAGCTGATTTCTCTCGGTTTCCGACGGATCATCTGGACCCGGTGGCATCGAGTCATTTTCCGCAGCAGAGCGAACAAAGATGCGTGCGCGATGTCGCTGCACCTGCTCTAGGCTGTCGAAGATGAACTCTCCGGGGGCTCCATCGCGTGCGCTGGACTGCGATCCGTGACAGCGCTGACAGTATGTGTCCATAAACCGCGCACCAAAGTTTCCGTACGTCAGCGTCGTTCCTTCGGGCGGACATGGATAGGAATCCAGCTCGCGATAGAACAGACCGCAGGATGAGACACCGAAACACAGCAGCACAGAAGCTGCCAGGAAAGTCCGCTGTACCGTCGTCATGGGAGTCCCTTTAAAACAAGCGGAAGACACCGTGCGCCGCGATTCCTGCAACACCATAAACAGAAGGTCCGCTGGAGTACGTTAGGTAGCTGATCGCGGCTTCGGGTCCGACGGTGATTTCATACGAAGGCTGGCGATACGCCACGTACTCCCAGCCGATTCCTACTTGAACTCCGGCGCGATGACGGATTCCGGTTCCGATTCCTAACAGCGCTCCACCCGGTTGCTCAGCGACGGCAGCAATAGATTCTTCATGCTGATGAATGAAGAGTGCAGAGACCTTTCCGTACGATCGGTCCGTAAGATATCCGCCTCCAGACAGTCCCACGAGGATTCCGGTAAGCTGCCGCTGATCGACGCGCCCGTAGCCCAGACGACCTTGGACCACCAGCGCAATCGCGCGATACAGACGCAGACCCAGCGTCAGACTCCCCGCTCCGAGCGGATCACCGCGCCACGTTGTCCCCCCCGCGAGCAGCCCAAGTCCGACGAGAAGCTGACCTCGCGGCTTGGCAACCGCAGGCTGTGACTGCGTCGCGACCGGAGCCGTTTCAACTGCAGCATCCATCTGCATGCGCGCGAACATATACGAAACGGTGCGCGCTCAGAACGCGATCTCTTGGCTGTCTCCTGTCTTTGGATCGACCAGACAGACAGACTTTCCCATCCGTCGCGCTTGCACCGCCAAGTCCAGCAGTCCCAGCGCCCGCGCAATCAGCAATCCACCGTCGTCCGTTTCCAGCTTTTCCATCAGTGAAACAAGCAGCCGCGCCGCCTGGCCTCCGACTCGAACAGAGACCGGCTGAGGTCGTTCTTCTGTGTCCATGATTCCCTCGTTGTTGGGAATGCAGTGTGCGCGGCTTGTGGACGGACGGACAGCCTGTTTTTCGCGCCGCTACGGAATCGTAAACAGCTGCTCCAGTCGATCTGTGATGCGGCGAAACTCTTGCAAAAGCGGCTTCGGCAGCGTCGGCACCGGCATGCAGGTTCCTTCGACTTCCGACTCCGTAAAGCGCAGGGTCTGGGGCACGCAGCGCTTTGCTTGCGCTTCCACCGTCACAACGTGACCAAACGCATGCTTTTCCATCTTCAGCGCGTAGCGTCGCACCAGCTTGGTCTTCTGCTCGGCAATCGGCTCACCCACAAACGCAGTCTCTTCCCAGCGCGTCTCGATAAGACCTGGCCGCACGGTGACGGGATACAGTCCAACGCGCTTGGTCGATTCCAGCAGCGCATCCATCGGCTCCCGCGCGAGCGGCGAGGTTGAAAACGACATGGGCTGCGTCGGTGGCGGAGTACATCCTGCCATCACCGACAGTGTGCTCCCAAGTGCGCAGGTCTGCACAAGGAGCCGCCACTGTGTGCTGCGCCGATTGCGAAGACCGTTCCAGACCGATGAAAAGACACGAGCGTTCATTGTCACAAGCTCACGACTTGCGCCCGCTTCTGTCAAGGTTCCCTGCGCAGGTCACTCGCTCGTAAGATGGAAAGAACCGGGAGTGGCCCTTCGGCTACTTCCTGACAAGGAGTATGTTGATGCGACGACTCTGCTCACCTGTGCGATGTCTGGCCGTTTTGGCCGCGTCGCTGCTGCTGCCGACGGTGTTTCCCGAGTTTCTGGCGCAGGCCGATGTTCCGCCGCGCTTTCCGAATCGGCCTCCACCGCGCATCGTCTGGCAAGAGGTGAAGCCCATCGAGCCGGTCCTTCAGCTGGCGCGCTCGACGGGAGCCCCGATGTCGCTGACGTCATCCGATGGCGCCGGACTGGAGCTTGTGTCGCTGTCCGCCAAAGCCGTCGTCGAAGATCCGCTGACCTTTACCGAGCTGCACCTCACCTTCCGCAATCCCGAGCCGCGCGTTCGCGAGGGTCAGTTCGAGATCATGCTGCCGCCCGGCGCTGCGATCTCGCGCTTTGCAATGCGTCAAGGAAACGACTGGCAAGAAGGCGAAGTCGTCGAGCTGCAAGCCGCCCGTCAAGCCTACGAAGACTTTCTGCATCGTCGCCAAGATCCTGCACTGCTTGAAAAGTCCGCCGGCAACAGCTTCCGCGCCCGTGTCTTCCCGATCGCTCCGTCGTCCACCAAAGAGCTGATCGTCTCCTATTCCGCCGAGCGTCAGAGCGCCGCCGATCCCTTTCGCATCTACCTGCGCGGCCTGCCCAAGCTTCAGCAGCTCAGCATTCGCGCCATCGTCGCCAAGAACCAAGACGGTGGCCTGACTTCATCGCTCGGCGGCACCAGCCTGCAACACCAGACCGTGACCGTCGAAAAGACCGACTTTACGCCCGATCGTGACTTCGAGGTCGGCGTCCCCGTTCCCAGCGCCAGCGACGGTCGCGCGGTCGGGCTTCAGCATCAAAACCTGCTCGTTGCGCGCATCACACCCAAAGACGTGCTCGGTAAGGTCGGCATCGATCCACTCGGTGGCGTCGTCGTCCTGTTTGATACCAGCGCCTCGCGCGCGCTTGGCTATCGTGCCCAGATCGACAGCTTCGGCGCCGTTATGGCCGAGCTGTCCCGTCAGGGCGAAGGTCGCACGCCGGTTCGCATCCTCGCGTTCGATCAAACCACCGAGGAGATCTTCAGCGGCAGCATTGGTGACATCGGTCCAGCGGTGTTAGAGCGCCTGCGGGCTCGTCGAGCGCTCGGTGCATCGGACCTGGCCCAAGCCCTGCGCGTCGTCTCGCAGAGCAGCGGCAGTTACCGTCGTGTCCTTCTGTTTGGAGACGGCGTGCTGACCGCTGGTCCGACGGAGGCTCCGCAGCTTCAGCCGATGATTCAAGCGCTGCGAAACACTGGCATGACCCGGCTGGATGCTGTGACCGTCGGTGGTCTTCGCGATGAGTCGCTGCTCCGAAAGCTGACCACGGCGGGCCTTGCGTCCGACGGTGTCGTCCTGGACGGTGACTTGCCTGCCCAAGCGGTCGCGCTGCGTCTGCGTCGCGCCGTTCGCTCTGGCATTGAGGTCAGCATTCCCAACAGCAAGTGGGTGTGGCCGCTCAAGCTCGACGGCATTCAGCCCGGGGATCAGGTGCTGGTCTACGCCGATGTCCCCGAGCAAGGCGATGCCCAAGTCGTGCTGCGTGGTCGCGATGGCCAGTCCGAGTCGGTTGGGGTGGCCTCCGTTGCCGTGCCTCGTCCGCTGCTTGAGCGTGCCTGGGTCGGTGCCCGGATTGCCCGCCTGATGCATCAGCGCGACACCGTCGCCGCCAGCGATCCCGATCTGCGCGACGGACTCAAGCACCAGATTGTCGATCTCTCGACGAAGTTCCGCGTCATGTCCGACTTTACCGCGCTGCTCGTGCTGGAAACCGAAGCCGACTACGCGCGCTTTCACATCGATCGTCGCGCGCTCACCGACATCCTCGGCGTCGGCCTCGATGGCATTGAGGTTCGCTCTCGCAAGTCGCTCGCCCCGATCGCGCAGCCGCAGCCGCTTCAGCCGGTGATCACGCAGCCGCTCAGCTTACCCAAGCGTGCCAGAGAGGGCGCACCCATGCGTCCCGGTCGGGCGGCGCCTGCCGATCGCATGGCCAAAGACGACATGGCCCCGGACCCAAGCAGTGCGGCTCCAGCCGTGGAAGGGACCGTGTCATCCGAAGCCGACACGGGTGGGGCGCTCGGTGGTGCTCCTGGTGGTGGGGCTCCCTCGCGGGTCTCGGCGGCCCCGATGGGAGGCGCTGCCCAAGGTGCCGTAGCGTCTGCAAGCCGGGCTTCGTCGTCCATGGCGCCAGCGCCTGCGATGGCTCGTCGGATGGAAGCGCCCAAGCCGGTGGTGACCGAGCGAGAAGACGCCAAGGTCATGGCCGATGAGCGTCCCCGTGCCCGCGCAAGTGCGTCCGAGCTGCGCTCCGAGCGGATGCCGTCTCCCTCTTCTGTGCTGCGTCCGATGCCGCCGCCGCCGCCGCCGATGCGACCCGAGCCCGTCCAGCAGCCGATGGTCAATCCGTACGAAGGCAAGCTGGCCGACGTGATGCGCATGGTGAAGTCGGTCCGTCACGGCGAAGCGCTGACGATGGCACTGGCCTGGCGAGACAGCGATGCGGGCGATGTGCTGGCCCTGGTTGCACTCGGGGAAGTCTATGAAGCCCTTCAGCAGCGCAAAGCCGCCGCCCGCGCCTACGGATCGATCATCGATCTGTTCCCCGGTCGCGCCGATCTGCGTCGCTTTGCCGGATCGCGGCTGGAGCGTCTCGGAGACAGTAACGAGCTGGCCGCTGATACCTATGCCAAAGCCGTCGCCAGCCGTCCCGATCATCCGTCGAGCCATCGCATGCTCGCCTTTGCCCTGGTCAAGCTCGGTCGCTTTGCCGAAGCCCTGGATGCCATCATCGCCGGAGCCACCCGCAGCTATCCGCCCGGACGCTTTGCCGGGGTACCGCAGATCCTGGGGGAAGACGTGGGCCTGATTGCCGCCGCCTGGCTGCGCAAAGAACCCCAGCGCCGCGACGAGATCGAGCGTCGCCTGCAAGGCATCGGCGCGCAGCTTGCCCAAGGTCCATCGGTGCGCTTTGTCCTGTCGTGGGAAACCGATGCCAACGATGTCGACTTCCACATCCTCGATGGCCGGGGCGGACATGCCTACTTCTCGCAGCCGTCGCTGGCTTCGGGTGGACAGCTCTACGCCGACGTAACCACCGGCTACGGCCCCGAGTGCTTTTCGATCTTCGCTCCGCCCAGCCAGCGTGCCTATCCCTACAAGCTGCAAGCGCACTACTACTCACGCGGGCCGATGGGCTACGGCATGGGCAAGCTTCAGATCATCGAGCACGACGGCAAAGGCGGCCTGCGCTTCACCGAGCGTCCGTTTGTGATCATGGTCGATGGCGCGTTTGTGGACCTCGGCGAGGTTCGCGGCCCGCTGCCGTAGTAAGCTACTGCTTGTGAAGCTCCGTGCTCATCTGGGGACTGTGACGCTTGTGGCGCTGTCGCTTGTGGCGACCAGCCACTGCCAGCTAGAGCGTCGCTCTGCCGCCGAGCCCACCGTCCTGACCGCTGCTGCCACCACTGCCGATGCCGCCGCTGCCAGCGCCGATGCCGCGACCAGCGATGCCGCCCTGTCCGATGGCGGCGTCCCCGATGCGCTGCCTGCCCCGCTGGTTCTGCCCGGTGGCACCTGGACCCTGCCGCGCGGCGACCTGGCACGCACCGGACGCAGCCCGTTTGTCCTGCCCGACCAGCGTCCTCAGATCGTCTGGAAGTTTGCGACCAAGGGCCGGGTCAGCGCCGCCCCGATCCTGTCTCCCGACGGCACGATCGTCTTTGGCTCACACGACTACGGCATCTACGGCCTGTCGCCCGACGGGCTGCTGCGCTGGAAGCACACTACCCACGACATGGTGTTTGCCGCGCCGCTCGTTGCGCCCGACGGCACCGTCTATGTCGGCTCCGATGATGACAAGCTGTATGCGCTGACCGTCGCCGATGGCAGCGTGCGCTGGACCGCATCCCCTGGAACCTGCAAGCGCGCGCTCGGTGCCGGTCCCGAGTCCTCTCGCTGCGATGTCGAAGGCGTGACGCCCGGCTTTGACGGATCGCTCTACATCGGCGGCGAAGGCATCACCGCACTTGCCCCCGACGGCAAGGTCCGCTGGCGCTACAGCAGCGAGCGTCGCCACTGCGGATCCGCCCCGGCGCTGTCCCCCGATGGGCTTCTCTACGCGGTCTGCCAGGATCTGCTGGTCTGCCTGGGCCCCGACGGCACCAAGCGCTGGGAGATCGCCCTGTCGCTCGATCTGGCCGAGTCCCCGGTGATTGGTCCCGACGGCACCGCCTACCTGGGCGCCGAAGATCGCCGGGTCTATGCCGTGTCCAAGGAAGGCGTGGTCAAGTTTTCGGTGCTGACCGGCGGCCCGGTGCGCGCGGCGCTGGCCCTGCGCAGCGATGGAACGATCTTGGCTCCGTCGTACGATGGGCAGCTCTACGCGATTCGCAGCGACGGCACCTTGCTGTGGAAGTTTCAGACCGCCGACGCCATCCAGTCCGCGCCGATCATCGATCGCAAGGGCCGGGCGCTGTTTGGCTCACGAGATAACCGGCTGTATGCGGTGCAGTCCGACGGGCGGCTTCTGTGGCAGGTGGTGCTCGATGCCGATGTCGATGGCTCGCCGCTGCTTGCCGAAGATCAGGCGATCTTGGTCGGCACCGACGACCGCCACCTCTACGCGCTGCGCGGCAAAAGCAACAGCGACTGAGCCAAGCTGCGATAGACGCCAAAGCCATCGAGGCGCTTGTACATCCGCTCCATCACCTCGTGGCTCGTCTCGGGCTCTTTGGGCTTTCGCTTCGGCGGGTGCTGCTTGGCAAAGGCGCGGACCGCACTGTGGTGGACCTCGATGAGGTCGTAGCAGCCGAGCATCCGCATCATCTTGGGCACCGACCGCACGCCAAAGCCGGGCAGGGTCAGCAGCAGGTCGCACAGCCGCTCTTGCCAGGCCAGCTCTTCACCGACCAGGTCATCAAACAGCGCTTCGTCATCGGAGCACAGCGCCTGCGACAAAGACGGTGCCCGCCGCTTCATCGTCTCGGGCGCGGGGCGACCTTCCGCACACAGCACCGCAAGCTGCCAGATCTGATGCCCGAGCGACCCCAGCGCGAGGTCCACCTTCAGCTCGCTCGCCGTGGCCTGGGCAATGTCCTGCGGCTCGGGAAACGAGCACCCCGACCACAGCGTAGGCCGCCCAAACGTCTGACACAGCAGGCTACAGATCGCGCGCGCCTGCTTGGGCCGCTGGGTCGTGATGAGCACCTTCACCAAGTCCTCGAACACCGAGGGACTGCGCAGCATCCGCCCCACCTTCTGCTCGGCCACCCACGAAAGGTCGCGATCCCGCTCGCACAGGTGATGAAACAGCGTCAGGTCTTCATCGATGCCCAGCATCCAGCGCACGCGCTCTTCCGCCAGCTCACTGCGCGGTCCCCGCTGCAGGCCGTACATCAGCACGACCGACTCACCCGGCAGCTCGCGCAGCTGCACTTCGCAGTTCGACGTCGGCACCGGCAGCAGGCTGGCCGGCATCGTCACCTGGAGCATCTTGTGTTCCGGGTCGTACGACAGCGGCGGCAGGACGCCAATCGGACTTGCAGCAATGCAGGCTGCCAGCGAAAAACCGGCGGGCGTCGGGATGAAAATCGGCTCTTGGGGCTCCATGCCGAGCGGCGGCGGCGGTAGGGCGATGTGCTGCGTAGAAGACATGTGCGGCCTATAGCATGTGACACCCGCGCAATCGAAAGAAAGCGCCCGGCTCGACCGTCCGAGCAAGACGCCTTGCCGAAAACCAAGATACGGACGCTCGATCGCTTGACGCTTGAAGGAGACCCCCACATGACCACCCGAACCAGTCGCTTGTCCTTTTTGCCTGCGCTGCTTGTGCCGCTGCTGCTGACACTGCCCGGCTGTGAACTCCTGGAGTCGCTGACCAAGAACGTCGAAAACCCGCCCACGGTCGCTGCGTCCACGCTGGCGCTCACCAAGCGCCCGAGCATCAATCAGCTGGCCGCCTACTACTGCCCGACGGTCATCACCGATCCGCTTTTGCGCCTGGGCTGCACGCTGACGCTCGGCTCGCCACCGCCCCGCAGCCTGCTCGCGTTCCAGTTTGGCATCCACCTGGACATCAAAAACCCCAATAACACGCCGGTCCCGGCGCTGGATGTGCTGCTTGCGCTGCGGCTGTTTGAAGGCCAGCAGAGCGAGGCACTCGGCGCGATCTGCCTGTCGATGTGCGGCACGGCGGACCCGACCTGTACCGGCCAGGCCAAGCCCGGTGCGTGCGTATCGAGCCAGACCGACATTCGGACGCTCAACGACTTCGAGGCGCGGATTCCCTCGCTCATCACCGACCTGGTGACGGGCAAGGCAGAGCAAGAGCTGCGCAAGTCGATGATCGCGGCGGGCGGCAACATCCAGCTCGACCTGGCGTTTGTGCTGGGCATCGACCAGGCGCTGTCGGTCTTTGAAAAGGTCGCGACCGGCTTTGTCACCGACCTGCTCAACGGCAAGTCGCCCACCCTGGCGGTGCCGGTCCAGGCCGAAGGCTCCGTCTTTTTCGAAATCCAGCCCGTAGGCCGCTTCGGCGTCGGCTACGGCCCCCTACGCACCACCTGGAACATCGACCAGACCATCTTGAACTAGCGCCCAAAGCCCCTGCCGCTTCACGCTGCGGGGCCCCCCTTCCCGACGATCTTTTTTTCGGCCCGGGGGCG
>ERZ724526.841-NODE-841-length-17057-cov-4.975473_pt1 | contig 17057 bp, 13 predicted proteins | sample MGYA00376059_ERZ724526 | MGnify/ENA primary metagenome ERZ724526 (study PRJEB28724, sample SAMN07190883) | activated sludge metagenome | isolation source: activated sludge of sewage treatment plant in Hong Hong | place: Hong Kong | collected 2016-03-17 ... | reverse complement strand
CTCGACTATTGCGTTTTCAACATATACCTGGAAAATGAAGATTGGCCGGGCAATAACGTCCGCCGCTTTCGCCAGCGTTCGCCCGAAGGGAAATGGCGCTGGATGACGTACGACCTTGATTTTACCTTCGGACTGTTTCAGCAATATGGCGGCTGGAATACAGGCGATGCGTCGCCTGATGCGCTGGCGCGCCTGCTCGACGATACCTCTCAAGTCTGGCCCAACCCCGACTGGGCGACCCTGCTGTTCCGCCGGTGCTGGCAAAACGCCGGGTTCCGCCGCGATTTTGCCAATCGGCTGGCCGATATGTTGAATACGGCCTTCCTGCCTGCACGTGTGAGCGAACGGCTCGACGTGTTCAGAACCCTGTACCAGCCCGAGATTTCCAGACACTACGAACGCTGGTGGTTCGGCAATTACGACAGTTACTGGCTGGCTAACATCGAAACGACCCGGCAGTTCGCATTCGACCGGCCCGATTATGTGCGTCAGGAAATACTGAAGGCAGTACCTGAGGCCCTTGGACTGGCTGAATTGGAAATCAAAGCCAATCCTCCCGGCGGGGGCAGGGTAGAAGTGAATACTGTATCCCCCACGGCAGCGCAGTTGCCCTGGTCGGGTATCTATTTTGCCGGAGTCTCCCTGCCTGTCCGGGCGATCGCCAATCCCGGCTATCTGTTTACAGGTTGGTCGGAACCCGGTCTGGGCGCCGACGATTCAACCAGTATTGTGCTTGCCGGGAATACGACCCTGATAGCCAATTTTGAAAAAGAGGACACCGTCACGACGCATACCGCAAATATGGAATGGCCGGCATTCGGCATTTACCCTAATCCGGCAGATAAGTCTTTGACAGTCAGAGGAAACTTTGCCGAAAATGCCGAAATGTCCGCCCGGATAACGGACGGATTCGGTCGGCAAATCGCCGGGCCGTGGCGCCTGACAGGCCGGGAGATGAATCATTTATCTCTCGACCTGTCAGGGCTGCCCGGTGGCATATATTTTTTGAAAATAGAAAGCGCGAACGGAGCGGTCACGCGAAAATTTATGGTACTTCGATAACCTTCACCAGCCCCGAACGGACGCCGGTTATTGCTTTTCGATGCTGTCGATCAGGCGGTTAAGTTCAGCGTCGTCGTTGAAATTGACGACCAGTTGGCCCTTGCCGTTTTCGTTGCGTTTCAGCGACACTTTGGTGCCGAAAAATGCGCTGAATTGGTCCTGGATATTGCGCATGTGCTCCGGCAGGCGTTTGTCCGCTTTCGGCGTTTTGCCTTTCCGGTCTTCCTGGTATCCGGCGATGATCTTCTCGACGGCCCTGACAGACAGGTCTTCTTCGATGATCTGCCGGCAAAGTGCGTTCTGCAGGGAAATATCGTCGACGGCGACGAGCGCGCGTGCATGACCCATGGATATCTTCCGGTCGCGGATGGCGTCGGTGACGTACTGTGGCAGGTTGACAAGCCGCAGGTAGTTGGTGACGGTACTCCGGTCCTTGCCCACCCGTCCGGCGATCTGGTCGTGGGTGAGTTTGTAATCGGCAGCGAGTCGACTGTAGGAAATAGCCACCTCCATCGCATTCAGGTCTTCGCGCTGGATGTTTTCGATCAGCGCCATTTCAAGCAGTTCCTGGTCGTTGGCCAGGCGAACATAAGCGGGTATCTCCGACAGACCTGCGGCCCGGGATGCGCGGTAGCGGCGTTCGCCGGAAATGATCTGGTACGCCTTATCGTGCAGACGGCGCACGGTGATCGGCTGAATGATCCCGTGGGTTCTGATGCTGGTCGTCAGTTCGTCTATAGCCTTCTCGTCAAAATCACGGCGCGGTTGTTCCCGGTTTGCCTCGATATACTGGATCGGGAGCATGATAACATTGGTGGCGAGTTCACGCACGACTTCATGCGGATTCTCCTGGATAGCCTTTTCCAGTTGTCCCGCATTGCGCAGGAGTGCGGCGACGCCGCCTGTGCTGAATTTTGTCTTTGCCATGATCTTCAATTGTGGTTTTTCCGCAAAAATTCCTCTGCGAGGTTGAAAAAATTGGTAGCGCCTTTACTGCTGACGTCGTAAAGGGCGACCGGCACGTGCGACATCGGCGCTTCTGCGACGCGGCTGTTGCGGTGAATGATCGTTTCGAAAACGTAATCGTTGGAACTGTTGCGCACCTCCTCGACGATTGCGTTGGCAAGCCGCAAACGGCTGTCGTACATGGAAATTAGCAAACCTTCGACCTGGAGGTTGGGGTTGTACCCCTGCCGAACCAGCGCGATGGTGTTTTTAAGTTTGGCCAGCCCTTCAAAAGAAAACATCTCACACTGGACCGGAATGAGTACCGTATCTGCGGCAACCAGCGCATTTACGGTGATGAGGCCAAGGGAGGGCAGGCAGTCGATAAAAATATAATCGTAATCGTCGCGCAGGGCGTTGACCACACCGCGCAGGATGTACTCGCGACTGGGTTTTTCCGCCATTTCAAGGTCTGCGCCAACCAGGTCGATATTGGAGGGCAGCAGATAGAGATTCGGCGTTTCGGTTTCCAGAATGGCCTCCTTCGGATCGATACCATGCACCAGGCAGTCGTAAAGCCCTACGCTTTCGCTGGTATCAGCCTGGCCGACGCCGGATGACGCGTTGGCCTGAGGGTCGGCGTCGATGAGCAGCACTTTTTTCTCCAGGATCGCCAAAGATGCTGCGAGGTTGATCGCGGTGGTGGTTTTGCCCACGCCGCCTTTTTGGTTGGCAATGGTGATAACTTTGCCCATGTTTTTCAGCATAAGATCAATGCTTTGCACCTGCCGGCGGCAGGCGGGTGGAATTTGTTTTAAATTTCGATTGTAGCGCCTATGTCCATCAGAATCAGTTCCTTGCGGTTCTCCTCGAAGGTAGCCTGCGCTTCTTTGTGGTCAATCCTGATGTATCCAAAGGTGTCGTAGTGACAGCCGATGATGCGGTTGCATTTCAAAAAATCGGCGGCAATTACCGCGTCGGCATAGTCCATCGTAAAGTTGGAGCCGATCGGCAGGATGGCCGCGTCGAGTGTCGGACAGGTCATAGGGATCAGTTGCATGTCAAGGGTAAGCGCTGTATCGCCGGCTACGTACAGCACACCGTCGGCGCTGTCGATCACATAACCCGCCGGTTCGCCCGCCGGCATGCCGTCGGGGAAAACACTGCTGTGCACGGCCTGTACCATTTTAACCCTGCCGAAACTGAAGGTCCACCAGCCCCCCTTGTTCATGGGGTGGGTTTTCAAACCCTTCGCGTTGTAGTAGGCGCTGACCTCCCAGATGCCGACGATCAGCACTTCCGGGTTGTTGGCGGCCACGGTTTCCAGGTCGGCGATATGATCGGAGTGGGTGTGCGTGACAAAAATGTAATCGCAGCGGATAGAATGGACATCCAGCCTGCCGGCGAGCGGATTAGCCGAGATGAACGGATCGAACAGCAGGCGTTTTCCGCCGGTCTCAACTATAAAACAGGAATGACCGTAATAGGTGATTTTCATATCCGCATCAGGTTAACTTGGGCAAAGATAGGCGGGCATGAAACATCGCGTGGAACATTGAACGAAGAAGTTATCCTCCATTTTTCCACAGGTTGCCAACACCGTTAGGTCGCTCATTCACAACCCGTTATATTTGCCGTACACCGCGCGGTCTTTGCGTTTATAAACATCATCAGGATGCTTCGGTACCGAAATCTGCTTTTGTATCTGCTTGTCGCGGCAAGTGCCTGCACGACGGGGACGCCGTCGAACGACAGCCGGGTCGCTTTCCGCTACAACCAGCACAACCCCATCACTTCGCTCGATCCCGCTTTCGCCCGAACCCAAAACAACATCTGGGCGATAGATTGCCTGTTCAACGGGCTGCTGCAACTCGATGATGACCTGCTGGTCCGGCCCTGTATTGCCAAAAAGTGGGAGATATCCGACGATGCTCTGCAATACCGCTTTATCCTCCGCGATGATGTTTTTTTTCACGACGATCCCGCCTTCCCGGGTGGTAAAGGGCGGAAAGTGGTGGCCTCCGACGTGGTATTCAGTTTCAACAGGCTGCTCGACGATGAATGGCCCAAACCGGGGTCCTGGATTTTCAAGGACCGCGTGGCAGCCGACACGCCGTTCAGCGCTCCCGACGATTCGACTTTTATTCTGCGGCTGGCCGAGCCGTTCCAGCCCATGCTTTCCATTCTGACCATGCAGTACGCCTCCATCGTGCCGCGGGAGGCGTGTGAACGGTATGGCCGGGATTTCAGGCGACATCCGGTCGGTACGGGGCCGTTCCGGTTCAAAATCTGGGCCGAAAACCAGGGCCTGGTTGTGTTGCGCAACGACCGTTATTTTGAAAAAGACAGCGCCGGAAACCGCCTTCCCTATCTGGATGCAGTAAAAACAACTTTTATCACCGACAGGAAAACGGCATTCCTGGAATTCAAAAAAGGTAACCTGGATTATTTTTTCGGACTGGAAAGTTCCTACATCAACGAACTGCTCACCCCCGATGGCGAACTGCAACCTGCTTTGGCGCAGGATATTTATTTTTTGAAAAACCCCTACCTGAATACGGAATACCTGGGCATTCGCATGGATGAGCAGGCAACCGCCGCCAATCCGCTTCAACAGAAAAAAGTGCGCCAGGCGCTCAATTGCGGTTTTGACCGCTCCCAAATGCTGCGTACGCTTCGAAACGGCGTTGGGAAACCGGCATCATCGGGGTTTACGCCGCGGGGTTTGCCTTCATTCGACGAGACGACGGCGCCGGGGTATGCCTACACCCCGAGCCGTGCAGCGCGTTTGTTGGCCGATGCCGGTTTCCCGAATGGTAAAGGCCTGCCGCCGGTCACGCTGCTGTGCAACCAGGATTACCTGGACTTGTGTACTTTCATTGCACGACAATGGGAGGATCTGGGCATTAAAGTCAACCTCGAAATGGTGGAGACGGCACTCCTGCGCGAGCGCATGCGCAACGGTCAGGCGCCGTTTTTTCGGGCGTCCTGGATTGCAGATTACCCGGATGCGGAAAGTTTTTTCACCTGCTTTTACTCAAAAAATACGGCGCCACCCAATTATACCGGATTTCATCATCCGGCGTTCGACCGACTGTATGAAGCCAGTCTACGTGAGCCGGACGTGCAACGGCGCTATGCCTTGTACCGGCAAATGGATGCGATATTGATCGAAGAGGCGCCGGTAGTGTTCCTTTTTTACGATGAAACGGCACAGTTCGCCGGTAAGAAAATAAGCGGACTGCCTCGGAACGGCATCAACCTGTTATCGTTGAAGCGGGTACGGAAAACAAAATAACCGGTATCAACGCAACAGGGCTACATCTCCTTTTTCCATCAACTTCTGACGGACGCCCTCCCTGATCGCTTCGTATTCCAGTTGCCACACGTATACATCGCTCGGCGCATCTTCCCCGTCTACCCGTCCGTCCCAGGCATCGTTCGGGTCCTGACTTTCAAAGACTTTTTTGCCCCAACGGTTGAAAATGCTGAACCTGGAGGTAATCACCGGGCAAAAGTAAACAGGCTTGAACCGGTCGTTAACGTCGTCTCCGTTGGGGGTGAAGGCGTTGGGAAACTGATCCTTCACACTGGCCACGGTAACTGTTTTCGAGACCGAATCCCGGCAGGTGCCGAGGTTAATGGTCAGACTGATTTCATACATTCCATTTTGCGCAAAACAGAGATCGGGCGACCCGGAGCTGTCAACCGTTACACCGGGCGGAAAGCTCCAGGTCACCTGCGCATCCGGCGGAATGGAATCGGGCAGACTCAATACGACGCATTCAAAGGGGCATACAGAATCCCTGGACAGGTCAAAATCGGCATTGATCTGGGCGCTTTGGCAGATTGAAACAATAGCAGGCGTTACGGTTTCTACGGCTAAGATGTAGTCGGCTGAGGCCACCGTCCCGGAAGGTATGATGGGTATTTCGTTAACCATTGCTGTATTGGCAGACCTGTTGTAAGACATTGCACTCACACAACAATCGCCGGGCCGACCATCCTGATCTGTGCGAACCAACAGCATCTGGTCGAGATTGAGTGGGCCCGGTTTGTCAATACCTGCAACAAGGAACCCTGCTCCCGGCAGGTTGTTCGCCTTAAACAAGGAAGTAGCGCCAGGATCGGAAATATTGCCGAGTTGGTAGGCCCATTCGATTGCAGCATCCGGTCCGACCTTTGCCAGGACACCGAGAGACAAGGTAAGCAAGACCTTGTCGTCAGGCGTGCTTGTTATGCTCGAGGCATCCAGAAAGCCATTATTCAGGGGAGAAAGGACGTTGGACGACAGAACATTACCAGTGTCGTCCAGGTGCAGTATCCATGCCTGTCCGGAAACCTGTCCAGCAGCAACGATCGTACCGTCGCCTAGCATAGTCAGGTCGCGAAACAGATTAAATCCCCCCGTGTCAAAAGATTTACACCATACTATGGCGCCGGCTGCCGTGATTTTTAGTACTATACCATGTATATCACTTCCGGTACTGTAATTTCCGGAAACAAAAACGGATCCGTCGTTTGCCACCACAGAACTGGTGAAAGTATTGAACACTCCGGGCAACTCGATCGAACGTTGCCAGACGACATTGCCATCCGGATCAGTTTTCAGAACAAGCGGCGTTTCAATACCACCTTGTTTGGCTGATCCGGCCAGGATAAACCCGTCTGCGACGACGCTGACTTTTTCGCCGGTGCGACCATTCCCGTATGTTTTGCTCCAAAGGATGTCGCCGTTGGGTGTAACTTTCATGGCGCCCATCTGGCTTCCGGCCGGGCTCGACCGCTCCATCAAAACGATCAGGTTGCCTTCCGGGGTTGGTGCAATATCCTTCGCTTGTTCATTATTGGGTGTTGTGGCGTATGTTTTACACCAAATCAAATCTCCGCCTGCAGTGAGTGCAGCGACAACGGCTTTATCCCTGGCGGGACCTGCATGTTGAAACCCGCATGTGTACAAAGTGTTGGCATCAAAAGAGATGGCCGATAAGGCAAAAGCCCAGGTATTGTTCTGGTTGACTCCGGGAGGAGCGATCGTTTTTTTAAAGGATAACTGGGCTGAAGCAGGAATAATGGTAAAGCAACAGATAGAGGTTACGAGCAGGAAGCAGTTTTTCGTCATGGTGGATAAACGGGGATTCCTGTCCCGGCATTATCTGAGCAGCGCAACACTTCCCTTTTGTGTCAATTTTTGACCAATGCCCTCCCGGACGGCCTCATACTCCAGGTACCACACATATACGTCGCTCGGGGCCTCTTTCCCGTCCACCTTTCCGTCCCAGGCATCGTCCGGGTTTTGACTTTCAAAGACCTTTTTACCCCAACGGTTGAAAATGCTGAACCGGGAAGTAATAACCGGGCAAAAGAAAACGGGCCTGAACCGGTCGTTAACGCCGTCGCCATTGGGGGTAAAAGCGTTGGGCACGACGTCGGGTGCAATGCCCGATATAATTTTAATGGCCTGTTCCTTCATGCAGCCGCTGTTGGCGCCTTTCCTGACAACGAAAAATGTACCGGGGTTAGGATAGCAGACCCGGCCGGGCACGTCAGGATCGGGTATACCGCCCGTTGTGGTCAGGGTGTAACTGACATCGGGTGAATTGCCGGTGAGGGTAATATCGATACATTCGCCGGGGCATATACTGGAGTCGGAAAGCGCAAAATCGAGGTCGATGGGCTTGCATATTTCGGTCACCACGGGATTTGCCGTCTCCTGACTGGCGGTAGTCGCAGTACTGAAAAAGTTGTCCTGATATGCCGGGGTAAACGTTTCATTATTGATAACGGCATCTCTGACAATGATAGTGATGCCGGTGGGACAGCATTCACTGCCCGGCATAAGCCCGTCCTGGCCGATCCTGGCGACGTACACTTGTTCGTCGCCGTTGATCACCGACGAGCCGGCAGCGATAAAGCCACCGCCCGAAGAGAGTAGTTTTCGAAAAATATTGCGCTCTCCACCGGTTTTGTACTCGTATTTCCAGGCAATGTCGCCGTTTTGGGCCACTTTCATCAGGGCGGACGGGCTGCCCAGGCCATTGCTGAGGTTGGCAATAGAGACGAGAAATTGATCTCCCGGAATGGCGAGCAGGTCAATACCTGCAATGTCGAGGTCAGGGTACTCATAGGTTCGCGCCCATTTGAGGTCGCCTGCGCTGCTGACCCTGACCAGCAACACCCTGTCGTATTCAAAACCCGGACTCAGCGAGTGGCCTGCCAGCAGCAGATCGGTACTGCCGCTAAACGGGGCAACCGAAGTGAACTCTTCAATGGTGGCGGGAATGCCGTATCGCCGCGACCATAACACCGTTCCGTTGGGCGCCAGTTTGGTCAACATACCCTCTCTATCGCCGTTGAACTTATCCGATACGCCGGCGCAATAGATAAATCCTTCGCTGTTTTCCCAGCATTTCCGCAGGTTTTCGGTTCTGATGACATCGCCGAAACTGGTGTGCCAGAGCACCTGCCCGTCTTCATTGATCTTTATCGCCAGCGCGTTGCTGTTATTGGGCGCGCTGTTGTCGGCGCCGGTCAGCAGATACCCGCCGCCGGCCAGCGGAAGCGCTTTGTAAAGCACGGCGCCTGTTGTGCTTTGCCGGTTCCAGACGAAGTCGCCGGCATCGGTGATTTTCATCCAGCCGCTTACCGTACCTGCTCCCTGAACCAGGGCGCGATAGACCACCAGAATGCTACCGTCCGTCATTTGCTGTATATCAACCGCCTGATTGGCGTTCCCGTTGGTTTTATACAACCTGGACCATTTAATTGCGCCTTGCGGATTAAGCCGTTGTATCCATATTTTCTGTTCGACCTGATGCGCGCCGCCGGTCAGGATGTCGCCATTGCCGAGGAGCACGGCGCCATTTCCTGCGTCGGCGAAGCCCAGGTCGTATGTTTTTTGAAAATAGGTTTGACCGCTGACAGAGGTGGTAAGGACCAGACCAACAATCTGGATGAAAAGGAGTCGCAACATGTAAGATTGTTTAAGGATAAAACGGGCGACAAATCATTAACCTTGCAAAGCCAAAGCCGATTTTTTTTCCAGCATCGTTCCATAGGTATGCAACAGCCGCCGTCCGACTTCGAGGTTGTCGAAGTGTTCCATACAGAATGCCTGCGCCTGGCGGCCATATTCCGGCAACTGTTGCCGTCTGGCATAACACCAGCGTATGGCTTCGAGAAACGCTTCGGGTTTGTCTGCAATCAGGCACTGCTTCTGGTGTCGGGCATGAATGCCCTCCATGCCTACCGACGTGGACAATACCACTTTCCCGACGGCCATTCCTTCCAGGATTTTAGCGCGCATACCGCCGCCGGAAAGGAGCGGCACGACCATGACTGAATGCTGGTTCAGAAAATCGGCCGAACGTTCCACTTCTCCGTGGAATCGGACGCGTTCCATATCCAGGTTGCGCAGCCAGGGAGGGGCTGTCCGGCCTGCAATATGAAAGGTCAGTTCCGGAAAGTTCGGCGCCAGGTGTGCCTGCCATACGTCCTCCAAAAACCATTTTAACCCTTCCTGATTGGGCATCCAGTCCAGCGATCCGATAAAAGACAAACTCAGCGGTCGGTCGAAACTGGAATAATCGGGGGTGTAATCGCGGCAATCGAGACCGATTGGGGCGACCGTCGCCGGATTGTGCAGGCCCAGTTTCTGAAATTGTTCAACATCGCGGGCACTGATACCCACGACGAGGTCATAATCATTTAAATGTGTGGTCTCGTAGTCTTTGAGCCGGGGCGTTATTTTCTGTAAATACCACTTTTTCAATGGGTTGGAGTTTTCTGCTACACGCTCCCAGATTTCGTGCTCCACATTGTGCGCGCGCAGGGCAATCAGGGCGTCGGAGTGCTGCCGGATTACGGGAATATAAGGCGTGAGGTACAGGGATTCCAGCTGGATAATATCGAACACGTTGTCTTGGAGGATGCTCGCCAGTTTCTGTGCGAAAATATCGTTTGCAAAACGCTCAACGTGATACGACTTGTCGGTAAACAGGTTCACCAGAGCCGGTATGAGGCGGATGCGGTTATCCACATATACCGTATGGATAGTTGAATAGTGATCGAAATCGTGCGGAAGCTCGTTCGTATCATACCAGTGTTTGCTGGTGTTCATCGAAAGCAGGCTCACTTCGCTGCCGAGTTCGGCAAATGCTTTGGCAAGATAGGTACTGGCAATCGCCGCCCCGTCTTTCAGGGGCCAGGGAAATTTGTTGCACAACTGAAGGATTCGCATAGATGCAGGTTTGGGGTTTAAGGGATGATTTGTAATGATCGCTTCTGTCGGCTTTTTTATCGGGATCAACGAAGCGGCAAAGCTTCAAACTTTTTTCAGACATTTGCCGCATGGTACTCAAGGCCAATAATATACATAAGTCTTACGGCTCCCTCGAAATTCTTAAGGGGGTGAATCTCGAAGTGCAAGCCGGTGAAATCGTCAGCATTGTCGGCAAGTCCGGGGCCGGCAAAAGTACGCTGCTTCACATTCTCGGCACACTCGACGCCTCCGACAAGGGCGACCTGCATATTCGCGACACCCGGATCACCACGCTGAACGCCAGAAAACTGGCGGCTTTCCGCAACCGGCACATTGGTTTCGTCTTTCAGTTTCACCACCTGCTGCCCGAATTTACCGCGCTTGAGAATGTGTGTATTCCCGGGTATATCGGCCAAAAGCCGGACGAAGAGGTGAAGAAGCGCGCGGCCGAATTGCTCGATTACCTGGGCTTGTCCGACAGGATCGCCCACAAACCCACGGAATTGAGCGGGGGCGAACAACAGCGGGTTGCCGTAGCCCGTTCGCTGATCAACCAGCCCGACATCATCTTTGCAGATGAGCCGACAGGCAACCTGGACAGCATGGCTTCGCAGGACCTGCACCGGCTTATTCGCCAACTGCGCGACGACTATGGACAGGCCTTCGTCATCGTAACACATAATAAAGAACTCGCTGATCTTTCCGACCGATGTATGGAGATGAAAGACGGCCTTTTAATTTCAAGTTGAACGCCGGGATTAATCCTTGTTTCAACGTTTCAAGTATTGAAACGTCTATGCGCCAGATTTTGCTGCCTATACTGTTCATTTTTGCCGGATGTGCGTCTCCCGGCAAGCAAAGCGCTGATATTCAGCCTGTAAAATTCTCCGAGCGCCCTAAAAATATCATCCTGCTTATCGGCGACGGTATGGCTTTGTCGCAGGTGTCGGCGGGTGTATACTGGATCGGAGTAGGCAAGACTGCTTTTGAACAGTTTCCGATAGTCGGTTTCCACAAAAGCCATTCCTGCAATGACCTGGTCACCGACTCGGCCGCCGGCGCCACAGCATTCGCCTGCGGAGAAAAAACCACCAACGGCACCATCGGGATGATTCCGCCGGATAACAAACCCTGCAGAACCATTCTGGAGGAACTGGATGCCCGGGGACTGGCAACCGGCATGGTTGTGTCCTGCTCGGCGCCGCACGCGACACCAGCCTCATTTATCGCCCATCGCGAGATCAGGGCGTTTACCGACGAAATTGCGCTGGATTACCTGAAAACACAGCTCGATTGCTTTGTCGGCGGCGGGGAACATTTTTTCAACGACCGCTCCGACCACCTCAACCTGGAAGATACACTCAAACAACGCGGCTATGTCCTCCGCCGGGGGACCTCCATGCGCAACCTGCCGCTCGACGGCTCTGCGCCATTCATGCTGTTTACCTCCGACCGCGAACCGCCGACGGCCTCCGCAGGTCGCCAGTACCTGCCAGGGGCTACAGCCGCCGTTTGCAGGTATCTGGAGAAAAGGAGCGACAAAGGTTTTTTTCTCATGGTGGAAGGCAGCCAGATCGACTGGGCATGTCATGCCAACGACCGGAACTGGCTCCGCGCCGAACTGTTCGACTTTGACAGAACCATCAAAAAAGCCCTGGAATTTGCCGCATTGAACGGTGAAACGCTCGTCATCGTGACGGGCGATCACGAATGTGGCGGGTTGGCACTGACTCAAGGCGACACCCGGAAGGAATTCAAACCTGTGTTTGCCTCACGCCTGCATACGGCTGCGCTGGTCCCTGTTTTTGCCTACGGCCCCAAAGCCGAGCTGTTTTCAGGCCTGTATGACAACACCTTGATATACGACAAAATGTGGGAGGCGTTGGGCATGCAGGAAAGCAAATAAGTGTCACAATATGGCACCCTGAGCTCCATATATTGTTTGTACCTTTGCAAATCCTCCCTCGGACAGACACAATGCTCATTTTCAATTCAAATTTTCTTAGAAATTGCCACTCATAAAATCAATTTCCGGCTTTCGCGGCACCATTGGCGGCCGTCCCGGTGAAAACCTTACCCCGCAAGACATCGTTGAATGTACCGCTGCCTTTGGCCAGTGGGTGCTCAAGACAACGAAAAACCCTAAAATCGTGATTGGGCGCGACGGCAGGATTTCGGGAGCGATCATCAATGCCCTGGTTGTCAATACGCTTAGAGCAATGGGTATTTCTGTTGTCGACCTCGGATTAAGCACGACCCCGACGGTTGAAATGGCCGTACCCATGGAAAAAGCGGGAGGCGGTATCGTACTGACAGCCAGTCATAACCCGAAAGAATGGAATGCGCTCAAACTCCTGAACCATAAAGGCGAGTTTATCAATGCCGCTGACGGAGAGAAGGTTTTGGCGTACATCGCCAAGGGAAACATCGAATATGCGTCCGTTGACAACATCGGTGCGTATCATACCGACGATTCGTACATCGGCAAACATATTGAGAAAATACTCGAGTTGCCGCTGATCGACGTCGCTGCTATTCGCGCCAAAAAATTCAAGATAGTGGTCGATGCCATCAATTCAACCGGTGCACTGTCCGTACCGCCCCTGCTGGAAGCGCTGGGTTGCCAGGTATTGGTGATCAACGGAGAGGTTAACGGGCATTTCGCGCATAATCCGGAGCCCCTGAAAGGACATTTGGGCCAGTTATCGACCGAAGTGCGCCAGCAAAAAGCAAACCTGGGTATCGCCGTTGATCCTGATGTGGACCGGCTGGTGTTTATGTGTGAAGACGGAGAGTTGTTCGGCGAAGAATATACCCTCGTGGCTGTAGCAGATTATGTGCTCTCCAAACGCCCCGGGAATACCGTGTCCAACCTGTCGAGCACGCGCGCCTTGCGGGATGTCACTGTCAAATACGGCGGCGAATACTTTGCAGCGGCAGTGGGCGAAGTGAATGTGGTGGAAAAAATGAAGGCGGTAAAGGCCGTTATCGGCGGCGAAGGCAATGGCGGAGTAATACTGCCCGATTTGCACTACGGCCGGGATGCACTGGTTGGTATTGCGTTGTTCCTCAGTCATTTATCCAACTGTGGCAAGCAAATTTCCACCTTGCGAAAAACATACCCGGAATACCAGATGGCCAAAACCAAACTCGATAAAACGCCGGATATTGATCTCGACAAGATATTTTTAGCCCTTCGGGAAAAATACCGGAAGGAACAGATCAATACGGAAGACGGACTTAAGATTGACTTTGAAAGCGGCTGGGTTCACCTGCGGCCATCCAATACGGAGCCGATCATCCGGGTCTATTCCGAAAGCAGTTCAATCGTAGTCGCCGAAAACCTCGCCAAGAAAATAATCCAGGACATTCAATCACTCCGATAACCACCACAATTCTTATTTGTGACTGATTAAAGTGCACCTAACCATGTTACGCGTCTATTTTGACAATGCCGCCACCACCCCCATTTCCGAAGAAGTCATCAACACCATGCTGCCGGTATTGCGCAACCAATTCGGCAACCCCTCCAGCATTCATGCCGAAGGCAGGAGTGTGCGCGCCGTTGTGGAAAGCGCCAGGAAAACGGTAGCCCAGTGTATTGGCGCCAGTACCTCCGAGATATTCTTTACTTCCGGCGGTACCGAAAGCAACAATATGGCCATCAAATGCGCCGTGCGTGATCTCGGCGTCCGCCGCATCATCAGCAGCCCGACAGAACACCATTGCGGATTGCATGCCATAGAATGTGTGGAGCACGTCAACGGCGTCGAAGTGGTTTGGCTGCCCGTCGACCGGCTGGGCCGGATCGATATGCATGAACTGGAGAAAGCCCTCGTCGACAGTGCCGGCGTCAAAACGCTGGTATCGCTGATGCACGCCAATAACGAGATTGGCACCATGATCGATCTCGGCGCCGTATCCGAGCTGTGTCGCCGCTACGGCGTCCTTTTTCATACCGATTCTGTTCAAACAATCGGCCATTTCCCGGTCAACGTTCAGGAAACCCCCGTAAACTTTTTATCGGGCGCTGCGCATAAATTCCATGGCCCGAAAGGAGTGGGTTTTATTTACATCAACCCGGCATCGCCGATCAAACCATTCATCGACGGTGGCGCCCAGGAACGCAATATGCGCGGTGGGACCGAAAATGTTTATGGTATTGTAGGTCTGGCAAAAGCGCTCGAACTGGCTACTGCGGAAATGGAAGCACGCAGTGCGCACATCATGGACATTCGCAACTATATGCGCGAACAACTGTCGGCTACGTTCGACGATATCGAGTTTCTCGGCGACCACGACGGCCATTGCCTGTATACGGTGCTGAATGTTTCTTTTCCACCTTCACCCAAAAACGAACTGCTGTTGCTCAGCCTCGATATTGCCGGCGTAAGCGCGTCGGGTGGCAGCGCCTGTTCCAGCGGCGCCGAAAAAGGCAGCCATGTCCTGGAGGCCATAGGAGCCGATCCCTCGCGCAAGAGTATACGGCTGTCGTTTTCCCATTACAACACAAAGGCGGAGGTTGATTTCGCAATAGAAAAATTGAAAACCATCCTGCCCGCACGCTCCATGGCGGAAGGAGTGGCCGCGAAATAAGACCGGTACGCGTTCATGTTTCCAAATTCCCGCACATGCGTATTTTTTTCATTTTTATCCTGATCCTGACCGCCAATACCGTTTGGGGGCAGAAAATGCTGTTGCTTGAACGCGCAAACAGTGCCAGAACCACCAAGTTATATATCGGAGAGACCTTGAAATACCGCCTGGCCGGCGAAGAGGACTATTGGTACCAACGCAATATTACCGATATGCTGCCCGCCTCGAATGTTATTCTGCTCGACAACTTTCCTGTCAACCTCGGCGATATCAGTCACCTGAAAGTGAACCGCCGGCCCATTCTGCGGCTCACCGGCGGAGTGCTTTTTGCCTTCGGCGCCTCCCTGACGCTGGCCACTACCATTGCTGCGCTGTACAATGACAAAGGGACCAACTATGGCGCCCTCTATGCCACAGCCGCAGGATCGATGGGCATCGGCTATTTTTTAAGCAGCAAACGCACCCTGAAATTGGGAGAAAAACACCGGCTGCGATTGATCGAGATCAATTTTGGCAAACCTCAGGGAGGGCGGTAGCCGTCCTGTCCCTCATTTATCTTTCATAGCGACTTTGTATACCGCTTTGGCGACCTTTCTCGGCACAGCCTTGTCAAAAGCGCCGGGGATGATGTATTCCCGGTGCGGCTCCTTCACGCACGAGGCGATGGCATGTGCGGCAGCGAGTTTCATTTCCATCGTGATGCGCGGCGCACGGGCGTCGAGCGCGCCACGGAAGATACCCGGGAACCCGAGCACATTGTTGACCTGGTTCGGCAGGTCGCTCCGCCCGGTGCCGACGATGGCAGCCCCGCCTTTGTAAGCCTCTTCCGGCATGATCTCCGGTGTCGGATTGGCCAGCGCAAATACGATCGCATCCCTGGCCATCGTCCTGATATCGGCAGCCGACAACAGGTTGGCCTGGCTCACACCGATAAACACATCTGCCCCGCGCAGGGCATCGAATACGGATCCGTGCACGCCTTCGAGGTTGGTAAATTGCAACGCGTCGATCTTGAAACTGTTCAGGTCGGGGCGGTCGCGGTGTACCACGCCGGTCCGGTCGCACAGGATGACGTCGCGGACTTTTATCCTGGGCCTTTTCAGGCCGAAACCTGTAAGCAGTTTGGCAATGGCAATGCCGGCTGCGCCGGCGCCGTTGATGACGATCTTCATGTCGTTCAGGTTCTTGCCCAGTACTTTAGCCGCATTTATCATGCCGGCCAGTACCACCACGGCCGTTCCATGCTGGTCGTCGTGGAACACAGGAATACCGAGGTCCTGAAGGGCCGCTTCTACCTCGAAGCAGTGGGGTGCGGAGATATCCTCCAGATTGATGCCGCCAAATACCGGGGCGATATTCCGCACGGTGCGAATGATCTCCTGTGTGTCCTGGGACGCGATGCATATCGGGAAAGCATCGATACCGGCAAAATTCTTGAACAGCATCGCTTTGCCCTCCATGACGGGTATGGCCGCCGCCGCGCCGATATTGCCCAGGCCCAGCACGGCAGAGCCGTCGCTGACAACTGCCACGGTATTGCCTTTGATGGTATACGTGTACACCGCTTCCGGGTCAGCGGCTATGGCCTCACAAGGCGCCGCCACACCGGGCGAGTAAACGGTGGAAAGATCGTCTTTGGTGGTCACGCGCATCTTCGGACGAACGCTAATCTTGCCCTGGTATTTCCGGTGCAGGTCGAGGGAATCTTGCGAGTAATCTTTTACAGCCATATCAAACGGGTAAACATGGGTTTGTTACAAAACGGGGGGCTAATGTAGGGGAAAGGTGCTTATGTAGGGTTGCGTTTTTTCGCAAGAGCATTACCTGTTGCAGAAAACGGGAAATCGCCTACCTTGGATATTCAAGAGCATATCAGCATGAAACCAGTTTTATTTCTCATCATTTGTTCTGTGCCGTTTGGGGAGACATCTGCCCAAAAACCTGACTTCTGGAACCGGTGCGGTGCGGTATTCGAACAGAACAAGTATCCTGCCGACAGTTTTGAGGTAAGGAAAACAGTTTATGAACTGGAGGATACCCGGATCATTTTGACCCTTTTGCACGCTGTTTTTTCTACGGAAGAAACTTTTGACCAGACCTGGATTGAACAGCGAAAAGACGATTGGTTGCTGAACGGCCGGTACCTTGGCTGCATCGGTATTTCGGAGGGCGGTGTTGCCTTGCCTGAACGGCA
>ERZ724526.833-NODE-833-length-17112-cov-7.191769_pt1 | contig 17112 bp, 17 predicted proteins | sample MGYA00376059_ERZ724526 | MGnify/ENA primary metagenome ERZ724526 (study PRJEB28724, sample SAMN07190883) | activated sludge metagenome | isolation source: activated sludge of sewage treatment plant in Hong Hong | place: Hong Kong | collected 2016-03-17 ... | reverse complement strand
TTGACGTAGATTTCTTCCGTGGCCGGTTCAATATAGTCCCACCGCAACTTGCCGGGCTTCTTGATGTAAAAGTGACCGGTCGAAATCACCGGCGTGGAAAATCCTTCAATCCTGGTTTTTTGCGTGAATGACGCCTGCAAATCCTTGGTCTTTTCATATCGCGACTGAATGTTCTTCACCACCTCCTGCACTTCGTGGAGCGACTGGAGGTCGACGGCCGGCTCGTCCGGCTTCACGAGTTGAGCCGCAGCCGGAATGGCGCTGACCACTAACACCGCAATGAGTAACCCTGTTCGCATCATGCCTCATCTCCACCAACCGGGCCTCGACGTCCGAGCACCTCGCGACGTCCATCCCGTCCGGCCGCGCCCACAACGCCTTCCGCCTCCATCTGTTCGATCATGCGCGCTGCCCGGGGATAGCCCACCCGCAAGCGCCGCTGGATCAACGAGGCCGAAGCCTGGCCTGTCGAGAGGACGAGGTCCTTCGCTTGTTCATACACTTCGTCTTTCGCCTGCTCCTCTTCCGCTTCCTCGATCTTGAGCGATTGCAGTTCGCGACAATACGAGGGCAAGGCCTGCTTCTTTACAAACTCGACCACTCGCCGCACATCGTCGTCCGAGACAAACGATCCGTGGATACGCATCAATTTCCCGGTTCCCGACGCGAGGTACAACATATCTCCGCGGCCGAGCAGCGCTTCCGCGCCGTTCGCGTCCAGGATCGTGCGGGAGTCGGTTTTGGACGAGACTTGAAACGCGATCCGGGCCGGGAAATTGGCCTTGATGAGACCGGTCAGCACATCGACCGACGGCCGCTGTGTCGCCAGTACCAGGTGAATGCCTGAGGCGCGCGCCATCTGAGCCAATCGGGCAATCTTGTCTTCCACATCTTTCGGGGCCACCATCATGAGATCGGCCAACTCGTCGATCATGACCATGATATAGGGCAAGGGCTCAGGCAGGCTCGGCTTGACCGAATCGGTCGGCCCGTTGTCGCCGGCTGGCTCTGCATCTTCCCCCTTGGAAAGCCGTTCTTCTTCGGACAGAAACGTCAATTCCACCTGTTCGGCTTTCCCGGATTGCCAGACATCGGACACGGCCCCATGGAGCTCTGAAATCCGCCGATTATAGGCATCGATGCTGCGCACGCCGGCTTCAGCCAGCAACTTGTACCGCCGCTCCATTTCCTGAACCACCCATCCCAGGCCACGCGCAGCGGACTTGGGATCGGTGATCACGGGACGCAGCAAATGCGGAATCCCGTCGTAACTCTGGAACTCCAGCATTTTAGGATCGATGAGGAGCAGCTTCACTTCATCCGGCCGCGCGCTGAACAGAATGCTGAGCAACATCGTATTGAGACCGACGCTCTTGCCGGCACCGGTGGCCCCCGCGACCAGCAGATGCGGCATGGTCTTCAGATCGGCACAGACTGCGCCGCCGAAAATGTCTTTGCCGAGCGCCAGACTCAATTTCGAGCGGGAGCGTGAAAAAGCGTCGCTGGTCACGACCTCCTTCATGGACACCATTTCCCGGTTCGGGTTCGGCACTTCAATGCCGACGACGGACTTGCCAGGCAAGGGGGCCACGATGCGCAAACTGATCGCCTTGAGCGCAAGGGCCAGGTCATCGGCCAGGTTCACGATGCGCGCGACCTTGGTGCCGGGCGCCGGCTCGAACTCATACATGGTGACGACGGGCCCTGGACGCACTTCGGTGACGCGTCCCTCGATCGCAAAACTCTTCAAGGCCTTGGTCAGGATCTCCGATTGAAGTTTCAATTCATCGTCGCTGAGGCGAGCGATAGGACCGGACGGATCACTAAGTAATTCTTGCGGATCCGGCAACACATATCCGTCGGACACGGATGGACTCGTCGCCACCGCCGCAGCCGGTTCGTCTTCAGGCGTAGCACGCTTCTCGACTTTCATCGGCGGCTGAATTTTGGGAGGAATCATGGGGACCGCGATTTGCTCAACAGCCTCGGCCACCACCTGCACTTCGCGGTCGAGTTCCGGTTCTTCCATCTCACGTGCGGGGCGTGCGACTTTCACACGAGCCCGCTTCGGTTGCGCCATCGGCTCTTCCTGCTTGACCGGCCACTCCGGCATGAGCCCCGTCATCCGCTCACGGGCGGCGATCCACCAGTCCGGAATCCTCTGCAGCAATGCCGTTAGCGACACAGGCACCGTAAAGAGCAGGGCCACCATCAACCCCGTGAGCACCACAATATGCGCGCCCGTCGTGGCGAAATAACTGCGCACTCCATCGGCCAACACCTGGCCGATGATCCCGCCGGCTAAGCCGCGATTGACCCATCCGCTGGAAATCGTAGGCACCGCTGTGACTTCGAGGTGCAAGAGCGCGCTCAAAAACACCATGGCCGCCAGTCCGCTGCCCGCATTCCTGAGTCGCATGGTGAGGGGGATGGGAGTGAAACAGCGGGCACCGAGAAGCCCGAGCAGAATCGGAAAGAGGTAGGCGGCCCCACCGACCATGAAGAAACATGCGGCCGCCGACAGCGCTCCGACCGACCCGATCATGTTTTTGGGCTGATTGCCGGCAGCTCCGGATGCCGCGATCGATTTGGCGTCGCCGGGAACAAACGACACCAGACTGAGCAGGATCAAGAGACCGACTGCGATCAGGAGAACCCCGATCACTTCGCGCTTCACATGAGAGGAACGGGAAGGGGCTGAGCGGGCGTCACCGCGCTTTGCCGTGGTGGTTACACCCATGCGGCGGATCGTAGCACAGGGAAAATACCTTTTCAAACAAAGCGGCAATGTTGCGCATGGCTATCACGATGCTCCCATTTCCGTCGAGACCGTCGTGATCAAGCCGACTCATCATCGTCGACCGCCGTAGCGAGGGCGCGATAGTCATCGAGGGTCAGCGTCTCCGCGCGAGCCTGCAACGGCACACCAACGGCTTGCATCGCCCGGGAAATCCGCTCGACCGGATAACCCTCGTCGCGCAACGAATTCACCAACGTCTTCCGCCGATGAGCGAAGGCGGCCCGCACCAACCGCCGGAACCGCTCATACCGGTCCGGATCGACGCCGTCCTGGGTCTTGAGCTTGAGATGTACGACTGCGGATCCAACAGTTGGACGAGGGCGGAAACAATTCGCCGACACGCGAAACGCCACCTCCACCTCTGCCGCCTCTTGCGTCAGGACCGACAAGACACCATAGTCCTCGCTGTTCGGTTTCGCTGCCAGCCTGAGCGCCACTTCCGTTTGCAGCATGAGGACCAGACGATCGAGATGGGCACGGGCATCGAGTAACGCAAACAGGATCGGCGTGGACACATAATACGGCAGGTTGGAGACCACCACCGTCCGCGGCGGCAAACTATCGAAGGGAAATTCCAGCGCATCGCCGATACGAAGGTCAAGGTTCCGGCAATGACTGAGCGTCTCCTGTAATTGGGGCTGCAGTTGCGGATCGATCTCGACTGCAATGACGCGTCCGGCTTCGGCGCACAACCCGGCCGTCAGGGCGCCACGCCCGGGTCCGATTTCCAAAACCGTGTCGTCGGGACGAAGCGCGGCCAGGGATACGATTTTGCGAATAATGTTCGGATCGATGAGGAAATTCTGACCAAGCCGTTTCAGGGCGGGGGGAAAGGAAGCAGCCATGATTTCACGCGGCTTTCTATCCGGCGTTGGGTGGCACCGCCGCTCGCAGGCGTTTGGCCAATGTCACGAGATAGGACCGGTAAGATTCGACCTCGTCGCTGAACTCTTCGATCAGATCGTTGGTAAACGACATCCCGGGCTTCTTCCGGGACAGGCCATCCGCCTCAGCCTGTCCGGCATGCTGCTGAAGCAACGCCACCGTGCGAATCTTCCACTGGCCCACACGTTCTGTGCCCAGGGTGGTGTTGAAGTCCTGGATGGTCCGCTTTTCGATTCCGTCCAACTCCTTCACCTGTTGGTCAATGATGGTTGCTGCGGAAGAGCCTGCGTCTGACATGGAGATACCGCCTCTTTCCTATCGGGACAATGAATGAACAGGGGACCAGGATTTGGCCAAACGAGCCGCCACCTTCACTGCCTCGAGCAGACTTCCATGCTCGGCGACCCCTTTGCCCGCAATATCGTACGCCGTTCCATGGTCGACCGAGGTGCGGATAATCGGCAGGCCCACCGTCAAATTCACACAGGTGCCGAAGGCCACCAACTTGAGGGGGATTAAACCTTGATCGTGGTACATCGCCACAACCCCATCATAATCGCCGCGGGCGGCTTTGCCGAACAGGGTATCGGCAGGCAGTGGATCGCTGGCGTTGATCCCGGTCGCCCGGGCCAATTTGATGGCTGGCGCAATACTGGTCTGCTCCTCATTTCCGAATAAGCCGTGTTCACCTGCATGAGGATTCAACGCCGCAACGCCGATCTTCGGGCGTGCGATGCCGAAATACTTCGTCAGGCCAAGATGGGCCAGACGAATGGCTTTGGCAATGCGCTGCGTGGTCAGGAGCGGAGACAGGGCATGGATTGCGACATGGGTCGTGGTGAACATAATTTTTAAGGGCCCGCCCACGATCATCATTCCAAATTCTTTCGTCTTCGTCAGATCCGCCAGCAGTTCCGTGTGCCCCGGGTAATGAAAGCCGGCCATGTTCATCGCTTCTTTATTGATGGGCGCAGTGACGATTCCGCCCACGCTCCCCGCCTGCGCCAATTCGACGGCTTCTCTGATAAATGCGATGGAGGCCGCCCCGGTCACTGCCGACGCCACGCCCAGGCGAAATTTCGGCAGCGGACGTTCCAACGGATCGGCGACAGCGACCTGACCGGGCTTCACTCGTGCACCGCTCGCCGGATCAAACGTCACCACGTCCAACGGCAAATCCAACCACTTGATCGTGCGTTCCATGACCGGGCGGGAGCCGATGACCACCGGCTGACAGAGCCGCGTGAGCGCCTTGTCGGCCAAGGCCTTCGCAATGACCTCGGGGCCAATGCCGGCCGGGTCGCCCATCGTGAGACCCAACACGGGGCGGAGCGAGTGTTGTGAACGCTTACGAGCCATGGGTGTACAAGAATAACGTGTACCCAAGGTACAGCAGCGCGCTGCCGCTGAGCAACCAGGGGCGCCAGTGCCCTGACCACAGGGCCTGTAACAGGCTCATGCTCATCGCCACGACCGCAAGGACCATCGTCGCCAGTGCCGTTGTACCCAAGGTCCATTCGGTCCCAAGCAATCCGACGGAGACGGGGATCGATCCCTGGAACACCATCGCACCGGTCACGTTCCCCACGGCCAGCCGATCCTTTTTCCGGTACAACCACAAAAAGCTATTGGACATCTCAGGCAATTCCGTAGCCAGCGGAGCGATCAACAATGCGAGGATGAGCGGCGAGACCTGGAGTTGGGCAGAAATGGAGTTGGCAGCCGTCACAAACAGATGAGCGCCTCCAACCAACCCCAGCAACCCGACGATGCCTTGCGCCCCGATCACCAGATAGGAGGGCTTAGCGGAGCGCCGCGCGAAGAGCAGCGGCTCGAGTTCGTCTCCGCCCTCACTTTCTTCGTCCTCGGCAGAAAACTTGAGCTTCATGTAATAGACGTACATGGCCAGCAGGACAGCCGCCACCGCGACATGCAAGACCCGGGAGGGAATCATCGCGCACGTGAGCGCCAGGACATAGCTGACGAGAAAGAAGCTGATATCGACCCGCACCTCGCCATAATTCAGCTTGAACGTTGCTGTTCGCTTCCCCAACTTGGCATAGAGCACCAGCAGGAGCGCCAGAATCGGCAAGACTAATGTGCTCAGCATGAATGGCGCCCCAAGAATCGCTCCCAGACCCACTTCCATCTGTTCGCGGCCGGCCCCGAAAAAAATGGCAATGATTGGAATCGATGTTTCAGGCAAGGTCGTCCCGACGGCAGCGAACACACTCCCGACAGCGCCTTCGGAGATATTCAGGCGTTTTCCGAGCCACTCGATGCCGTTCGTGAAGAGATGACACCCGGCAAGGGTGATGACGACGGAGGCCACAAACATTCCCACATACAGGAGAACTGTCATCGGCGCCTCCGCGGGATCAGAAAAAAGGGGAAGGAGAGAACAGCCACGATCTGGTGAATCACGCGCGCCCTTTTCTTCTCGGGCGGGTGCCTAGTGTCTGCCGATACACCATCAGGGCTTCGTCGAGAATGTCTTTGACGGGACGACCACTCCGTTCTGCCACGCGTTTACAATCGTCATATTCCGGAGCGGCTTTGCTGAGCCCCGGCCGAATAGCGGCGAGTTTTATGCGCACATCCTGTCCGTTGATTCGCACTGAAGCAAATTGGCGCGGCAACACACGGCGTTGCACCTCGCGAATCCGCACACCGAGAGCCGTCGTCTCGGCAAAGAGCACAGCCAGGACCGCCTCTGTGTGTTCCCGCGGCGCAAGGACGGACAGGACATTCCCCGGCCGGCCCTTCTTCATGATCACCGGCGCCAGGGTCGCATCCACGGCGCCGGCGGCAAATACGCGATCAAACACCGTGTCGTACACTTGCGGGTTCACATCATCCAGATTTGTCTCCAGCTCGACGATGGTTTCCATCGCCCCGCTCTCGGACGCCTCGTCACCGACGAACACGCGCAACACATTCGCCCACTGTGCCGGGTCGGCAGTCCCCGCCCCATATCCCACCTGGCGTACCTGCATGGAAGGCAGGCAGCCGAAATCGGTGGTCACGGTTTTGAGCAAGGCCATCCCGGTCGGTGTCGTCAGCTCCCGTTCAGGCCCCTTGGCATAAATCGGCACGCCGACCGCGAGGGCCGCCACGGCTGGTCCCGGCACGGGCAACGCGCCGTGCGCCGACTGCAGCATGCCGGACCCGACATTGATCGCTGAGGCCGTTACACGCCGGATATCGAGAAGATGCAGGCCCAGGATCCCACCGACGACATCCACAAACGAATCGATCACGCCCACTTCATGAAAATGGACATGCGACGGCTCAACACCGTGGGCCTTCCCTTCGGCGTCTGCCAGCACATCGAATACCGCCTGACTTCGTTCTTTCACCGCTGGCGGGAGGCCGCTCCTGCGAAGAATCTTGGCAATTTGTGACAGGGTTAACGGCGCGCGAAAGCCTTTGTCGATCAGGACATCAACCTTGGTCGCCGTGATGGCTCCGCGCTCAACTCGCTTACGCGTCAGCCGATAGCCGTCGATCTTCAGCGAAGCGAGGCCTCGCACAAGATCTTTGAACGGCAGCCCCGCATCGACCAACGCGCCCAATGTCATGTCGCCGCTAATGCCGGAGAAACAATCGAAATGCAGATGCCTCGCCACGTCGCTCCTACAATTGACTCTTTCGCGCAAACGAGCGGCATCTTACCGGAGCCGCACCCAGACAGCAATCATTCCGCTCGTTCGTTGACAGCCCTGCCATGCTGTGTTATCCCCAATCAAGAGACGCATTCCATCGGCCACCAGCCACCACCACCTGCGACACCGACACCCATGACGAACTCAACACCAGCTCCCCGGGTCAGCCTCAAACGCGCATCGACAGGAAGGACTTTCGGCCTGCTGCTTCTGCTCAGCGGCTTTTGCTTACTGGGAGACCCAAGTCTGCTTCTCGCCAAAACCAAAGGCAAAAGCAGTGTCCCGCGCCCCGAGCCGGACCTAAAAATTCTTTCGCTGCAAGCTGCGCCCATGCCGTATCGACCGCAGGAGGGTCCTTTCCATTTCATCGCCACGGTGCAACTGCCGAAGGAAGTCGATGAACATCTCATGTTGGAAGTCTCCGCCCTCGTCACCTCTTCCTCTATGACCTCGCTGCGCTTTCTCTCGATTCGACAGCCGGTGAATGAACATGTCCAGACCACGCCAAGCGCCAATGGCGATACACCCCAAAAACATGTGCAGGTCGACCTCGAATGGGACGGGCTGGATCACAACAAACAACAGATCCCGATCGGATCGTATGAGTATGAAGTGCGGGTCAAGCTGTTGAGTAACGGGGAGAAGGGCCAGCGCACCCAAATGCTGTCATGGCCCAAACGCGGCAAGATTGTGGTCAAACACTAGACGAGCACGAGGCTTCGATACGACACCCCGCCTCTACTGACGCTTTGCCCTTTCAGGCTTAGGACTATCCATCTCACTCACCATGTTGATGCGGTGGGCCAGGCAGCCGGCGCCGAACCCGTTATCGATATTCATCACCCCAACCCCCGCCGCGCAAGAATTCAGCATCGTCAGTAACGCGGCCAGGCCGCCGAAATGTGCGCCATATCCACGACTCGTTGGCACCGCGATGACGGGCTGCCGTACTAATCCACCGACGACGCTCGGAAGCACCCCGTCCATCCCGGCCGCCACGATGATCGCCCGCGCGTCATGTAACCGGTCTTGTTGACCGAGCAACCGATGCAACCCCGCGACACCGACATCGTACAAGGTGTCAGTCTTGCTGCCCATGATATCGGCCGTCACACGTGCCTCTTCGGCAACGGGAATATCGGCGGTGCCGGCTGTGACGATGAGCACAGACCCTCGACGCACCAGCTTGGGCGGCACAATGGCCACCACTCGCGCGGCCTCATGATATGTCGCCCGCTTGCTCATGCGGAGCAATGCGCGCGCGACGGCAGGTTCCACCCGCGTCGCGAGCAACGAATTATTTTTCAGCAACAGTGTCTTGGCGATAGCCACCACCTGCGCCACAGTTTTCCCTTCGCAAAAGATGACTTCCGGAAAACCCTGCCGCAGAGCACGGTGGTGATCGAGCGATGCAAATCCTAAATTCTCGTACGGCAACGTGCGTAACCGATGTAGCGCATCCGGCACCGCCACGGCGCCCTGCTGAACCTCCATGAGCAACGCCCGCAACTGATCTTGATTCATGAGAGGGCCTTCTCTTCCTTCGCTTCGCGTTCCATCAAGTCACCGACTGCCTGGCGGCAGGGTTTGTCGGCGAAGAGAACCGCATTGACCTCCTGCACAATCGGCATATCCACTCCGCACCGTTGCGCCAGCCCCAATGCCGCCTTGGCCGTACGTACGCCTTCGGCGACGGCCTGCATGCTGGCCAGAATTCCTTCCAACCGTTCACCCTTGCCTAACCGTACCCCGACCGAATGGTTCCGACTCAACGGGCCGGTACAGGTCAGGATGAGATCTCCAACCCCGGACAATCCGTAAAACGTCCGCGGGTCTGCGCCCATCGCCATGCCAAGCCGAATCATTTCGGCCAACCCGCGCGTGATCAAGGCTGCACGGGCGTTATGGCCGAGTTCCAGCCCGTCCACCACACCGGCAGCCAGCGCCATCACATTTTTCAACGATCCGCCGAGCTGGACCCCGATCAGATCGTCATCTGCGTAGACCCGAAACGTCGGCGTCATGAAGAGCGCCTGGATGGCTTTGACGGCTCCGGCGTCCTGGCCGGCGAGGCAGAGCGCCGTCGGTTTTCCCTGGCTGACTTCGCTGGCGAAACTGGGACCAGACAAGACCATCAATGAATGTCGCATATGGTCAGGCAGGACATCCTGCATCACCTGCGTCATCAGTTCGAGCGTCGTTTCTTCGATGCCTTTGGTCGCGCTCACGAATGGAATCGACTGTGGCAGGAGAGGGCCAAGCCGGCTCAGAACCAGTCGCGCCACATGCGAAGGCACCGCGAAGATGACACAATCAGCCCCGATCAGGGCGTCGGACAAGTGGCTGGTGGCGGTTAAGGTAGCCGGCAGCCGCACTCCCGGCAAAAACACGACGTTTTCACGTCGTTGGTCAATGGCCTGCACGACCTCCGGTTCATGCGCCCATACACACACGGAGATCTGTTGCTCGGCCAAATGCCGGGCCAATGCGGTGCCCCAGGCGCCAGCGCCGATGACTGCTACACGTTGACTCGATGATCGCGTCATGGACGCGGATTATAGGAAGGGGTCTGGAAGGGTGTCAACGAACGCATCCGGCACATTCGCATCCACACTGGAATTCCGTGCGCCCACACGGTAGGCTGCGGGTCCACGAGGAGCCTGAGCCATGAAACCTTGTCCAGCCTGCGGACGCGCCCTGCCAGAAATCAATCGCTACTGCACCTACTGTGGGACCGGCGTGGCCGGCGACACGGCACAAAAGGCAATGCCGCAAGCTTCTGAGGCAACCAGAGACCAGCTCAATCTCCACATCCTGTATGGCATGGTCACGGTGTTGGTCGTGTCTGTCATCATGCCGCCCTGGGAAACGCCGCCCTCGCAACCGGCAGCCTTTCTCGGCTTTCACTTCATCCTTTCGCCGCCACAACCCGATGCCATCGTCAGCCGTTTGTTGCTCACGATTGAACTCACGACGACGGCGATTGCGGGGCTGTACCTATCGTTTCTTTTCCGATCGAAGGGGTAACGGTGAGGCACTCAGGCAGGCGGGAGAGTGCTGTCAGTCCAGTGCAAGAGTCAGGCATTTGGCAGCACCGCCTGACTTCATGAACTCATCCAGCTCCACATCATGGGTGCGATAGCCGCGGGATTCCAGGAGCCGCATCGTGCGGGGACAGCCGGCCGGAATGACGATACGCTTGCCGACGCAGACCGCATTGCAGGCAAACCGAATCGCTTCGTCTTCCGGTACGACAAGCCGCTGTTCCTCAGGGATCCGTTGCGCGATCGCGGCCAGGCCATAGGCATCGAAGGCGGAAGGAAAGTACAACAGCTCTCCGCCGCTGAGCGGACAAAAGCAGGTATCCAGGTGGTAGAACCGGCCGTCGATGAGTTCGAGCGGAATGATCTCACGCTGAAAGATTTCGCTCAGCTTCGGAAACGACCGGATATCCGATCGCTGGCGATATCCGCCGAACCATGTGTCCGGAAATCCCAAGAGATCGCCGGCGCCTTCAAAATAGAGCGATTCCTCGAGCGTCAGCACCTCATACCCATGCTCGCGGAACCATTGCGCGAAATACACCTCTTCCCGCCGGCGTTCGGGATAACGAAACCGACTGATCACAACCCGGCGACCCGCCACCACCCCGGCATTAGCCGTGAAGACGAGATCCGGCAGGCCGGGAACCGGTTGCATTCGCTCGACGCCCACTCCCACATCCTGCTCCAGGACGTGCATCAGCGTCTGCCATTGGCCCACCGCGCGAGAAGGAACCACCGCATTCTCGCGTCGCATCCAGGGATTGATTTCGTAATCGATTTGGAAATATTCGGGCGGACACACCAGCAGCCGGCTCATAGACGCCACCCGAGTTCACGCGCCAGCTCCTTGAGAAACGAGGCGGCGTCCATCACGAGACCGACGGCTTGAAAACTGCCCCGGTCCGCCAGTTTTGTCGGCACGGAAGGATTAACATCGACACACACGGTAGGGACGGAGGCGGGCAACAAATTGCCGGTCGCAATCGCGTGCAACGTGGAGGCCACTAATAGCGCAAGGCCGACGCCCTGCACTTCCGCGCGCATCGCCCCCTGAGCCTGCATGGAATCCGTCACCACGCCGGGCAATGGCCCGTCGTCTCGAATCGTGCCGGCCATCACCATGTTGACGTCCTGGCGCACGCAGGCGGCCATGATGCCTTCCGTAATCACACCGGAACGCACCGCTTCATGGATACTGCCGATCGCGCGAATCCGGTTGATCGTCCGCAAATGATGCTCATGTCCATGCGGAACGGAACGTCCAGCAGTCAATCCATATCCGAGAGACGTGCCGTATAACGCGGCTTCCATATCGTGCGCGGCCAACGCATTGCCACAGAACAAGACATGGATAAATCCGGCTTCGATCAACCAGGTCAGCGCTTCCCGGCCTCCGGCATGGACAATTGCCGGTCCGCCCGCAAGCAGCACCTTGGTGCCGGTCTGCCCCTGCCGATAGCCGGCGCGTAATTTCAGCATGCGTTGCGCGATATCGGCGATGACCGGCTGATGCGGCCGCTCTGAGGACACCACAGATTCCATGAACCCGAACACATCCCGTTCGCGGGGACGGGCCAGCGGCGTCACCCTGATGCCTTCTCTCCCCGTCACGATCAAGTCCCCGGCTTTCACCGATCCCATGGGCAGCGTTCTGGCCCGAGCCTTTGCCGGGTCGACACAAATGCCGAGATCCATCTCCATGCCCTCGACCTCAACCCACTCGCCATCAAGGCGGATCTGGGTCGGCAAATGCGTCGTGGCATAGAACTCGTCCGGGAATATCCCCGCTGCCGGAGCCGGCTCGAAACGGCACTCGGTGTCCCGTTCAACCGCGGCGCCGTGGGGTTGAATGGCTTGGAGAATCTCGGCCAACAGCCGGCTGGAATGGGCGCGCACGACAATCCGCGCCTGCGAGGGCGCATCTCTCGTCGCCCCAATGTTCACATCCTGCAAATCGAACGTGCCGCCCATCATGAGGATCGTGTCCAGCACCTTGGCCAGGATCAACGAATCGATGATGTGGCCTTGGAGAAATACCGTTTCCTGCAGTGCAGTCATGACGGATCTCCTGAACGCTCTCCGGCAGTGGCAGCGGTATCGACCCTGCGTAACAACCGCGTACCATGATTCTACCATTAGTCAGGAAGGATGGCCCGCACTACGCATTTGTCTTCACGATCTCTCGTAGCACGCTCGTGGCATAGGAACCGGGGGGAAGCCAGAACGAGAGGGTCAGCACCGACCCCTCCAGCGACCAGACCAGATCATTGAGACGCACGCGCAGGGCTCGCCGTTCACCGCGAAATCCGCACTCGGCTCCGGCTTTCGAGAGCACTTCCGGCGTGGTTCCCAGTTCAGCGATGACCGCTCGCTCAATCTCGCCCGGCTCACCGGTAGCCCAGGGTGCGCGCGAACCGAAGAGTGGTCCCGTCGGGCTGATTTCGAATCGATCCGCCCGCAGCTGCTCGACCTCCGGCTGCTCCACAGGAAAGCAGGCGCCGTTGTCGGACTTCATGGCCCAATCACCGAGCAGCACCCGGTCAATACTGTCGATTCGCTTCGCCACAATGTGATTGAACACATACGACTGATAGGCATTCATGAACCAGATGCGCTTGGCGCGAGGCATCTTGTTGCGGCGGGCCGCATCCTGCAGCAATTCGGCACCCAGCTGAAAGTTCGTCCCCGAGCGTCCTTGCCGTTGCGGGCCGAAATAGTTGGGCACACCGCGGCGCACCAACTCCTCGAATAGACGGCCTAACAATTCCTCACTTCCCTCGCGAACATCCCGCACGACCAAACGGAACTGATTGCCGGCATGGTGCCCTTTACGCAATCGATTGCGATGGCGCCCCAATACCTCGACGCTCAGGAGCCGTTCGTCGGTCGGTAACGCCGCGACCGCTTCCGCCTTCACACCCTGTAAGGACAACATCTGCGTCGTCACGGCCTGCGCGTCCTTCAGCCCTGCCACGCCGATCGTCTGCGCCTTCACATGCAGGTGGGACGAGAGCCGCAGCACGAGATCAGGGGTGGACAGCCCTCGCTTGGTGATTTTGATGTACAAGTGCTCGCCCTCTCCGCAGGGGAGATACAGGGGGCGCTCATCCACACAAAAGTCTTCCGGTGTACTGCGAATGCGTCCGCCGAGCGCAGGGACAGACGCGGTCAAATAGGGTACCGTATCATCGAGCCACGAGGGAGTCGGCATGAGTTTCCTTTATGATTCCTGAAAGATTACACTTCATGTCATTTGGTTAGGCACGGCGACCACCCGTGTTATACTGCTTTGAGATAGTCTCCACCGCCAACCATCCTGCTGGACGCACTTCCGATGCGTAGACGCGTTGTTCATACCGGCTGTGCGATTATGTTCTTCTTCTGCGCCTGCACGGTCTTGCAGGCCCGATCAGCGACGGCGGCCGCCCGACCAATTGGAATCGACGTCTTCGCCCAGCTTACCCAGCACATTAAACGTCAGGCTGACACCGACAAAGAGGCCTTTGCGATTGCCAGCCAATGCATGAACTTGTTTTACAAGCAACAGCGGCATAAGCCCGCCCCGCCCGCCGTGCAACAGATTGCCTGGATTCCCGCAGAGTCCTCTGCACTCGCCGCGGCGGATTCAGACGCTCAGGAGGCGGATTGCCGCAAGCGGTATCCTGAAGGACTCGATGCCGTTCGCACCGATTTTCAACGCACTCAGGCGTTGCTCTCCCTCAGCCTCACCTTCTACGAATTCGCCCTGGTCGGTGACGGCGACGACAATTCGTTCTACAACGCCCGTGAACTCCACGACATCCTTGTGGCATTGAACCTCGCCGCCGAGCCATCCCTGGGAGCCGCGGCCCATCTGCGTTCGCTCACCGCGCACTTCGATTCCCTGCACGAGGCGCGTGGGATGGAAGCGCTCATGGCCGGCATGGGCAAACTCTACGATCAAGGCTATCGCGTCACCACCGCCGACAAAGCACACTTGAATCGAGTGATGGAATGATCTCCACGGTGATGCGATGGCAGGAGCTGGCACGCGTCTGGATTGGCCATTGGCTCAGTCGACCATTTCACCATCTGTTCAATTTGATCCCGGGAGTGGAGATCGGTTTATCGGCAACAGTCGTGACCCGGCTTCCGCTCACCCATGCGCCGCTGGCCGGACGACGCGCCGTCCATTTGAGCGATCTACATCTGGACCGTTACCGCCCCCGGCACCGCGCCCTGATTCGAGCGGTGGCGGACCTGAAGCCTGATTGGATCTTCATTACCGGCGATCTGGTCAACGTCCGGGATGGACTTCCCCATCTGCTTCGCTTTCTCACGGAACTGCGCCGCCTGGCCCCCGTCTACGTCACCCTCGGAAACCACGATCACTATAGCGGCATCCGTGTTGATGAGTTCGCCGAGCAATTCGACCGCCGCAAGGTCACGTTGCTGCTCAACCAGGTGACGTTCATTCGAGTAGCGACCGGCGAACTGGCGATCGTCGGGCTGGATGACCCGTCACTCCATCGCGCAGACCTTCGCTGCATGCCTTCGGCACAGCCTGGGCGTTTCACCCTGGTGCTGGCCCACGCGCCCAACATTCTGGACCAGCTGCGGCCCGAGCACCACACCGATCTGACGCTCTGCGGCCATAGCCATGCCGGCCAATGGCAAATTCCCGGCATCCCGACATTCTGGCTACCGCCCGGTTGTCATGGACGAACTCACGGGATGTATGAAAAAGGCGGCCACCGTTTATACGTCAATCGCGGACTGGGTTGGTCGGTCCTGCCCATGCGCGTGAATTGCACACCAGAAATTGTGCTCCTCGAGTGGGCCGCTTGAACGACTGACTGTCCCTCTCTATCTCCCTACCCACATTAACGAATGCGCTCCAACGCCTCACGCGCCCGGCTCCGCACGGTTTGATCCCAATCTTCCTTACTGACATAGGCCAACTTGTCCTTGGCTGCCGTCGCGCGCAGGCGGCCGAGTCCCAAGGCGGCACTCGATCGCACATAGGCATGATCGTCTTCCAACGCCTTCAGAAGATGCGGCACGACCGTCTCATCCCCGATGACGCCCAGATGGCTGGCCGCCATGCCCCGCACTTGATGTTGTTTATCGCCCAGAGCCCGTTTGAGTGTCGTCAGAAACAATTCCTGAAAGCGTGGCGCAATGGCCTCAAGGCCCACGCGCCGGTATTCATTCACTTCAATCACCGCAAACGCCAGCTGCAGTCGTTTGTCGGCCGCGGTCTGGCTCTCGAACAACTTGATCAACCGAGCGCGCTGCTGATTTCGCGTGCGGCGTGCGCGAATCTTTCCGACCAGCATCCATACGAAGACCAGCACCGCCAGCACCAAGGCCGCCAGCGGGAGCGCCTGATCGATGATCAGATCCTGCATCTCCGGCGACAGGCGCTTCCACACCCAGACGCCGGACACGACAAGACCCAGCAGGAGAAACACGGCGGTCAGATTGGCTTGTCCTGATTGTGAGTGACGCGGCATGGCAGGCGACATGATAGGGGGGCGGTCCTTGCGGCGTCAACGCAAGGCCTGTGAACGACTCTTGACAGCTGCCCTCGCGGATGACTAGTCTCGCCCGCGATGGACCTCCCGGACCTGAAAGACGATCCTCATCTCAAAGTGCTCCGCCCCCTGGTCGAGACCTATCTCGCATTTTGGCGCGCGGACAGCCGCCATGTGCGTTCGCTTCGGCTCACCCCGTCACAATTCGACGTGATCGCGACGCTCGGTGACACGAAGGGACTCACCTGCGCGGAACTCTCCACGGCTACCTTGGTGACCAAGGGCACACTCACCGGTGTACTGGATCGGCTGGAAGCCAAAGGACTGATTCGCCGAACACCAGTGGCTGATGATCGCCGAAGCACCCGTATTTGCCTGACCGCCAAGGGCAACAAGCTGTTTCAGACGACCTTCGCCGCCCACATTGCGTTCCTTCGCCCCTTTTTCCAACGCGCGCTCTCCGCCGCCGACGCCGATCAGTTGCGCACCCTGCTCCTGCGTCTCCATCGAAGTTTCCAGGAGAAACCGGTCGCATGATCCGCCTCACGGTGCTGGGGTCAGGAACCAATGTTCACCCCACACGCGCGGCCGCCGGATACCTTCTTCAAACCGATCAGACATTCCTGTTGGATTTCGGACCGCGCACACTCTCCAATTTGATAAAGAGCGGGGTCGATCGCCACAGCATCACCCATATTCTGTTTTCCCATTTCCATGCCGACCACTTCGCCGATTTTATTCCCTTCTTCTTTGATGCTGTGATCTTCTGCAAATACCAAGGCGGGACCAGACCGCCATTGACGCTCATCGGTCCACACGGCACCGCCACCTTGATGCGGTCCATGATGACGACGTTCCCGAGTTTCGATCGCCCGCCCTTCCGAGTCACTATCCGCGAAGTGGCCGATCGCAGCATCCGGATCGGCGAGACGCGCATCACCCCCGCTACCGTCACTCACGCCCCCAAACTGCATTGCGTAGGATACCGTGTCGAGTATCAGGGCCATGCCGTGGCCTATTCGGGGGATTCTCAATATTGCGAGAGCCTGGTGCGACTCTGCCATGAGGCTGATTTCGCCGTGCTCGATTGTTCGTTTCCTGAAAACCGGCCCGGCGCCGGGCACTTACACGCAGGCCTTTGCGGCCGCGACGCCCAGGAAGCCGGCGTCAACCAGCTGATCTTGTCTCAAGTTTATACGAGT
>ERZ724526.831-NODE-831-length-17128-cov-5.644761_pt1 | contig 17128 bp, 13 predicted proteins | sample MGYA00376059_ERZ724526 | MGnify/ENA primary metagenome ERZ724526 (study PRJEB28724, sample SAMN07190883) | activated sludge metagenome | isolation source: activated sludge of sewage treatment plant in Hong Hong | place: Hong Kong | collected 2016-03-17 ... | reverse complement strand
CAGCGCCGCGCAGGATCAGTCCTAGAATAACGATACCCTGGCCGGCGGAGCCATGTGAACCTTTCAGGTATGTTGTTAAACGACTGTAAGCACGTATGCCGTGCAAACCGATCAGCACGCCGGCGGCGAGGGCGAGGGCTCCGGTGGTAAGGAGGAGGTTGGACAGATCATCCATTGGATATCTTAATTTTTCGTCACCGGTTTGCCGGCATCCTTCCACGCGATGAAGCCACCGTTCAGGTCGAATACCTGCGAGTAACCGGCTTTTGCTATTTGCTCCGCCGCATCGGCGCTGCGGCCCCCTTTGGCACAATAAACAAGTACCGGTCTGTTTTTATCAAGTTTGCCGAATTGTACCGCAAAATCGTCGTCGTATATATTCATATTGACAGAACCTGCGATATGTCCGGCGGCGTATTCTTCCGGTGTTCTTACGTCAATCAGTTGTATTGTTGAGTCTTGCTGCAATTTGGTTTCGAAATCTGCAGGAGAGATTTTTGCCTGCGCCTTTACATTCGAATGCTGACAGGCCAAAACCGCCGCAAGTAGCAGCGAAAAGAGTAATTTTCCCATGTTTGCATAAAATTTGGTTTGCAGTAAAATTGTTGTAAAATTAGCACGTCTTTCCGAATGTTGCCGGACTTTTTGTCCTTTAAACGCCAGTAATTTAATTCTTTTTTACCACTATTTGACCTTATTTTTGCCGAAATTTTATAGAAAAACGCGCCTTCTTAAAAGATTCCTGCCGCTGTATCGTTTCAGCGGCAGATTCAATTTTGATTTTCTCATTTTCAAAACAAAAACTCATGAGTGATACAAGGAATTCGCGTACCTACAGCATCGTCGTCACGGTTTTACTCGTCCTGGCGGCTATTTTAGGGTTTGTTTTCTGGCAAAAGTCCAAAGGATACCAGGAGGAGAAAGAAAAAGAACAAACGGAACGCCAAAACCTGGAAACAGAAAAAGTAAATATTGAACGCGAACTGGACAGCCTTGCCAATGCTTATGCGGTTGCCCGTACGGAAAATGAAAACCTGCAGGGCCGACTGACGAGCACGGCCGAGCTGATTGCCCAAAAGGAAAATACGATCAGACAAATAAAACAGACCTCTGCCAAAGACATTCAGGGGCTGAAAGATCAGGTGGCTGCCCTGCAAAAAACCAAGATCGAATATGAAACGATTATCAGTACCCTGAGAAGCGAAAATGAACAACTGCGCAATGAAAACGAGCGACTCACAGGCGAGAACGAGGAGTTGAAAGGGACCAATACCGCACTCAGCGGGCAGGTCCAGGATCTCGCCAAGCAACTGGAGGAACAAATTCGAAAAACACAATCGGCTACTTTCAAGGCCACATCCTTCAGGGTGACTACATCCCGGAAGACGGATAAACTAACCACGAAAGCGCGCCGTACCCGCGAAATTGACGTAAGTTTCGATCTCGCAGATGTGCCGGAGCCATTTCTCGGCCCGCAAAAACTGTACATGTCTATTACCGACGAAAAGGGCAATCCAATCGTAAGCGACAATCCGGTAAAAGCGACGGTGTATGCCCCTACCGGTCCGGTAGAGATTATCGCCCAGCAAGTGAAGGCAGCAGTGCTTGAAAATACCCAGCGCATGTCGTTCCACTACAAGTTTGACGAGCGCCTCAAATCGGGCAATTACGTGGTTGCAATTTATTGTGACAAGGGTTTGCTCGGTGCGTCGAGTTTCAGGCTGAACTGATCGCGGCTATTCAGTCGAATCGATGTCTGTGGCGTCGGGCGATGTTTTTGCGTCGCCCGACGTTTCTTTTTGCAGCAAGTCGGACCATCGGCGAACCGGAATACGGTTGGCGGGGCGCCATTCACCGCTTGCCCAGTCGAGGGCCTCCAGATTGTTGAAATTCATCTTGTAGTCGAACTGAGACGGCACATCGTACACATAACCGTGGTAGTAGTACTTTTTCCCCAGTTCCTGCGCTTTGGCCAGTTCCAGCAGCATGGTGTAGGTGCCAAAACTGCGCTGTTTTTCGTTTGGGTCGTAAAAACAATAGGTCCCCGATACAGAGGTTTCGCCGATATGGATGAAACTGCATGCCAAGGGCGTACCGTCGCGGTGGGTGATATAAAACTCCATTCCCGTTACCGGCTGCTGGTGCGATTGGGCGTTGAGGAAGGAAGTGATAGACTCCGGCCGGCGCTCCTCGAAGCGCGCGGCTGCATGAAGGGCAAAAAGCTGTGATTTTGACTGGGTAATACGGATCGGGCCGTAGCGAACGTTTAAATCTGTGGCCCGGCGCAGCAACCTGCGTTGGCTTTTGGAAAACTCAAGACCATCCAGTCGGATGCGCAGCGGAGTCGTGCGGCACATTTTACCCCGGCACACAGAAAAATTATGCCGGACAATGGAATGCCCCAACAGGCGCCAACCCTCGGCCATGTATTGGTCAAAGACATCCGGCGGAAGGGCCTGCATCTCTACACTTTCGTCTATAATGTCCTCCAAATAAGAGGTTTGGGTTTGCATAACTTATGCCAACAATTTTTAAGCCATTCAAGTTTCCTGCAATTTTAGGGATTTTGTTTGTGAACAAGGTTATGAATATTACTTTGCGACATATTCCAAACCGGTATATAAAAGACAAATAATTTTTATGAACGTTGACACACCTACAGCACTGCTGTACCATACCTATAATAGTTTATTCCTCAGTTTGCCTTTTCGCGAGATCGAAGATACGGGTACCCGACTGGCACTGTTCAACCGCCATTGCCGGGAAGGATTTCAGGCGGGGAAAACGCCTATTCAGATCATCGAAAGTTTTTGGGGCGGCAGGTCGGATAAGACCGGCCCAGCCATCAGCCCGGATCAGTTGCTGTACTTTATACAGTACGCCGAACGGCAAGTCGTATTGTTCGACTCGGTGGAGGATGCCCTCTTCCGCCAATCGCACGACCTGGATGGCCCGGGGTCGGTAAAGCATATGCTGACCCGCCTCGATACCCCGGCGCGAAGGGAGAAACTGCTGGATAAAATCCGCGAATTCAGTCTCCACCTGGTTCTTACCGCGCACCCCACACAGTTCTATCCCGGAAAGGTGCTCGGTATCATCAATGACCTTGGCAACGAAATCCGCGACCACAACCTGGAAAACATTCGACTGCTGTTGCTCCAACTGGGCAAGACCTCTTTTCTGAACCGGGAAAAACCCACCCCATACGACGAAGCGATCAGCCTGGGCTGGTTCCTGGAGAACGTGCTGTTCAATACCCTGCCCGATATATTGTTCCGGCTGTTGCGCGCGCTGGACCAGGATGTGGCGACTTTCGAGAACCCGCATTTGCTGGCACTTGGGTTTTGGCCGGGCGGCGACCGCGACGGCAACCCTTCCGTGAATGCAGATATCACCAATCGCGTTGCCGGCCGCCTCAGAGAGGGTGCGCTCCGGTGTTATTATCGCGAAATAAGGCAGGTGCGACGGCGCCTGACTTTCAAGAATGTCGAAGATTGGCTCTCGTTAGCGGAAAGCAAAATATATAACACCCTCTACCGCCCGGAATCGCCGGATTGTTACCACTCCTGTGCAGAACTGATTAGCGACCTGATCGAGGCAAGAAAGGCGCTTGATGCGGATCGCGACAGCAAAAACCTGCTTGAATTCAGGGCCCTGCTCGATCGCTTTATCCTGAAAGTCAGGGTGTTCGGCTTTTATTTTGCCATCATTGATATCCGTCAGGACAGCCGGAAACACGGCGAAGTATGGCGGGCTATTCTTGACCTGTGGCGTGAAAAATACCCGTCGTTCGATGTGCGGGCCATGGAACAGGCAGACGAACCCGCCAGGATCGATATGCTGCTGAATGCCAGATTTCGGCTGGAGGAAAATGACTTTGCCGATCCATTTGTCAAGGAAACCCTGCGCTCCTTCCGGGCCATCAAATCGATTCAGCAAAAGAACGGCGAACGAGGCTGCCACCGGTATATTATCAGCAATTGCCGGAATGCCCTCAACGTCGCAGAAGTGCTGGCCCTCGCACAACTAACCATCGGCGACCCCGAAACGGCTGCAGTCAACCTGGATATCGTACCCCTGTTCGAGACCATCGAAGACCTTGCTGCCTGCGGCAAAGTGATGCAGTCGCTGTACACGCAAAAACGATATGCCGACCACCTGGACAGCCGTGGCAACCTGCAATATGTCATGCTGGGCTTTTCCGATGGCACCAAAGACGGCGGGTACCTGCGCGCCAACTGGAGTATTTACCGCGCTAAAGAAGAACTCACCCGTATAAGTCGGCAGAATGGTGTGACCATCGTATTTTTTGACGGTCGCGGCGGACCTCCGGGTCGCGGCGGCGGCAACAATGCCAGTTACTATGCCTCTCACGGGCGCGAAATCGAAAATAAAGCCATCCAGGTAACCATTCAGGGGCAAACGATCAGCAGTTCGTATGGGACTCATGCGTCTGCAACCTATAATGTAGAGCGCTTGTTAACGGCAGGCCTGGAAAACCACCTGTTTCCGGACCACGTCCGGGAGATGACCGCCAAGGACAGGCAATTGATGGATGAACTGGCCGACCAGGCGTATGAAGCCTACCTGAAACTGAAAAACCACCCCGACTTCGTCCCTTATCTGGAAAAAATGACGCCGCTGAAATGGTATGGGGAGACGAATATTGCCAGCCGCCCGACCAAGCGCGGCAGCGATTCTGAACTGCGGTTTGAAGACCTCCGGGCCATCCCTTTTGTCGGCGCGTGGGCCCAAATGAAACAAAACGTACCGGGCTATTACGGCGTGGGCAGCGCATTGGCTGCGTACAAAGGCTCCCGGAAGCGCACGATAAAGGGGCTTTACGACCGTTCCCTGTTTTTCCGGACGCTCCTGGAAAATTCGATGCAGTCGCTTTCCAAATCAAACTTCGACCTGACCAGATACCACCGGAAGCACCCGCGCTTTGCGAGCTTCTGGAAAATGCTGCACCAGGAATACGAATTGACGGAACGCATGCTGAAGGATGTTTCGGGTCAGAAAAACCTGCTTTCCGACAATCCTACGTCGAAAGTTAGTATTGCGCTAAGGGAAGAGATCGTCTGGCCGCTCATTGCCATTCAGCAGTATGCGCTTCAGAAAATGCAGGAAGAGGGTATCTCGCCGGAAGCCATGGAATTGTATCGCAAACTGGTACTCCGGGCTATGTTCGGCATTATCAATGCGGCGCGCAATGCGGCATGAGTGCAAAAAATAAGCCGTTTGTCTATCTGACAAACGGCTTATTCACATGGTAAAACAAGCGAATGAAGTGTTATTCTCCGCCCTGCAACTCGCGTTCCAGTTCTTCCATTTTGACGTAGTCAATTGCCTCACTTAGGGTCGGCAATATTGTCAGGATGGTGTCCAGCCGGGATATTTCCATCAACTTGGTAACCATAGGGTGCAATTGTCCTGCAAGAATAAAAGAACCGCCGTCTTTCCATAACCGGTGTCCTGTCAAAATGGCGCTCAGTCCACTTGAATCCACAAATTTGACATTCGAAAGGTCGAGGATCATATTGCGCACCCCTTCCTGATTAAAGAAAATCAGGTCGCTTTTGAAACCCGGCGCAATCGTGGAATTCAGGTTTTCTTCGTCGAGGGAGAGTACCGCGTACTGATCTTGTTTATCAATCCTGTATTTCATAAAAACCTGATTTTCAGAAAAATAATTGGTAACTTTGATGATTAAAAATCTTTTTTCGGGACAAATGTAACCAATGCCGGACTCTTTTCTCCAAAATTTTATGCGGCTTTTTGGCGGGATGCTGTACCTGACATTGCGGCAGCCCTGTTTTTAATGGCACCATTTTTCCTGATCATTGTGTCTGACAGCAATTTTTCCGGCGAACATTGTGTTTACATTCTGCATGAACCCGAACGGCGAAAAAATTGTTAAAGATGCACCGTACGGGTTGAATATTACCCGCTAAATAGTCTAAACTTGTCCCGGAAAAAAGGCACAACTAATGAACAATAAATTTTCGCCCGTTGTCAAACAAATCATCAACCAAAGCGGCCAGGAAGCCCGGCGGCTGGGTCACGATTATATTGGCACGGAACACCTGCTGCTCGGTATTATTGCCGAGCGCGACAGTTTGCCGGTAAGGGTTCTGGATGCCCTGCTGGTAGACGTACACGATTTGAAAAAACGCCTTGAACATTCAATACCCCGCTATAGCGCCTATCCGCCCGCAGAAAATCTCTTTGTCGGCGAATTTCAGGTGACTACGCAGGTTCAGCGCGTATTAAAGGTAACGTTCCTCGAAGCCAAACTGATGAAGAACGAGGAGATTTTCCCTGAACACCTCATGTTGTCCCTGCTCAAACATCCGGACGCATTTGCGACCAAACTCCTAAACGAATACGACGTGGACTACGAAACATTTAAAAAAGAACTCGAATACGTGCGCTCCGAACAGGATTTGACACCGCCGAATCTGTTTGCCCAGGCTTCCAATGAAGGCTCTGGCGAATACGATGAGGACGATGAGCGCAACTATCGCTCCAGCCAGCAAAAGGGCCAGCCCAAAAGCCGGACCCCTGTGCTGGACAATTTCGGACGCGATATCACCAAACTTGCTGAAGAAGGCAAACTCGATCCGATCATCGGCCGCGAGCGCGAGATCGAACGCGTCAGCCAGATTCTCAGCCGCAGGAAAAAGAACAACCCGATCCTGATCGGTGAGCCCGGTGTGGGTAAAACCGCTATCGTGGAAGGCCTTGCCCTGCGCATCATGCAGAAAAAAGTGAGCCGTACGCTGTTCAACAAAAGGATCGTGATGCTCGACCTGGCTGCCCTGGTGGCCGGCACCAAGTACCGCGGACAGTTTGAAGAACGCATCAAGGCGATCATGAACGAACTGGAAAAAAGCCGCGACGTCATCCTGTTTATTGACGAGATACACACGATCGTCGGCGCAGGCGGCGCTACCGGATCATTGGATGCTTCCAATATTTTCAAGCCCGCGCTTGCACGTGGCGAACTCCAGTGCATCGGCGCCTCCACCCTCGACGAATACCGCCAGTATATTGAGAAAGACGGCGCACTCGACCGCCGCTTCCAGAAAGTAATGGTCGATCCGCCGAGCCAGGAAGACACCATTCACATCCTTCAGAATATTCAGCCGAAATACGAAGAGTTTCACAATGTGACCTACTCTCCGGAAGCGGTTAAAGCATGTGTCAGACTGAGCGACCGGTATATCACCGACCGTTTCCTGCCGGACAAAGCCATCGACGTGCTCGATGAAGTGGGCGCCCGCGTGCACCTCAAGAATATCGTTGTGCCCAAGAATATTGAGGAACTGGAGAAAAAGATAGAAGACCTCAAAGAGGATAAAAACCGCGCTGTCAAAGACCAGCAATACGAAGAAGCGGCCAACCTGCGCGATCAGGAAAGCAAATTAATGCGCCAGCTCGAATTTGCCAAAATGGAGTGGGAAGACGAGACCAAAACGCGCCGGTACCCTGTAGAGGAAGATGATATTGCAGAAGTAGTGGCCATGATGACCGGTATTCCGGTTCGCAAAGTCGGCCAGAGTGAAAGCAAAAAACTGGTACACATGGCCGACGACCTCAAGAAAATGGTTATCGGTCAGGATGAATCGGTCATCAAGATATCAAAAGCCATCCAGCGCAACAGGGTGGGCCTGAAAGATCCGAAGAAGCCTGTGGGCTCCTTTATCTTCCTTGGCCCGACGGGTGTAGGTAAAACCGAACTTGCCCGGGCCTTGGCGCGCTACCTCTTCGATTCCGAGGACGCTCTGGTGCGGATTGATATGTCCGAATACATGGAGAAGTTTTCCGTGAGCCGCCTCATTGGCGCGCCTCCCGGTTATGTGGGCTATGAAGAGGGTGGACAACTTACCGAAAAAGTGCGCCGCAAGCCTTACTCTGTGGTGTTACTCGACGAGATCGAAAAAGCACACCCCGACGTATACAATATTCTGTTGCAGGTGCTCGACGACGGTCAACTCACCGACGGCCTCGGCCGCAAGGTGGACTTCAAAAACACCCTCATCATCATGACCTCCAATATTGGTGTGCGGCAGTTGAAAGACTTTGGCCAGGGGGTGGGTTTTGCCACCCAGGCACGCCTGGATGCTGCTGAAGAAAACAGCAAAACGGTGATCCAGAACGCTCTGAAGCGCACTTTCTCACCGGAATTTCTGAACAGGGTCGACGATGTGATGGTCTTCAACGCGCTCGGTCGCGACGAGATTTTCAAAATTATCGACAATGTGCTGGAGGGCCTCATGAAGCGCCTGAGCAATATGAAGTTTACGCTGACGCTTGGTGAAGATGCCAAAGAATTCGTTGCCGAGAAGGGCTACGACCCCCAGTTTGGCGCTCGCCCCCTGCACCGTGCCCTCCAGAAATATGTGGAAGATCCGCTTGCAGAATTTATCCTTAGCGAAAACCCGGGAGAGGGATCCGCGCTTGTCGCTACGCTCAATGAGGCTAAAGACGGCCTGGTAATCACCTACGAAGGCACGAACAAGAAAAAGAAGGGGAAGACGGTTGAAACTGATGAACCTCCCACCGCCTGATTTTTCTGAATAATTATAAAACAGCCTCCGATGCTTTTGCGCCGGGGGCTGTTTTTTTTGTTTGCGTTAATTTTTTTCTTTCCCGGCTGTAACATAAGCTTTGCCCCGGCGTCTTCTTTTCAAATAAACGCCGATACCGGGATGAATTGGACAATTTTCCAGGAGCAAATATTTCCGATCCGAGATAAACTTTATCGTTTTGCTCTGCGCATTACGGGCAATACTCATGAAGCCGAAGATGTGGTGCAGGAGGTGCTGGAAAAAATCTGGAAAACGCCCGAAGCACAATCGGAACAGGTACTGAACTGGGAGGCCTGGTGTATGACGCTCACGCGCAACCGCTCGCTCGACAAAGCGCGCGCACAAACGCAACGCAGAACCACAACACTCGATGGCCTTGGCGAGCGCCCCGGCGTATCGACGAATCCGGCGCAGGCTGTCGAAACCCGCGACCTGGCTGAAATCGTCCGGCGCATGATGCAGGAACTTCCGGAAAAACAACGGCTGGTCATGCACCTGCGTGATATCGAAGAGTTGAGTTACGAGGAGATCACCGAAGTGCTCAATATCAGCCTTGAACAGGTGAAGGTCAATCTCCACCGTGCCAGGAAAGCAATAAGAGAACAATTGAATGCAACCGTCAACCATCTAACCGAAATATCTTAATATGAACAAGGTCAGCGATATACAAGCCCTTTTGGACCGTTATTGGGAAGGGGAGACAAGTGTCGAAGAAGAACGACTGCTCAAATCCTACTTCAATTCCGGCAATGTAGACGAACATCTGCTTCGGATTGCACCGCTCTTTCAGGCATTGCAGAGAGAACAGTCCGTACAAATGACTACATCGAAAGTGGTGGAAATCCGGGCGCACAGATTCTCCTGGCACGGATGGGCTGCGGCTGCTTCGGTCGCTTTACTGATCACAGCCGGTTTTTGGTGGTGGAGCAAACCGCAACACCCTGCTGTTGAACAGATTGCGCAAACAAATGCGCCGCCACAGGAAGCCGTAACAGTCCTGCCCAATGTCGCTGAACCTGTACAAGAGTCGCCGGCGGTTGCCGGAATAGTGCAAGAAAAACCCCTGCATAAAAAAGGCAAACAGGTAATCCGTTCCAAACCGGCTGTTGACCCGGAAGCGGAAAAAGCGATGGAGGAGATCAAGGCGGCACTGGCACTGGTTTCCTCCAAGATCAAAAAAGGCAAACATGAAGCTGCCAAAGGTGCGCTCTATCTCGAAGAGGTCGATAAACTATTCAAGATCAAACCAGAAACGGAAGGCTAGGTCATCCCTTCTTTCAACACTTAACAACTCACCAATTCAATCAGTAAACGCTATGAAAAAGTCTCTTTTCCTGTTACCGCTTTATTTTCTGGCGGTAATGCCCTTGCAGGCACAGAACGATGCCATTACCCGGTTTTTTGAGAAATACATGGACGACGAACGTTTTACCGTCGTATTTGTAGCCCCAAAAATGTTTCAGCTGGTATCGAAGATCGAAACCGACGATGAAGACTGGAACAAGGTAAGGGATATCGTGAAAGACCTTGGCGGACTTCGTGTGCTCACCGCCGACAGCATTGCCGACGGGCTGTCTTTTTATAAAGACGCCTTGAGCCGGGTGCCGCAAAGCGAATATTCCGAGCTGCTGACTGTTCGCGACGGAAAAGAAAATGTCCGGATCTGGACCAAAGACAGCGGCAACATCATCGAAGAATTACTCCTGCTGGTTGGCTCGCCCGATGAATTCACCATGCTCAGCTTTACAGGCAAGATTGACCTCGACAAAATATCCGGGTTGTCCAAATCCCTCGATGTAAAAGGCATCGAACAACTGGATAAACTCAAGTCAAACAAAAGTAAAGACTGACCTACCTATGAAAACTTACCTCTTGGGGCTGTTCCTGACCTGCGCATTTGCCGCAGGAGCCCAGGACTACGGTCTGTACTGGAAATACAAGGACTACGACGGCGGTATTGCACTGACAGTCCCGTCGCTGGCCATCGATATGGGGTCCTGGTTTGTCGACAATAAATCGGACCGGGTGCTTCTCAGAAAGATCAACAAGGTACGCGTGATGTACTTTGAAAACGGCGAGAATCCGGTAACCGACCGCGATCTCCGGAGATTTGACCGCAAAGCCAAAAGAAGGCATCTGGAAGACCTCCTGTTCGTCCGGGAGGGCAAGATGCGCGTAAGGATACTCGGCAAGGAGCGCAACAACGCAATCCGGAAAATAGTGGTGCTGGTGAGTTCGCCCGATGAATTTGCCCTCGTAAGCATCAAGGGCAAATTCCGGTGGGACGACATATCCAAGGTGCTGGACAAATACGGGAAAAAATCCGGAAAAGATGGCAAACCGATTGTACCGCCAGCGGTAAAAGTGCCTGTAAAGCGTGTTTAATTGAATAGATCAAAATAAAAAACGGCTCTGTCGATAGTTCGACAGAGCCGTTCCTGTTTCTACCCGCAAGATTCTATTCGTCGTCGTCGTCGAATTTCCGGTTGGTGAAACCGGGGTCTTCCATACTCTCGTTGTCGACTTCCCAGTCATCGCCATTGTTGTGGGAGGGGCGTTTGGAACCCGGGAGACGCACCTTGTCGCCAATCGGTTTACCCGAGGGTCTATCGTCGTCATCCGGACTGCCGAACGGATCGATTCCGGCATTTTCGGAAGGCATTTCCCTGCCGGAGTTTGCAATATTTTTCCCGTCCACGCTTTTGGTGGCGTGGGGAACGAGACGCAGGCGATTCTTGTCAATCAGGTTACCCGTTATGATACAGATGCCGTAAGTTTTGTTGTTGATCCGCAACAACGCATTCTTCAGGTCCTGGACGTGGCGCTGCTGGCGGGTCAGCATACGCTGGAGCATCTCCAGGTCCGTATGTGCCGTAGAATCGTCATACCAATCGCCGCCCTGCTGATTAAATCCATTTTCATTGAGGTCATCGATCTGTTGCTGCGTCCGGCCCAGTTCTTCCTGCGCTTGATTCAATTTCTCGTCGATGATCGCCTTGAATTCCTGGAGATCTTCATCACTATACCGTACTTTCGGTTCGTTAGACATAGTCGAGGTCAGTTTTTGTGAACTAAAGTCAATAACTATTGAGGCGGGGAGATATTCGGGGGGCAAAATTAGGTCAAAAAAAACTTTGGCAATCAAGTGAATTCAAAAATTTAATGTTCCCTTCAACTTATTTTTTCAAACTATACTATTATTTTCCAGTGTTTCGGCCTTGATAATCAAACTTTTATTGACAATGTCATCTAAATGGCAGAACCTTAAAACGGGAAAAAAGCGCTACTTTTGCACCCGAATTTGCCTAACTGAATATGATTGAGACAAAAGCACCGCGCCGCCAAAAACAAAGCACCACAATTACAGAGGCCTACCGGCAGGAAGTTCTGAACGATTTCAGGATTTGCTGTCTGAGCAGGGAGGCCAGCATTATTGCCCGAAAAGAAGTACTCATGGGCAAGGCCAATTTCGGTATTATCGGCGACGGCAAGGAAGTAGCTCAGGTGGCTATGGCCAAAGCCTGGCGCAAAGGTGACTTCAGGTCCGGTTACTACCGCGACCAGACCCTGATGCTCGCGCTCAGCCTGATGAACCTCGATTCGTTTTTTGCGCAGTTGTACGGCGACCCTTACAACGATCCTTTTTCGGGGGCACGTCAAATGAATTGCCATTTTGCCACCACCTTTATCGATGATAACGGCAACTTTGTTGACCTGAAAAACAGGTATAACATCTCGTCGGATGTCTCGCCGACTGCCGGTCAGATGGCCCGGGGCTTCGGCCTCGCTTTTGCTTCAAAGAAATTCCGGGAAAGCCCGCATCTGTGTGGAGACCTTTCCGATAATGGCAACGAAGTGGCTTTTGTCACGATTGGCGATGCCTCCACCTCAGAAGGCATTTTCTGGGAAACCCTCAACGCCGCAGGCGTGTTGCAGGTACCCATAGCAGTAAGCGTCTGGGACGACGGCTATGGCATCAGCGTTCCCAAAAAATATCAGACAACCAAGGAAAGCATTTCAGAAATACTGGAGGGCTTCCGCCCCGACGGCGCGAACGACACCGGCGGTATGGAAATATATACCGCAAAAGCCTGGGACTATCCCGCGCTTTGCCAGATGTACAACGAGGCTATCAGTGAAATGCGGGTGACGCACCGTCCGGCGCTTTTCCATATCCAGGAGGTCACACAGCAACTCGGACACTCCACCTCGGGCGACCACCGGCGGTACAAAAGTCCGGAACGGCTCGCTTTTGAAGAAGAATTCGACTGCAACAAACGAATGGCTGCGTGGATGATCGACTCCGGCATTGCGACAAGCGAGGAAATTGCGCGCATGGAGGCAGAGGCGAAACGCGAAGCCACTGCTGCGGCAAAACGCGCCTTTCACGCCTACCATGATAAAGTTCAACAACTGAAAACCGAACTGTTGGGCATACTTCGCGCCCTGCTGAACGAACATCCTGAACTGGAACAGGCTCAGGCGGCCATCAACGATCTGGAGCCCAAAAAAGAGGTGTTGCGCTATGAACTGCTGCAGACAGCCCGTCGTGTGCTGCTTACTGCCGGCAATAAACTATCCGGCAATTCGCCACTTGCAGGGTTTATTCATCGGGAAACGGAGGAGGGGAACCAACTGTTTTCCGGGCACCTGCTCAGCGAGACACCCCGATCGCCGTTGAAAGTACGTGTAGAGCCACCTGTTTATTCAGACGACGCGCCGCTAAAGGATGGCTTTGAGGTGCTCAATGCCTGTTTTGATAATAATTTTGAACGGCACCCGGAGCTGTTTGCTTTTGGGGAAGACGTAGGCCAGATAGGCGATGTCAACCAGGGCTTCCGTGGCATGCAGGCCAAATACGGCGAGGCCCGGGTATTCGACACAGGCATTCGCGAATGGACTATTATGGGACAGGCGATCGGCATGGCCATGCGCGGACTTCGGCCCATTGCTGAAGTCCAATACCTCGACTATCTGCTGTACGGCCTGTCGCCGTTGTCTGACGACTTGTGTACGCTTCGATGGCGCTCCAACAACCTGCAGGCAGCGCCGGCCATCATCCGCACCCGGGGGCATCGCCTGGTAGGGGTGTGGCACTCCGGCTCACCTATGGGTATGATGCTGGGCTCCCTGCGCGGCATGCACGTTTGTGTACCCCGCAACATGACCCAGGCTGCGGGTATGTACAATACCTTGCTTCGCGGCGACGACCCTGCCATAGTAGTGGAAGTACTCAATGCATACCGTTTCAAGGAAAAACTGCCCGATAATGTCGGCACCTTTACCGTGCCGCTTGGTGTGCCGGAAGTGCTGCGAAGCGGTTCTGATGTGACCATTATCACCTATGGCGCCAGCGTACGGGTTGCTGAACAAGCATGCGAGATACTTGCCGGTCAGAATGTTTCAGTCGAACTTATTGATATACAGACACTCCTGCCGTTTGACTTGTCGAACAAGTGTGTTGATAGTTTGAAAAAGACCAATCGCGTGATTTTCCTGGACGAGGACTTTGAGGGCGGCGCTTCAGGCTACATGCTCCAGCAGGTGCTGGAAAAACAAGGCGGTTATCGTTACCTCGATGCGCAGCCTGTAACACTCCATGCCAAACCGCACCGCCCGGCCTATGGTCAGGATGGCGATTACCACTCCAAGCCGCAGGTGGAAGATGTGATCGCTGCTGTGCTCGGCATACTGGATTAAGACTGATTTAACGCCATTTGTGTTAAAATTTTATCTGGCTGCTCCGACCGGAGTGGTGTGCCATATTTTTGGAACAGTCTTTGCCGATAATCCGAAATGTATAGCCGTTTCCCTCCGCTGGTTACCGTTTTCTCGAAAAAAACGTTAACTTTAATCCATCCGATTTAACGTAGTTGCACAATCTCTAAACTATGTCCAACATCTCATCCACCGGTTTCCGTCCCTCGACGGGATATTCTGCCTTTAGTTTCACTGCCACCAAGAATATCAATGCTCAACTGATCAGGTGCGATATCGTATTTGGTATGCCCAGTCAGGATTGTCGTGGCACTGGAATCTGTAAACTTTCCAGCGAATTCCATCTGCAGCCGAATTTGAAAAGAGAATGTCGCCAAACGATAGCCTTTGCTTCAAAGGGTGATGGTGTGCTGTCTCTGCTCTTTTTCAGGTCCCTGCTTTGTGTCGAATTGTTTCGTCGGCAATTCAGAAAAGGTGTTTTTGAAATGCCTGAATCCTGCCCAATTGATGCTGCTTTACAAGCAGCCCTGGACTTGCCCGGCACAACACTGCTGGCCGGAAACTACGCGATAGTTCAACAGGGCGACTGTTTTCGCGTCGATGTGCGGTGCGCCTGAAACTGGATTTAAACAAAGCAAAACAGCCTGAAACATCACTTTTGATGATATTCCAGGCTGTTCTTTCAAATCAAGATACCTATTTCTTCCGTGCTGCCCGCACCAGGAAAAATGCCAGGGCGGCAAAACTCATTACACCGAGGAGGTGATACCCCGACTCGCCCAGCGCTCCGGAGATGCTGTGCTCCATGCTCAGGGAATTGATCGCTCCTGCTGTAACGTCGGAAGCCTGAAATAATGCCACGATTACACCTGCCAGGGCGCCGCCTGCAACCAGTCCGGTAGCAAACAGGCTTCCTTTACCCAGATCGGCGTCTTCCGTTTCTTCTCCTTTGCGTTTCGCCATCCAGTCGGTCATACCTTTCAATGCGCCGCCTACATATATAGGCAGGGTAGTGGAGAGCGGCAGGTAAAGCCCCACGGCAAATGACAGGGATTTCACGCCGCACAATTCCATTGTAACGGCGATAAACAGGCCGACCAGCACAAACTGCCAATCGAGGTTGAAAGAGAGCAGGCCCTTGATCAGGGTGGCCATAAGCGTAGCCTGTGGGGCATTGAATTTTTCACCGATCGCGTGTTCTATACCCATCGCACGCATGTCGGCGGTGGGATTATCGAGAAACAACACGGTGAAGCCAATCACAAGCGACGATACGACCACGCCTATAAACAACGCCAGTTGTTGATAGCGGGGCGTGGCGCCAACGATATAGCCCGTTTTTAAGTCCTGGGAAGTGGCGCCTGCATTGGCTGCCGCGATGCAGATCATACTACCCACCACGAGTGCCATGGGCTCGAATACTTTGCCCGTCCAGCCCACACCGATGAATACCAATGCCGTGCCCATGATCGTGGCGATGGTCATGCCTGATATGGGATTGTTGCTGCTGCCGATGATACCGACAATGCGGCTCGACACCGTAACAAAGAAAAATCCGAAAATAATAACCAGCACACCGATCAGCAGTTTGCTGAAAAATCCCTCGCCGGGTACATTGGGAAGTATGGCCATCAGCACGATCAATGCCAGACTGCCGAACCCTACCACCTTGAGCGACAGGTCGTTTTCAGTGCGAACCACTGCCGCGTCTGCAACACGGTTTTTGATTTGAGCAAAACTCTCCCGGAAGGATGAGATGATCGTCGGCATGGTCTTGATCAGGGTGATGAACCCTGCGCCGGCTACTGCGCCGGCGCCAATCTGGCGGACATAGGCGCGGTACACTGCCTCGGAAAGATTCGTAAAGACATGCATGGCAGGATCCCAGCCGTAACGGTATCCGATGATCTCTTTGGTATGCGGGTCATAAATATTGAGCAGGTCCAGTTTGACCAGTTGCGCCGCAATTACATCCGGGGAGACCAGGGTGGCCAGCAGTGGTATCAGGCCGAGCCAGGCCAGAACGCCGCCCGCTACCAGTACCCCTGCGATGCGGGGCCCGATGATATAACCGACGCCAAGATATTCCGGTGTGATCTCGCCGCTGACTACCGCAGCCGGCAGGTACTTGTTGGCAATGCCGGTCGCCCATTTCGGCACCTCGGCGATGACGTGCAATATCCGTTGCAGCACAGCGTATCCGAGTGCAAAACCCAGGCCCTGGTAGGCGGTTTTGGCAAAATCACCGCCTTTTTCGCCGGCTACCAGCACCTGCGCACAGGCTGTGCCTTCGGGGTAGGGCAGGTTATCGTGTTCTTTTACAATGAGCGATTTCCGCAAAGGGATCATCATCAATACGCCCAGGATACCGCCGAAAATAGCAAGCATGAGAATCGTCCAGTAGTTGAAATAGCCCTTGCCGATACCGTCGCTGAGGAATAAAAATGCGGGTAAGGTAAACACTACCCCTGCCGCAACGGATTCGCCTGCCGAGCCGGTCGTCTGGATGATGTTGTTTTCCAGAATCGTGGTACCGAGGAACTTGCGGCCCAGGGAAATGGCCAGCACTGCAATGGGAATAGATGCGGAGACGGTCAGGCCGGCCTTCAGCGCCAGGTAAACGGTAGCGGCGCCGAAGAGGATGCCGAACAAGGCGCCCAGAATAACGGCCCGAAGGGTAAACTCCTTTACCGAGGTGTTCTCCGGGGCGACATAGGGTTTAAAGTTAGAAGTAGTGGGCTTTTCCATACGCAAAAAATAGTGTGAGGACTGTTTTAATGTGGATTAGGTGTTTAGGAGGGGCGCCGGCTGAAGCC
>ERZ724526.830-NODE-830-length-17135-cov-5.186710_pt1 | contig 17135 bp, 9 predicted proteins | sample MGYA00376059_ERZ724526 | MGnify/ENA primary metagenome ERZ724526 (study PRJEB28724, sample SAMN07190883) | activated sludge metagenome | isolation source: activated sludge of sewage treatment plant in Hong Hong | place: Hong Kong | collected 2016-03-17 ... | reverse complement strand
ACCCCGCTCTGTAACCCGGAATACCATTCCGGGATACAGGGTGGAGCCCGCATCAGGGAAACCCGGAATACCATTCCGGGATACATATTGCAGCCCGCATCAGGGATATTTGACAAATTTTTTTGCGTTTATGCCCTGTTGGGTATAAACGACGGCCACCCAAACACCCGATGGCAACGCTTCTACGGGGAGTTCAAAGCGGCGGCTGTCCCCTGCGGATGCGGAAAACAGACACGTACCGGTCAGGCTGTGTATTTCAACCTTTTCCACCGGAGTGTCGGGCGATTCAATCACCAGTATATCCCGAACGGGATTGGGTGACAGGTGTACATCGAAACCCTTCAAATCAGGCTCGGAAACCGGAGAAATGATCAATACAGGTTCCTGTTTCACCTCCCCGAAACACACGATTTGCTCCAGGTTATTGACCAGCAGTACGTTGGAGATATTGATCGAAAACTGCTCCTCGCCCCGGATGATCATGTCATCGATGATAAATTTCGCCACAAACAGGGTATCGGAAATAAAAAACACATTGGCTCCCCTGCCTGCCGCAGCAAAGCCCATACGCCCCGGGGCAGGCAATCGCCAGAACCGGGCAGCCGTGCTCGTGGCGATCACATACATGCGGGTATCGGGAAAGGTATCGGGATAGACCTCCGTAAGCGCATCGACGATCTTGTCCGGGTCATAATTGTATGCCACATCAAAAGCGATACCCAGAGCCCCGCTCGGGGGCGGCACGTTGGGTGGATACCGCAAAATGATATAGGCATACAAGGTGTCGAACCCGCCTTCTTCCGTGAACAGCGTATCGCGGCTGTACGTAATCGAGATGTCGGGCTTGGCGCAACTCAGACAGGTATCGACGAGTTTCGGCGGATAGGGTGCCGGTAGCGGTTGCGCATTGTTCTGGAGGCTGTCGAAGTTCAGCACGATCGCCGAAAGGTCGAATGTATCAATAAAGCCGTTGCCGTCGCAATCGACAAAACCCTTATTGATCCCGCTCACCGGAAGCGCGTCGGGCCAGGGCGGAAAAAGTATCTGTGGCTGCCAGTTGGCCGATGCGCCCGGACGTGGAATGCCCTCCATGCCGAAGGCCACGCCAATGGGCAGCAGATCGAAGTGGTTGGCCACCCCGTCATTGTTGGTATCGCCGGGATAAAGGGTGACGGGCTGTGCGAAAGCGGTACTGCAAAACAGGAGGGCTGTAGCGATTGGAAACAGGGCAAGGCGCATGGTCGAATGGTTTGTTTCAACAATTAAGTACTCGGAAAAGGGCATCAAATCGCCAGAGCACTTACTTTTGGGAGGCACCGTAACATCCTGCAGGTACTTGACAGACAGCAAACTCATAGAACTTCTGCGCGCTTTATCGGCCCGGCAGATGTCGCGACTCGGCGAATTTTTACAATCGCCCTTTTGCAACAAGAGCAAAGACTGCCTCTTGCTGTTCCTGCATCTACAAAAATACGCGCCTTCCTTCGAGCATCGCCATATTTCCCGGGAAACAATCCTGGAAAAACTGGATGTCGAAAAACCGCTGGATGAAAAATCACTCGCCTACCTGAGCAGCAGGCTTCTGGCGCTGGTGGAAAAATTCCTCGCGCTAGAATCCTTTTTGGCAGACCCCTGGAAGCAGCAACTTGCCTTGCTGCAGGAATACCACACGCTGGCATTGCCCAAACATTACAAGGCGGTTCGCGTTGCCGCGGAAAAGTCGCTGGAGGCATTCCCGTACCACAACGCAGACCGCTACCGGGAACAGTACCTGTTCGAGCGGCTTCAGTACGAACACAGCGACCGCAACCAGCGTGCGTTCAACGAACGCCTGCAATCGGCCTCAGCAGCACTGGATGCCTGGCTGGTCGCCGAAAAGTTGCGCGACGCCTGCGAAATGCTCAATTATGAAGCCGTATTAAATATACGGTACGAGATCAGTTTTCTGGATGAACTCCTGCAATGGTCAGCAGCGCCCGTCTTCGCCGACATGCCCGTCATCCAGGTATACCGCCACCTGGTTTTGCTGCTTCAACACCCCGACGAACCCGGGTATTTTGAAAAAGCGCGCGCGCTGGTTACCGGCGCCGACAGATGTTTCGACCCCGAAGAACAAAGAGCGTTGTACACCTTGCTGCTGAATTACTGTACCCGCCGCATCAACCGGTTCAACGATATACATTTTTTGCAGGAACATTTGGAAATCAACAAGTTACTGCTCAACAACGGGCTTATTTTCGAGTCCTCGCTGCTTCCGCCCTGGAAATACACCAACATTGCGACGGCCGGACTGAAAACCGGTCAATACGACTGGACCTGGCAGTTTATCCACGACTACCGGAACCGGTTGCCGGCCGGATATGCGGAAAATGTTTTCCGATACAACCTGGCGCAGTACCATTACTACCTGAAAGAATATGACGACGCCCAGAAGGCGCTGTTGCACGTGGAAATTTCGGATGTATTGCTCAATGTGGCCGTGCGCAGCCTGCTCATCAAAGTGTATTGTGAAACTGGGCAGGACGAACTGCTCCTGTCGTATCTCGAAGCGACCCGCCTTTTTCTGCACCGCAACCGCCTGATGGATACGCATCTAAAAAAGCAGATGCAAAAGTTTGTCGAATGCACGGCCCGGTTTGTAAAAACGCCGCCTTTTGACCGCGAGCGCTTTCAAACGTTGTTGGACGCCTTGCCGCCTGCCAGCGAAATGATGCACCGGGAATGGCTGTCTGCGCAGTTGATGCAAAAATTGAAGGCGATGTAAACCGGATTATTTTTCCAGGATAAAAAACACCTCGGTTCCTGCACGCGGCGCGATGGAATTGTAGCAATGCGCCAGGGTTCGGATGCGAAAATGCGGCTCGAACAGGCTGCGGTAAGCCTTGCGGTCTCCGCCGAAAGGCGGTCCGCCCGAAAATGCCCGGTCGAACAACACCCCGGCGAGTTTACCGCCGGGTTTGAGCAATTGCTTCATTTTCAAGGTGTACTGCTCCCGCAGGGAAGGGTCCAGGGCGCAGAAAAAAGTCTGCTCCAGGATCAGGTCGTATGCCCCGCTGTGCGTAAAAAAATCGCCGCATACCAGTTGCAGACGCGTATCCCAATTCGGGACCTTCACATCCAGTCTTTGGCGGAGCCGCTCCACTGCCGTGGGAGCGATATCGAGCATGGTGATGAAGCGGAAACCCTTTTCCAGCAGGTAGATCGCTTCGTAGCCGTTGCCGCAACCGGGAATCAGAATATGCAAGTGATCGCGGTTTTCCGGCAGTATCTGGTCAATATAGCCTGCAAGCGGGGGCGAAACGCCCTTGATATCCCAGCCGGTATTGTTGTTTTGCCAGCGGTTTTCCCAGAAGCCTTCCATGAATATTCTTTTTGGAAAAGGAGTTAATTGCTGTTAGAGGCCCAGCAAATGGCCCATCAGGTCTTGTTTGGTCTTAAGATAGTTGCGGCTGTCGTCCTGGGGCGGAATCACCAGGGGTATGCGGCCGGCCACCCGGATGGGTGAGCGACGCAGTGCCTCGACCTTGTCGGGGTTGTTGGTGATCAGTTCAACTTCGCTGATGCCCAGGTCCTGGAGTATAAAAATGGCGCAATCGTACTGTCGGCCGTCGACATCGAAGCCGAGGTGGGTATTGGCTTCAGCCGTGTTGAGACCTATATCCTGGAGGTTGTACGCCTTGAGTTTGTTGATCAGTCCTATCCCGCGGCCTTCCTGCCGGAGATAGATGACCACACCGCCGCGTTCGGAAACAATCCGGAGAGAGGCATCGAGTTGCTCGCCACAATCGCAGCGTTTTGATCCAAACACATCGCCGGTCATACATTCGGAGTGAATGCGAACAGGTACGGGTCCGTCCGGCGCAAATCCATCCGCGATAAAGGCAATGTGCGGCATCCGCTCGGAAGATTTGTCCGCATACGCGATCATGGTAAACTGGCCGTGATGCGACGGAATGCGGGCTTCTGCTTGTCGTTGCATAGTCGTAAGGCAATAGCTGCCGTGCCGGGGCAAAAGTAAACGGAATTTTGAGTACGACCCTTAAACAGTGCGAAGCAACTTATGTTTGATCGCCCTGAATTTATCGTTGCGCTGCCGCGGACCGCTATTAGCCATCGATCGACGGCCTTTTCCCCTACCTGATGAACGGAATATCGACAGTAATTTCGGGATCCTGCCCGCGCACCCAATCCCATGCCTTGATCAGACGCACGGCTTCCTGGTCGCAGCCGTAACCCAGCGATCGCAGGGTGACAAAGTTTTGTGGCTCGCCATTGGCATTGATCGTGAACTTGACCTGCACGGTTCCGCTGATGTTGTTGTTGAGCGCCTCGATAGGGAGTCGCGCATTTTGCCGCAGGTATTCCCGGAAGACATCCCACCCGCCCAAAGGCTCGCTTTTCAACGGAACAGCGTCTTTGGCTGCGGCCTTTCGTTCGGCGTCCATATCCGGTTTTTGGTCGGTCTTGTGCCAGACGCTGTCGGGCGGACCGGCGGATGGCATCGATTTTTTTGCTTTTTCACGGGCGGCGGCTACCGGCATCCGGGAAACGGGAGCGGCCTGTTCAGCCTTTGAAAAGGACTTTTTCATGGCCTCTTCGCTTCGTTTTACGATGTCGGGCGCGGCATTGGGCGCCTGGGGCGGCACGACATTGTATTCCGCCTGCTGCGTAATTTCTTCGGCGGCAAAAGATTCATCGTCTGCCATCTCGTTGCCGGGTGCAATTTCTGTCTCGCGCCGGTCGGCTGTGCCCGATGTCGCTACTCCTCCCTGCGGGCCGGAACGGCCGGCGGCCGGTTTTGAAGGTTCGGTCACCGCTGCGATTCCGTCTGTCTCCGGCGCTGCCTGTGTCGGTGCCGGGACCGGTGGCGTTTCCTGCGGTTGATTTTGAGCAACCGGCGGCGCCTGCTTGTCTTGGTTCCACTGTGGTACAAACCATAAGGCGGCTATCAGCAAGATTAACACGGCGGCGGCGGCCCATATCTGCGGCGTTCCAATGCGACGTGATATGGCTGCGCGGTTGCGCAGGCGGGTTTGGAGTGCATTCAGCCGCGCCTGGTGATCCGGCTCAGGCAATGCCATAAATCCTTCCATCGCCTCCCGACGGAAGTCGTCGGCAGCGGTCAGCGCCAGCAGTTCCTGTTCATCAGCCCTGGTAAAGTCGCCACTTTGCCAGCGCCGGAGCAGGTCCAGAAAACGCGCATCATCGTGTTGCACAGAAGGATTCATGTCCGGATTATTTTATTGTTGCATTACTTGACTGCTTGTTGGCATTTCTTATGCTTCACTCCCCTATTCCTTCAACACCGGCTTTTTCGAGACAAATTTTGAGGTTGCGGCGGCCATTTTGAATATAAGAGCGCACCTTTCCCAGTTCTTCATTCGTCATATCGGCAATTTCCTTGTACGATTTTTCTTCGTAGTAAAACCATTGTACGCTTTGTCGCTGGAGTGTTGGCAACTGGTCGAGACATTTTTCCAGGGGTGTAGCGCCTTGCGGCAATTCAAAATCCCGGGTTGACTCGGCCGCGTCGAACCGGTTCATGTCATCGTGCAGGTCGGTCGGCCGGCGGTTGTTTTTGCGCCATTCCATCAGGCAATGATTTCGCGCCAGCACATAAAGCCAGCCCCGGAATGATTCGATCTCATGCACTTTCACTTTGCGGACCAATTCTTCATAAATATTCATCACCGCATCCTCCGCCTTGCCGGGGTCGCGCAGGATTTTCAGACAAACCCCGTACACCATCGGCATATAGCGCTCGTACAGTTGCCCCAAATGGCCCGAATCGCCGCCGGAAACGTACTTTTCCAGCAACTGTTCGTCAGTCCAGTGTTCGGGAGCGCCTGTACGGCGGAATTTTAGCATGAACGTTTTTTAAAGATGTCCGCCAAAATTTACACAAGGATGTAAAACGACGGGGAATTACATAAAGTTACACCACAACATTGATCATTCGGCCGGGCACAAAGACCACTTTGCGGGCGGGTTTTCCTTCCATCCACTTCTGTACCATTTCCAAAGCGAGCGCTGCCTGCTCCGCGTCGTGGGCCGTAACATCTGAAGGCAGTTCAATCGTCGCGCGCAGTTTTCCGTTGATCTGGATCGGGTAGTTCACCGTATCCGTTTTCAGGTATTCCTCGTTGTATACCGGCCAGGCGGCATCACATACGGTTGTGTCATGACCGAGTTGATGCCAGAGTTCTTCTGCAGTATGCGGGCCGAAGGGCGCCAGCATGATCACGAGGGGCTCCAGGGCGGCTCGTTTTGAAGTGTTCAGACGGCGCAGTTCGTTTGTGGCGATCATAAAATGGCTGACGCAGGTATTCATGCTCATCCGTTCGATATCATCGGTCACTTTTTTGATGCAGGTATGCAGCACGCGCAGTTCCTCCTTCGTCAGGTCTTCATCCGACACAGAAAACGCACCGCTTCCGTTGAAGAACAATCCCCAGAACTTTTTCAGGAATCCGCTCACGCCGCTGATGCCCTGCGTATTCCAGGGTTTCGCATCGGTGATCGGCCCCAGGAACATTTCGAACATACGGAAACAATCGGCGCCGTGCTCCGCGACGATATCATCCGGATTGACCACATTGTACTTCGATTTCGACATTTTTTCGACCTCGTAGGAGCAGGTGTAATGCCCTTTTTGGTCGAGTTTGAAATTGGCCTTCTCAAACATGGGTTGGGTGCGGGCCTTTTCCAGGTTCAGGATGTCGGCATCCACCAGGTTCACATCGACGTGCAGCTTGGTGAAGGCGTCGGGATGGTATTTGTACAACAGGTTCTCCGATACAAACAATTGCTCGCAAACGGGCTTTTCCGTCGATGCGATATATTTCTCCCTGCTCTGCAAGGCGGCGCGAATTTTTCCGGCAGTCACATCGGGTTCGTTGATATGATCGATCAGTTCTTCGGTGAACAACACCATCAGGCGTTTGCCATCTGCCAGCGCCGATTTGTACACGCGGGCGATTTTCTCTTCCTGGCGCCACGACGTGACCTCGATAACCAGATCGTTGGCCTCGAAAGCAAAATCGTACTGAAATTCCTCTTCATAGTCCGGCTCCGCAATAACCATCGGCCCCATGTCCGCAAAAAACGGTTTCAACACCTTGATCATCAGGTACTCTTCAAAAAACTGCTCCTTGGCGCGGTAAACAAAGTTGGAACGCCCCTGGATCATCCCCTGGTTGACCAGTTTACGGGCAAATTCGCGGTGCGGCACAAGGCCCAGGTCGTAGAGAAAGTGGTTCCAGAAACGGCTGTACAGGAGGTGTCCCACAGCGTGTTCGGCGCCGCCGAGGTAAAAATCGACCTGTTGCCAGTAGTTGATAGCCGGGCGACTGCAAAATTCACCGTCGTTGTGGGGGTCCATGTAGCGGTAAAAATACCATGACGACCCTGCCCAGCCCGGCATGGTGCTGAGTTCGTATTGGTGGCCCTTGTAGTTCCAGCCTTCTGCGCGGCCCAGCGGCGGCTCGCCGGTTTCCGTAGGCAGGTATTTGTCGATATTGGGAAGCACCAGCGGCAGGTCGCTTTCTTCGATGAGCCGGGGCACATCATCGACCCAATAGGCAGGAACCGGCTCGCCCCAGTAGCGCTGGCGGCTGAACACGGCATTGCGCAATTTGTACTGCGTTTTTCCTTTGCCCAGGCCGTTTTGCTCCAGCCAGGTGATCAGGGTGGGCACTGCCTCTGCATAAGGCATACCGTTGATCATGTCCGAATTGATATAGCGGCCTTCCTTGGTGGGGTCGGCAGCCTGGTCCAGGTCTTTCTGGGCATCCAGAATAGGCACAATGGGCAGTTTGAACTGCGTAGCGAAATTCCAGTCGCGCTGGTCGCCCGAGGGCACGGCCATGACGGCGCCCGTGCCGTAACCCGCCAGCACATAATCGGCGATCCAGATGGGTATCCGTTCGCCGTTGAACGGATTAATGGCATAAGCCCCTGTAAAGACGCCGGTGACTTTTTTGGTCTCCGCCATACGGTCTATTTCCGAGCGGGAGGCCGCCCACCTGGTATAGGCGTCGACTTCCGTGCGCTGTTTATCCGTGGTGAGTTGTTCCACCAGTTCGTGTTCGGGCGCCAGCACCATGAAGGTCGCGCCGTAGATGGTATCCACACGCGTCGTAAACACCTCGATAAATGCCTGGTCATGGCCATCCACCGCAAAACGAACGGAAGCGCCGACGGAGCGGCCGATCCAGTTGCGCTGTTGTTCCTTGATCGAATCGGGCCAGTCGATGCCGTCGAGACCCTCGATCAGGCGGTCGGCATAGGCGGTGATGCGCATATTCCACTGGTTCATCAGTTTGCGCTCCACCCGATGACCGCCACGCTCGCTGACGCCATCTTTCACCTCGTCGTTAGACAATACGGAGCCCAGGGCAGGGCACCAGTTGACGTATGCTTCTCCGGGATAGGTCAGCCGGTATTTCAACAGCAGCAGGAGTTGTTCCCGTTCGCTCATGGCATTCCATTCGGCGGCGCTGAAGTTCGGCGTATCGTCGTCGCAAACGGCTTTGATGCCCGCGTTGCCGGACTGGGCGAACCGCTTCACCAGATCACTGACCGGCATGGCTTTATTGGCCGCGCTATCGTAATAGTGGTTGAACAACTGCATGAAAATCCACTGGGTCCATTTGTAAAAAGCCGCGTCGCTGGTACGCACCTCCCGACTCCAGTCGAATGAAAAGCCTATATTATCCAGTTGTTCCCGGTAGCGGACGATGTTCTGCTCGGTGGAAATGGCGGGATGGATTCCTGTCTGTATGGCGTACTGTTCCGCCGGCAGGCCGAAGGAGTCGTATCCCATAGGGTGCAATACGTTGAATCCACGCATCCGCTTGTACCGCGCCAGGATGTCGGTAGCAATATACCCCAGCGGGTGACCGACGTGCAGCCCCGCTCCGGAAGGATAGGGGAACATGTCGAGAATGTAGTACTTTGGCTTGTCGGGATGATCCTCAACCTTGTAGGTCTGGTGTTCTTTCCACCAGTTGCGCCATTTCTGCTCGATGTCGGACGGGCGATATTCCATGGAAGACTAGTTGATTTGCGTTTCCGGATTTAAAGGCGCGAAAATAGATAATTGGCGGCACTCGCGGTTAAAACAGCCGGATCGTTCAACAGATATATATAAAAAAGAAGTTCCCGCTGTTCTTTCAGGCAACTCAAGGCTATATTTGTGACAGCCAAATCAAATTTTCCTTATGAGAAACGCCAGCCTTTTTTTCTGCCTGACCCTGACCATGTTGCTGTTTGCACAATGCGCACCTTCCCGCAAACTGAAGGACGCCCGGATGAATGAGGAAACGATTCGCCTCTGGTTTGAGGAAGGATGGAACAAGAATCGGAATGAAGAGTTAATTGAACGCGTTTTTTCACCCAACTGGTCCGACGGCAACCCGCTGCGCTCCAACCAGGTGGAAGGATACGAAGGGATGCGACAGCTGGTCCGGTTCTACCAGCAGGCTTTCGACGAAACGCACTTTACCATCACCCACCTCTTTGCCGACGAAACCCATGTGGCCATCCGCTATGATGTGGCGGCAAAACATATCGGCCCGGCATTCGGCATCGAGCCCACAGGCAAACACTTTACCTCATCCGGCATCGTCATCTACGAAATGGAAAACCATCGCATCCTGCGCAGTTGGCAGGAGCTCGATCTGATGGGGATTATCAAACAGTTGAAATCTGACTAGAGGAGATCGCAAGTCCCTCAGGTGACGTAGTTGACAAGTTTTCTTTCAGACAGGATTTACAGGATATAGCAGAGCCTGTTGTCGAAAATCCTGTCTGAAAGAAAACCTGTCAAAATCACCCCCGCAAGACACTTTCAGCGCTACTGCCCCACAACAATTTTGTGCACCACCCTGCCCATGTCCGTTTCCACCACCAGCAGGTACATGCCAGCAGGCTGTCCTGTAAGCGGCAACTGGAATGCGGCAGCCGATACTGTTTGCCGGAGCACGACTTTGCCAGGCATATCAAGCAGCAGCACCTGTCGGGGCTGCGCACCGTCAACCTGAACCGCAACACTTGCTATGGCCGGGTTGGGGGACACATAAACAGCTACCCCGCTGCCGGGTTCAGACACCGGTGTACCGCTGAAATCGACCACCCTGCAAAACTTATCCGAACACGACCCGGCGAAATTGCTGATCGTCAGGCAGATCTGGTATATGCCGGGTACTGTGTACTGGTGTGTCAGCGAATCGAAATAACCGGAATGGTTGCTCCCGTCGCCAAATTCCAGGTACCAGGACTCGGCGCTGTACGATGAATCGCTCAGGATAACCGTATTGCCGGGACCAGTTTCCAGGCTGAAATAGGCCTTGCAAGCTGCATCGGGGCAACACTTGCCTTCCCGCCATCCGGTGATGCCGTTGGCCTGTGCAGTACAGGCATTGTCGTACGTGACATTGTCACAACCGCAGACGGGGTCATATATTTCCGGACAGGGCGTCTGCGGGTCTACCCACGCGGGGTTGAGGCACGCATCCGGACAGATACCTGACGTCCAGGAAGTTACGCCGTAGTAGTATTTTGCCACGCACTCGTTGGGATAGGTCACGCCATCGCAACCGCAAACCGGGTCATAAACAGCGGGGCACAAGATCGAAGGATCGATCTGATTTGGATCGATGCAGGATACTTCCGGCACATGAATGGTTTTACAGATACTTGTGCCGCATTGCATACCGCCGTCGGAAAGCCCCGATACGGTCAGGCAAACAGTGTAATCGCCCGGCGTCTGAAAATTGATCACCGGATTCTGTTCGAAGGACGTCTCGCCATTCCCGAAATCCCAATACCAGCTGCTGATACTGCCGGACGGGAATGCCGAGCGATCGAAAAAACTGAAGTAGGTCAGCGAACCGCCGGTATTTATTCCCTCGAAGTCGATGTACAGGTTATTGCACGCACTGCCGCAAATGCCGGGCACCCAGGAAGTGACACCGCCGTAGTTTTCCGCTGCACAGGCATTGTCGTAGGTCACGCCGTCGCAGCCACAGACCGGAATAAAAGCCAGGGGACAGGGCACACTGAGGTCGATCTGGCTGCTGTCGACACAGGCGGCGGTTACTTCAAACGCTTTGCACACGGTACAGGTCTGCGGGGCAAAATCGCCGGTAGGATACGTCGCGCACAATACGTGGCGTCCCGGTTCGCTGAACTGGTACACAAAATCGGGTCCGTTGCCGGTAACCTGATCGTTGTCGAGCGACCAGGTAGTGAAGAAAAACGGGAACGGTGGCGGTATAGCAGCCGGAAAAAGTATGGCATGCAGTTTGGCGCCGTCCAGACTGTGTTTGATGTTGTAAAAACACCCGGATTGGCAGCCGCCGCTCACGGTAATGATCTCGCAGTATGTCCTGGTACACGACACGCCTGTATTGGTCTGGGCCTTTATCGTCAGGCAGACTTTGTAAACACCGGGTTCTGTGAAGTAGTGCTGCGGACTTTTTTCCTGGGATGTGGCGCCGTCTCCAAAATCCCAACTCCAGCTCAGCAGGCTGCCGTTGCTGATCTGGCTTTCATCGGAAAAGTTGATGTTCAGAGGTCCGTCGGGCATGGGCGACCAGGAGTACTTTACAATAAGGGAAGCACAATCGGAGGCGCCGCATTCGCCGGAAGTCCACGACGTAACACCGCCAAAATACTGGGCCTCACACTCGTTGCCGTAGGTAAGGCCATTGCAACCGCAAACAGGGTCGTATATTGCCAGGCAAACCGCGTCCGGGTCTATCTGGGTGGAGTCAATACAATTATTCTGGGCGGAAACATTTGCCGCCAAAGCCATACACAACAGCAAAAACAATCGGAAAGGGATTTGAAACATTGAATTCATGTGATCGGAATTTAGTAAAAAGATTGTACTCGGAGCGTATACACGCCCTGATGATGATTAGACGGGTTTGGACGGGAATAAGGTTGGCATTATCAGAGGGATTTGATAAAAACATGCCCGTGAGGCGAATCGATTGGCCTGTTTCCCGGGAAATTAAAACGGCTCCAACCGCCTTTCATTTCCCCAAAAATACATTAGGATCATTTTAAATACCCGGTAAGTTGTTCACTGGCTTGCATGCCATTTGTCCGTTTTTGACAGATATCAGGTTTTGTTTAACGCTCATCGACCAAAACTTAAACACAGGTAGTGCAAGGCTGTTAAAAGCGGCAATTACATTTCAAAACCATTTCACAAACCAATCTTCTTTTTTACATGAAAAATTTAATCACGACCCTTGTGGCGATGTTGCTTTTGGTAACAGGCGCTCAGGCGCAATTTGCGCGGTTGCAGGTCATTCACAACGCGCCCGACCAGGCCGTTGATGTGTACCTGAACGGTGTGCTTGCCCTGAATGACTTTGCCTTTCGTTCCGCCACCCCTTTTATCAATGTCCCGGCCGGTGTATCGCTGACGATCGCCGTGGCACCGGCAAGCAGCACTTCGGCCGCCGATGCCTTTTTCTCCGAAACGCAGACCCTTCAGAACGGGTCGACGTATGCCGTTACGGCTTGCGGTATTGAGGGGGATCCGGTGACGCCTTTCACCCTGGTCATCGACGCCAATGCCCTCGAGGGTTCTCCCGACCCGACAAAGGTCGACCTCAACGTACTGCACGGCGCACCGGATGCACCGGCCGTGGATGTAGTGGTGCGCACCGGCGGCAAGATCGTGTCCAATCTCGCCTACGGCTCGTTTACGCCTTATCTCAGCGTCGACCCCGGCGTATATTACCTGGACGTAAAACCGGCTGGCGGCAACGCCATTGTCGGCACCTTTAAGGCAGACCTCACGACACTGGCAGGCGGCGCAGTGCGCGTATTCGCCAGCGGCCTGCTGAACGGGACACCCGGATTCGGGCTGTTCGCCGCGCTGTCCAACGGCACGGTTGTGGAACTTCCCCTCACGCCGGTCGCCCGGGTGCAGGTCATCCATAATTCGCCTGACCCGATCGTAGACGTTTACGTCAACGGCACATTACTGCTCGACGATTTCGAGTATTTTACAGCCTCGCCATTTGTATTTGTGCCTGCTGGCACAGGAGTCAATATCGGTATCGCACTCGACAACAGTATTTCGGTAGAAGATACCCTGGTCAATGTGAAAGCCGATCTTCTCAACGGCAGCACCTATGTCATCGTCGCCAACGGCATCGTAGGCGACCCGAATGCCCCTTTCGAACTGGTTATCAACGACAATGCACGCGAAGCGGCATCCGACACCGCCAAGGTCGACATTACGGTGTTTCACGGCTCCCCCGATGCACCGGCGGTCGACATCGACGCCATTTTTGTCGCCAATGACGCCGTTACCAATCTCGCCTACGGCAGTTTTGCACCCGGTTACCTGGGGCTCGACCCGCAGATCAACGACTTTACCCTCCGTGTTGCCGGTACCGGCAACATTGTCAATACTTACCGCGCCGACCTCGGCACGCAGAAAGGAAAGGCCGTGACGGTCTTTGCCGGCGGTTTCCTCGCGGGAGCGCCCAATTTCGGCCTGTTCGCAGTGCTGACCGACGGAACCATACTACCTCTGGGCATCACCCCGAAAGCGCGCCTGCAGGTGATCCATAACTCCCCGGCGCCCACCGTCGACGTATACGCCGGCTCGGTACTGCTGATCGACAATTTCGCTTTCCGTACCGCTACGCCCTATATCAATGTACCGGCCGACCGCAATATCAAAATTGGCGTCGCACCGGGAAACAGCGCTTCTGTTGCTGACGCGATCGCTACGATCCCCGTTAACCCACAGGCCGGCAAAGTGTATGCGGCGTTTGCCGGCGGCATCGTCGGAAACGCAGGTACGCCGTTTACCCTTTTCGTCGATGAGTCGCGGGAAGCGGCGCTCGACCCCAACAATGTGGAATTTAACGTACACCACGGCTCTCCGGATGCCCCACCGGTCGAAGTGGGCATTGCCGGCATCGGAAATGTGATCGGCAATATCGCCTACGGCGCATTTTCGCAGTATTTCAGCCTGGCTCCCAGTACATACCAGATTGAGGTCAAACCCACCGGTTCGCCCGATGCGCCGGATGTGTTCATCGCCAATCTTACCGGGCTCAATGGCGCAGCAGCACGCGTATTCGCCAGCGGGCTGGCGAGCGGCACACCTGATTTCGGTCTGTTTGCCGCGCTGCCAGATGGTTCTGTCGTCGAATTCCCGCGTCAAAAAGGACCTGCACGGGTGCAGATCATCCACAACGCGCCAGACCAGACGGTCGACGTTTATGCCAACGGCACATTGGTTGCCGACGATCTGGCGTTCCGGACGGCCACACCGTTTACCGATATTTCCGGCGGTGCAAACGAAATAGCCGTCGCACCGGCAAACAGCACTTCCGCGGCCGATGCATTTGCAACGTTCCAGCTCACCCTTGAACCGGAATTCACCTACGTGGTAACGGCGGTAGGGGTGGCCGGCGGCAGTCCGGCATTCGATCTGGTGGTCAATACCGACGGACTCGAACAAGCCGTCAGTGCAGCCAAAGTGGACATTTCCGTTGTGCACGGCGCGCCTGACGCACCGGCAGTAGACGTCGATGCTGTGTTTGTCGCCGACAATGTCGTCAGCAACCTCGCCTTCGGCGCTTTCACCCCTTACCTGTCGCTCGACCCGGACAAGTACGACTTTGCCATCCGCGCCAACGGCTCGGCAAGCGTCGTGGCATCGTATCGCGCCGACCTGAGCGCGCTGGCCGGCGGAGCAGCAACAGTTTTCGCCAGCGGCTATCTGGGCAGCACGCCGACGTTCGGATTGTTTGCCGCGTTCCCCGACGGGACGGTGGCCGAATTACCGATTACCCCGCTCGCCCGCGTCCAGGTGGTGCACAACGCACCCGAACCAACGGTGGATGTATATGCCGGAAATACCCTGTTGCTCGACAACTTTGTGTTCCGCACTGCAACGCCTTATGTGGAAGTTCCAGCAGACCGTACGTTTAGCGTCAACGTAGCGCCCGAAACCAGCGCCTCTGCTGCCGACGCCATAGCCTCCTTCCCGGTCAGTTTTGAGACCGGAAAACTGTACCAGGCCTTTGCTTCCGGCCTCGTCGGTGGCAGCCCGGCCTTCGATCTGCTGGCAGACGAGGCAAGAGGCATTGCCCAGAACCCCGCAAAAGTGGAGTTTTCCACACACCACGGCGCTCCCGGCGCACCGGCAGTCGATGTATCCATTTTTGGCGCCGGACCGATCGCCAGCAACCTGACCTACGGCGATTTTTCAAACTATCTTGCCGTAGACCCGGGCAGTTACCTGGTGCAGGTCAAACTGGCCGGAACGAATACCGTGGTAGGTACGTATCAGGCGGATCTGAGCGGACTGACCGGCGCTGCTGCGCGCGTGTTTGCCAGCGGACTGGTTGGCGGCATGCCGGGCTTCGGTCTGTTTGCCGTGCTCGCTGACGGTACGGTGGTGGAATTCCCGCAGGTGGCCAACCCCTCCTCGGCACGCCTGCAGGTCATACACAACAGCCCGTCGCCCACCGTCGACGTGTACGTGAACGGCGACCTGCTGCTCGACGATTTTACCTTCCGCACGGCAACACCCTTTATTGATGTGCTGGCCAATGTGCCGCTGTCCATCGCGGTTGCGCCCGGCAACAGCGCTTCGGTAAATGATGCTGTCGCTACCTTCCCCGTCACCTTTGCAGAAGGTGAAACGTATATCGTGACGGCTTCCGGTATTTTGGGCAATCCAACCACGCCGTTTACCCTGATCACCAATACGAACGGTCGGGAAACCTCCAATGTACCCGGCCGCGTGGATGTAGCCGTGCTGCACGGCGCACCCGACGCGCCCGCCGTGGATGTCGACGCCGTATTCCTCGCCGATAATGTGGTGGAAAACCTGTCGTACGGGCAGTTTACCCCATACCTCAGCTTTGATCCCGGGAAATATGATCTCGCCGTGCGGGCCAACGGCACAACCACGCCGGTGGCTACCTATCGCGCCGACCTGAGTGGCCTGGCTGATGGCGCCGCCTATGTATTTGCAAGCGGACTGCTGGGTGGTACGCCGGCCTTCGGGCTGTTTGCCGCGCTGCCCGACGGTACGGTGATCGAATTCCCGCTCACCCCGACCACACGGGTGCAGGTGGTGCACAACTCCCCTACTCCGACCGTAGACGTATACGCAGGAAATACCCTGCTGCTCGACAATTTTGAATTCCGCACGGCCACGCCTTTCGTGAATATTCCCGCCGACCGCGACATCGAGATCGGCATTGCACCGGACAACAGCACCTCTTCCGGCGACGCTATCGCCACCTTTACCGCAAATTTTGCCACAGGCAAGACCTACATGGTGATGGCAGCGGGAGTTGTCGGCAGCACAGACAAACCTTTCAGTCTGTACATCGACGATCAGGCGCGGGAAACGACCGCACCCGGCTTTACCACCCTGGGCGCCTTCCACGGCCTGTTCACCACGTTTAACCTCAACCTCGACTTGTCGGAACGCCTGATCGGCACACTGTACGACGACCTTGCGTTCGGTACTTTCACCCCCTACACGGACCTGGCCGACGACGATTACTTTATCGATATCACCGAGACGGGTACGACCGATCTGCTGGGCACGCACTATATCGATCCTGCGCTCTTTGCAGGCAAAACAGCGCGCCTGTTTACCAGCGGTATCCTCGGCGGCGACCCGGCGTACGGCCTGTTCGCGGTGTTTGCCGACGGGTCGGTGGTTGAACTGCCCTACACCCCGGTGGCAAGGGTGCAGGTCATCCACAACAGTCCGTCGCCGACCGTCGATGTGTATGCCGGAGACCTGCTCCTGATCGACGACTTCGAGTTCAGGGCGGCTACTCCGTTCTTCTACGTACCGGCAGAGGTGCAGGTTGACCTGGGCGTAGCGCCCGGCAACAGCCAATCGTCGGCCGACGTGATCGCCTCTTTCCCCGTTACATTTGACAACCGCAAGACCTATGTGGCGGTAGCCAGCGGTATTGTGGGTGGAACGCCCGGCTTCGACCTGATCGTGAACGATATGGGTCGCGAACGGGCCCTCGACGACACGCAACTGGAACTCGCCATCCTGCACGGTGCTCCCGGCGCACCGGATGTGGACATCACGCCGCTGGGCGGAAGCACGC